>Ga0079224_100013053_pt1 | contig 11546 bp, 7 predicted proteins | sample Stecom2015_FD_80414 | JGI IMG/M metagenome (GOLD analysis project Ga0079224, IMG submission 80414) | Agricultural soil microbial communities from Utah to study Nitrogen management - Steer compost 2015 | ecosystem: Environmental > Terrestrial > Soil > Agricultural land | place: USA: Utah...
AAAGCCCTCTTAAATCGGTTGAAGTTCCTATGAGAAATTTACCAGCGTAGGCTTCTTTTAATGTTTTTTGTGGGTTTGTGTTGGTCTGACCGTATACTGTTGTGGAACATAGTGCCACAGCTAGTATAAAGTTTGCAATGTAATGTCTTTTACTCATGATTTTTTTACTTATGGTTTATTTGGATATATTTTACCTTTAAAGATACTTTTTTAACTTATATAAACTTGTTTTTTTTATATAAACTTGCTTTTATATAACTATTATGGATGAATTGTTGCCGACTTTTACAAGAATAAAATAAAGATTATGAAATCTGATTTCATCCACATTAAGGAAAAAAAGATAGCTTACTATACAAGGGGTAATAAACGTAATGAGGCGATTGTTTTACTTCATGGTTGGCCAGAGACCTCAAAAATATGGGATAAAATAACACTTGAGTTGTCCGAAAATTATTATACTGTGGCAATAGATTTACCTGGACTTGGCGATAGTGATGGCATTGGAAATCATAATACAGAACATGTTGCAAGCTTTGTTTATGAAATAGTTGATGCCCTTCAGATTAAAACATTCCACCTGTTATCACATGATATTGGCAGTTGGGTCGCTGTCACCTATGCATTACGCTATGAACAGACACTCAAATCGCTAACACTTATTGATGCCGGTATTCCTGGTTTACTGCCAGAAGGCTATTTCGGTATGGACAATGCTGAAAAGGCATGGCACTTTTACTTTCACGCCATTGAAGCGTTGCCGGAGTTGTTGCTTAAGGGAAAAGAGCAGGAGTACCTGGAATGGTTTTTTACACATAAATCATTTATTAAAACGGCAATTACTGCGCAGGATATTCAATATTATAGTGAAAAGTATAAAGGAAACTTTACGGGCGGGTTTGACTATTATAGGCAATATCAGATAAGTGCTGAAATCAATATCAAACTTCTTCATAAACTTCAGGTTCCAGTGCTAGCCATAGGGGGACAGTATGCAGTTAGCGACAAAATGATGGCGGTCGCTCATGCACTTTCTGATAATGGATTATGTGAAGTGATTGCAGATTGTGGGCATTACGTTCCTGAAGAGCAACCTCAGTCTCTTTTAGTGGTCTTCCAAAAGTTTTTAAAATCAAATGATGAACATCTTGATAGTGATCAAAGGGATTAGCCTTAAGATGTAAGCAAAATTATTAGACCGAAGTAAATCAAACAAGTTAGGAATTAGACTGTTATTCAGAAGGTGTAGTTTCCTTAGTATTTTTATCTTGTTGTTTAAGGAATTCTTCGAACAATTTGCTCTTTAGATGTTCAGCGAGTTGCAAACGAAGAGCGTTGTAGGAGTTTAATACTCTAGTTCTACTGATGTTAATGGAATCAATCTCAGCGTTTTCTTCTAAGCGATTCTTGAGCTGTTTTGTAAAGGTACTTAGCACAACAATCCTACTTTTTACCGCCGGCTTATTAAACCTTTCAGGCATCAAAGAATCTTTAGCGAGCTCGCCATTAATACGGTTGAATTCTTCAGCGAAGTATGTTAAATCACCGTGTTCCTGTTGCTGAAAGCGCTCCATAAGGATGTTAAGCTCATTAAATTTTTTCCATTGATTGATAGTGCCCATTTTCTCTTCACTGACAGAGACAATGGGAGGAAGGGCTCTATAGCTCACAGCTGTAGAATCTACCTCAACCGTGCGCTCTTGTGAACCTTCTTTTTTGTTTGCGCAACTAACCGTGAGTGCTAACCCTAACACTATTAAAATATATTGAAATCTTTTCAATGGAAATGTGTTTACATACACCAAAGATAAGGAGTCCATTTCCAAATGCCAAGGTATTTTTACTGAGGTACAATTATTTTGTATGCAGGATCTTACTGCGTTTAGATATTCCGTTTTCGTTAAAGGCTTCTACTTGGTAGTAATAGTCCTGTCCTGTACTAAGAGCTCTAAGTTCGTAATTCGGTTCCCCATACATCAATGCTGATAAATTGAGTTTGTCTTTCTCAATACCCCAGTAAATCACGTAACCCATGGCATCTTTAACTTTGTCCCAGTTAAGTTGTGCATTTCTTCGGTCTTGCGCTCTGGCTACGTTAAAGTTTTTCGGTGTCTTGGGTTTGGCTCCTTTTCCGTTTCCAAATACTCTGAACTCGGAGATAGCAAGATAATTGTTGGTGCAATAAACATGATTATAACGGATGTATCTCGCTTCAACTGGCGATTCTAATTCGATGTAGCCATGAGGCATGTCTCGGTTATTTTTTGAATAATCCGCGATGGTTGTCCATTTCTGTCCATCTAATGATCCCTCAATTGTAAAGCGTTGTTTTAGGGTATCTGGTTTTCCGAAAATTGAACTTTTATAATCTTGGAAATTGATCTGAATTGCTTTTACATCCATAGGTTTTTCCATGTCTATATCGACATATATGGAATCATTATTTGCAGCGGATACCCAATATGAACGTATTTCTTCGTCATTGATTTTTTCGATTTCAAAACCTTTGATCTGCTCCTGCATATATCCTTTTTCACTTTCGTCTTCGACGTTGTTCTGAGCTTTTACTAATGGAGAGTTTGTTCGTACCGGTTTTTTATACGAGAGTAGCATCCAGCCCGTAAATCTATTTTTGTGATCGGAAACTTTCGTTCCGGGTAGATAATGTGGGTAATCACCATAAGCAGTATTTACATACATTTGACCGTTTTCTTCAAAACCGGCTGGGTACATTCCAATCCGTCTTTCAAATTTATAGTTTACAGAAATGGCCATGGTGGCATAATGCCAGAGGTTTCCCTGATGATCCTTTACGGTACTTCCATGTCCTGAGCCTTTTAAGAACCCTCCCGGTTTGTAGGATATGGGGTTATATGGGGCATAGGTAAAGGGACCCAAGGGACTTTTGGAGGTATAGACGCCATCTGCATAAACGTTCCACTGTGTTCCTGGTGCGCCATATTCTAAATAATAGGTATCACCATGCTTAATCATCCATGGTCCTTCAATGAAGGGTGTTAATTCAGAATCATGGTCTTGTCCAAAACGTTCCCATCCATGTTTATCGGGCTGTAAGCTTATGAGATCTTTTTGATCTCCCATGGGGATATAATAATTTGCAGTATCGAGCTCCACGCCACGAATTGGCCATTTGTTTGAAGATTCCTCGAAAAGGTACACTCGATTATCATCATCTACAAATATATCTGGATCCTGAACACCATTAGAGGTGTTGATAACTGCAAAATTTGTTTTCCAATCTCCAATTTCCGGATTATCTGTTTCAATGACAGCACCTCTTCCGGAAGGATCTCCTAATACAAGAATTTTACCATTTCGAACGGCAGCTGCAGGGGCGTTACTTCCATTGAAGTACCAAGACTGAGGACGGATAAACTTCCAATTACTCATATCATCAGAACTCCAGTATCCATGTGACCTTGTTACAAACATATAGTATTTTCCTTTAAAGTTAACCACGGCCGGATCCGCTCCCGAACGATAAGAAATATCTCGATTTGCCCTATAATGTGACATATAGGTGTAATCAATATCTACTGGATTGCAATAGGTCTTATAATTGCGTAAAGGAATTTCTTGTTGAGCATTTACTGTTTCAGTAAAAAACAAGGCCATTACAATGAATACCATTCCCAAAGAATAGTTGCGATTAGGATTGATCAACATAACTTTTTAATTTTAATTTAGTGTTACGAAGCTACCCAAAACATATAACTACTTGCAAACAAAGTAATACATCATCTATACATCAACCCATGTATTTATTGAATTATAACTTCTTTTGTGCTGATTAACTAATCAATCAATCGGTAAGGTAAACGGTTTGAGTAAATGCTCCATTTACTGCAACATCCCAAACTTCAACGCGTACCCATTTGCGATCAGATAAATCAACATCGAAAATAAAGTCATTGGATCCGAAGGCTTTCGTATGGTTAAGTGAAATACGCTTGTGGTAGACCTTTTGTCCATCTCCTGAAATGATTTCAATAAAGCTTAATGGAAATGTCCATTCCAAATTTAATTTTATAGATGCTTTTCCGTCTTTAGTTTTAGCAACTGTTTCCCCTGATCCTGCATTGTTAACTGAAAATGATGGAATTAATATTTCACCTGTAGTGGAGAAGAACCTGCCTTGTTGCATTGCCGTCAATAATGGTTGCCAGCCTTGCTCGTAGCTAGGTAAGCGTTCCATTTGCATATAATCAATATTCATATGCGCGTACATTTCATTCTCATAAGAAATGGTGAAGAGATCGGATTCAGCAATAGTACTTTTCTTTTCCCCCCAGTTATTTGTATCATCCATTAAGTCAAATACACGAATGCCTAATCTCTGTTTCGATAAATCTGCTGGCATTGCTTTCCACGCTCCTCCTAAAAAACGATCGGATTTGAAAAATTCTTCTTCTTTATAGGCGTCCGGATAGCCTGTGGAGCCTTTGATCCTTGGGTGGGCGGTCCATGCTAAGCCATTTTCCAATTTTAACAGATTCAGCATCTCTGCCTTGTCTTTAATTCGATAAACGTTCCCATAAGTTTTATTTTTGGTCAGAAATGGCTTGTTATCATCTCTGCTCATAATCCAGTATACAGGATTCGGAAATATAGCCATCCAATGCCCTCCGAAAAATTCATTTGGTTCCTCCCCTGGTAACAGTAGAAATTCATTATCCGAAAGTCGTTTGCACTGCTCAAATAAGGCGTCTAATTCTTTTAACCTAGTAGTATCAGGTCCTTTTGGGTGCGCAGTGTAATGGAATTCACCCAGATGTACAATATCCACACCCATATCTTTAAACACATCTACAAATTCGGGCTTTTGCGCAACAGAAGTTCCCTCCATGACCTCATTCATTATAAATTCATTATGAAAATGGCTTGCCATGGTTTTATATGACTTAAGCGGCTTATAGGTGTCGGAGTGGGTATATTTCTTTACTGACTCTAAAAGCTTTTCGGATCCATCAATACCTAAGAGACAAAAAAAGTTGAGCCGTTGATGGGTGCCGGGAGGAGCATTGAACCAGGGGACATAGCGATGGTCTCCCTCGGGATCCTGCCTGATGCCAATACCAAATTCTGGAATCAGGTCTCTGTAATTGGCGCCGTACCATGTAAACTTTAGATTGAATGCCTCATCGAGCGGGTAAAAGTATTGGTGAGGGGGAGGGAATACCGCTAGACTTCCTGATTTAGAACTTCCAATGATAGTCCTAAAGTTTACAGCCTTATTTACTGAGATTTCGGTCGCTGATGGTTGTATTTTTTCAAATTTATCTTGGTTCGTCTGATAGGCAATCGTATCCCATATCTTTTCCCCGGTCAGCGCTGCATCATATAAAATTGCGGTACTATCACGCTGCGTGGAAACTACCGCTGCAATATTAAATAGCGGCTGGTCGTTGTAGATTGTAATTTCAATATGTCCTTTAAAATCGGGGGCATTAACTTCTCCAATGGAAATTACAGTACGCAAACCATCTTTGATAACTTTGATGTTCTTTTTTGTAAGCTCAAGCACATGCGAGGTATAGGGCCTTGTGGGTACTTTGTCAAAGAAAATTGTCCAACCGTTTTCTGGTTTTAAAGTACGTGTGCCAACATTGAGAATAAATGTTGGATTCAAATCCTTTGCGATTATATTGAAATTTCCGCTATCAACAATGCCGATGGTCTTGAATAATGGTCTTTCTTCACTTAGGTTGAGCACCATTTCGGCCTGCTTATCCTGTGCTATCGGCCAACTAATTTGGAGTGCCTGATGTTCGAGCTTAAATTTTGTTTGGTTTTCTAGTGGGTTTTCAGGTAAAGAAACTGGAATTTGAGCTGTACAAAGTAGTGAATGCAATACTAAAATGACGCATAGGTAATTCTTCATATGAGGATTTGTTTGGTTTAAAAGGTGTCTTATAACGAATTTAACTGATTTAAAGTAAAAAATACTATTAATTCTATAAATATTTTTTAATTCGCACGAAACATTTATAGTTTATATAAAGATGTTGTTATCAATATGTTGCGCGTTGTTGTCAAAATTAGTGCGCGTTTTTGGAACGTTAAATACGGTTGAAACGGCTGTTTTCTTTATATGAAATTTAAGAACCTTATTTTAAATTAAGCCGTGGAATATTTAATTTCCAATTATTTCAAATCCTTAACAGAATGTTAATTTAAATATCAAATCACCTGAAGAATAACAAATTATGTTAAATTACGTTGATTTTTAACAAAACTATTCTAATATGAAGTTCAATGTTCATAAGCCCTTGCTTTATGGGGTAAGTTCAGTTTTACTGGTGACTGCTTGTAAGACAGAGAACAAAAAGGAAATGGCTGCAGTGAAAACTGTTCCTGGTATTAACTTATCCTATATGGATACTACAACTAGCCCGAAAGATGATTTTTTTAGATATGTAAATGGAACATGGCTTGATGAAACAACAATTCCCGATGACAAAACGGTCTGGGGAAGTTTCAACGAGTTGCGAGTGCAAACAGATAATGATGCACTGGCTGTTTTATACGAAGCAGAAAAGAATCCTAATTTGGATGCGAGTTCAGATCAGGCCAAAGCCGTACGGTTGTTTCAGTCTATCATGGATACGACCTCGAGAAATGAGCAAGGGGTAGCCCCGTTAAAACCATATTTGGATAATATAGAATCTATTAAGAGTATTAGCGATCTACAAAAATATCTGATTGAAATGACTCCTTTTACAGGTCCAACTTTCTTCAGATTTGGTGTAGGTTCAGATGCTAAGGATAGCAATAAAAACACAGCTTATCTTGGAGCCGGGACTTTAGGTCTTCCCGATCGGGATTATTACACCGAAGAGGATCAAGAGAGCCAAGAAATTAGAGAGAAGTATATAACACATATTGCCAGAATGCTTCAGTTTATCGGTATAGATGAACAAACAGCTGAAGATCAAGCTCCCAAAATAGTTGCTTTTGAGAAAAAACTAGCAACTCCAATGCTAGATAAAGTTGAAAGAAGAGATCCACAAACGACTTATAACCCAACTGCAGTTGCAGACCTAAAGAAAATGGTTCCTTCATTTGATTGGACAAGTTATTTGGACGCGATTGGTGCTTCTAGCGTAGATACTGTTGATGTCAGTCAAGTAGAGTATATCAATTCATTACAAGATATCTTTCAAGAATCTAACGTAGAAATCTGGAAAAATTACCTGCGTTGGTCATTGCTCAATGATGCGGCCAGTACATTATCTATGGATATGGAACGTGCAAATTGGGAATTTTACAGCAAAGAACTTAGTGGGGCTCAAAAACAAGAGCCACTTGAAAAAAGAGCACTGCAAACTGTAAATAGAACTTTGGGAGAAGCTTTAGGTAAACTATATGTAGAAAAGAAATTTCCTGCTGAGGCAAAGGCAATCGCTAAAGAAATGGTAGCAAATGTTTTTGAGGCTTATAAAAGTAGAATCAACGCATTGCCTTGGATGGATTCATTGACTAAGGAAAAAGCCATTGAAAAAATTGAAAAAACAACAGTTAAGGTTGGTTATCCTGATGTTTGGAAGGATTATTCGGATGTAGAAATTGAAGTAGCGGATCAAGGAGGATCTTATTTCCAAAATAGTCTTAATGCCAATCAATGGTATTTTAACCGTACGATTGATAAGCTAGGTAAGCCAGTGGATAAATCTGAGTGGTTTATGTCACCTCAGACTGTAAATGCTTATTTTAATCCATCTTATAATGAAATCGTATTCCCTGCGGCAATTCTTCAGCCACCATTCTTTAATTTTAAAGCAGATGCTGCTGTGAATTACGGTGGTATTGGAGCGGTGATTGGTCATGAAATATCACATAGTTTTGATGACAGTGGTGCAGACTATGATGCCAATGGAAATCTTGAAAACTGGTGGACAGATAAAGATTTAACTCAGTTCAATTCCTTAGGGGATTCTTTAGCTGCTCAGTACAGCCGTATTGAAGTACTTCCTGATGTATTTATTAATGGGAAGTTTACCCTTGGTGAAAATATTGGAGATCTTGGTGGTGTGAATGCTGCCTATGATGGGTTACAATTACACCTTAAAGAAAACGAATCACCTGGTTTGATCGATGGATTTACTCCGGAGCAACGTTTCTTTATGTCTTGGGCCACCGTATGGAGAACTAAGATGAGAGATGAGGCGTTGAAAACAAGGATAAAAACAGATCCGCACTCCCCAGGAATGTACCGTGCAACGCAACCTCTGATTAATATGGAGGTGTTCTATACAGCCTTTGGTATCACACCTGAAGACGCTATGTACTTAAAGCCTGAAGATCGTGTTAAGATCTGGTAGAAACATCCAGAGTATAAAATAAAAAAGAAAAAGCATTCTGAGTAAGATCGGGATGCTTTTTCTTTTTTAACTAAAAACCGCGAAATTCTCCCTCTATAATCTATGATTTAGAATGGGAAGTCCACTAAAGATAGTTACTTCTATATTTTATTCTTCTTCAGTGGCAGGTGTTGCCTCTGCTTGTGCTTTCTGATTAAGTAAAAGGTCTTTGATCTGTTTCGCTAATTTGAAATTAGGAGCCATTTCAATCGCCTGATCAATATAGATAATTGCCTGATCGATATTCGACTTGTCCTGGTTGTATGCTAACAATCCCTTTTGATATGTAAAGGCTGCTTTTAATGGAACCTGATAAGGGGGGTTTGATTGGTAAAACGGCAGGACATCACTCTCCTTTGCATTTTCCAAACCATACTTAATATAAGTTTCAGCTTCTGCTGTTTTTCCTATTTGAAGATTGAGATCTACAATGTCATAAGCCACGAAAATATCAGGATTTCTTCCAAACATAATGTCAAATTGAGCGACGGCTAACTGAGGCTGATTTAAAGCCTTAAGTGAGCGTGCCTTTACTTCCACGGCCAAGTCGGAAGCCTTGGTGTCATTTTCGGTACCTAACAGATTTATAGCCTGTACATGTTGTCCGGAATTGCTATAGAAAAAAGCAAGCGTATCTTTCCTAGCCTCATTAGGTTGCAGTACATTTAAATGTGTTAATGCATTGACAACGCCTTGCACATCACCTTGTGTTTTCATCTGCTCATAAAAGGCTTTGTAATGCGTGAAAAGTTGCGAATTGTTCTGTGAGAATCCAAAGAAAAAAGAACAAAGTAAAATTGTAGTAAGTGTATTCTTCATGTTACTAGTTATGATTTAACTTTATTGTACTGTGGCTCAAAGCTATTAATTTTTTCAATATATAGCTAGCGCAATTTTTTAAACGATATGTAAAAATATAAATAGTTTGTACACTCGATTTACTAAGGGGTAAAATAGTTAAAGTAGAAAAACACTTAAAGTAGAAAAACACACTGAATTCTGTTGGAGAGAATTAAAAAAGGTTTAAACAAAAAGAGAGCTGTTCAATAAAACAGCTCTCTTCTTAATAAACTAATCTAAACTAACTTAAAAACCTAACCTAATCTTATAAGTTCAAAAAATGAAAACTAAATATTTTCTTTTTCTTCACTGGTGTAAAGGTACTAAACATAAGAGCATATTTTGGCCAATTTGAATTGGTTTAACCTATATTTAACTGGAATATAGTCTATGTGTTAAGGAATTTAACGGAAGTTATAAATCCAACTCAGGATATTTAAATTGATATCCCAATTTACTGTTAATGTAAATGGAGTTGATGGTTTTTCCATGACTTGAACTCTCAGGTTTAAATGGTGGGAATTCAAGGTTTAATTGTAGCGCTATATTGGAATAGTAAACCTCTCTTGTTGGGTGTAGGGGCGCTACAGCATTAATGATTTGACTTTGAATGTTATTGTTCACAATGTAGTGGATAATACCAATGCAATCCTCTAAATGTATGAGGTTTACAGGTTGATTTGGATTGCTTAATTCTTCTTTTTTGGCCAACTGAAATACAGGATGTCGGCCCGGGCCATAAAGCCCGGCACAACGAATTATTTTAATAGATAAATTCTCACAATCCATCAATAATTTTTCAGCTTCTAGAATTTGTTTCCCACTCTCAGTTTGAGGTGCTGTTGGGCTGTTCTCATTTACTGTTGATTCTGAATTACTATAGACTGATGTACTGCTAATAAAAATAATATTTTTGGTAGTGGAAGCTTTAATCTTTTTTATGAGCGTACGTATTTTTGATACGTAGTTTGTATTTGGATTGGATTGTAATTTAGGGGGTAGGTTGATAATCAAAACATCAAGATCTTTTAGAAAGTAATCCAAGTTTCCTTCGGTGTGATGATTATGTATGGCAATTAGAAATGGGTTTATATCATGAAGTGCCAATGATAATATCTTATCAACAGAGGTTGTGGATCCTCTTACTTGATACCCTAAGCTTGCAAAAGATTTAGCCAGCGGAAATCCCAACCATCCGCATCCAAGAATCCCAATTTTTCTATTCATTATAAATTCAGTGTTTTTTTAGTGAGTATTGCATCATTTAGTACAAAAGGCATTGGAATCGCATTCTCTGGTCGTTCCGAAATGCTGAATAAGTGGTGGGTTAAAAGGTCATAAGAAGCTTCGTAAAAATCAAAGCTAAGTTGGTCTTCCGGACTACATTCGAGTTCAATTGTGGTGGACCGGTTGTCGCTAATGTAATGTGTGAAAAGTCGATCTGATCTTTTGAAAAGATAGTTTAAAGGAACGGGTACATTATTAACAGTGCACTTACTGATTTTAGCAGCTGTAGTGATGACTTCTAATCGATCTACTTTTCTATTGTGTGAAATATGAATTTTTAATTTCCTTCTATCATGAATTATGGTATCCTTTTCTACTCTTATTGTTGGACCTTTTATACTTTTTATGGGGGCTTCAGTTATATGGGTATATGCGCTGGCATACTTACTGGTTAGCTCTCCAGAGAGTTTTGGGCCATTGTTAATGTCTTGAATATACTGCTCGATCCAAGGATCCAAGTGTTGGTTATATGTAGCCCAATACGCTTTATGACTATCGAGGTTTAGTTGGTACACTAAACTTGTTGGGTGAGGTCTTTCCTTAGTTGGAGATGCCTTTAGATGAGCCGCTATAAAGAATAAACCTGTAATACTCAAACCTAAAATGGCAAAGTGTTTCTTGTTATTGTAGTATCCAAATACGGGAAGCAACAACCCGAATAGGAGTACACTGAGAACGGTACTACTTCCTATTAATTTTAAACCTAGTCCTACAGGGAACATTTGGATCAAAGGTGCAAAGATCCACAAAGCTGGAATACACAAAGGGACCAAGTAACCATTAATTGGCTTTTTTTTATTGCTTTTTACGAGTATCCAAAGGGAACAAAGTGTTGCATATACCGGTATGATAAAAAAGCTTGCCCCTCTGAGATAAAAAGCTACTCCAAGACAGATTAGCAGCCATAGGCCAATAGGTACAATTACAAGTTCAGCAATTTGAACGTTTTTAATTTTGGAATAGATAAAAAAGCAGAGGGTAAAGCTCAATGCGGTAAAAGCGGCTATATAGTAATGCCCATTATAGGGAAAACCTTGT
>Ga0079224_100013055_pt1 | contig 11545 bp, 9 predicted proteins | sample Stecom2015_FD_80414 | JGI IMG/M metagenome (GOLD analysis project Ga0079224, IMG submission 80414) | Agricultural soil microbial communities from Utah to study Nitrogen management - Steer compost 2015 | ecosystem: Environmental > Terrestrial > Soil > Agricultural land | place: USA: Utah...
CGCGAAGATCGGTCACTTATCTTCATTGCCAGGCATTTAGCGGCCGATTATCTCGCAAATCACTCGACATTAGCGAAGTACATCTGATCGCTCTTGTTGATAAAAATCCTATACCAAGCCCAAGCATCTGTGCTTGGGCTTCAGTTCATTTTCAATCAGACCGAGGCTCAAACAAGGGGTCGAGGGGCCTAGGAGTCATAATCATTCTGGGGCTTTGATTGCTATAAGTTATGCTCTCATATATCCTGGGCAAAGCAGACCTTTTTCGCTATCTAGCATAATCAAGACACCGAACCCGCAGGGAGCCGGTTGCGCAGAGGGGCTTCGGTTCGGTTATGTCAAGATTTCGACGACCTACAGGACGGGTGCTTCAGCCAGCGCACCTACGCCTTTCCGAGCTAATAAGCGTGTTCGGTCAAGGCAACCTTTGCTTCGATACCCCAATTCGGGTTGCTGCGCATCGCCCGGCCAACGGCGATCAGATCGACCAATCCCTCTCGGATAAAGCGATCTGCGGCATGTAGATCGGTGATGCCGCCTGCTACGACGACGGGTATTCCCGCCGCCGCACGTACTGCCGCCGCCAGTGGCACAAAGTACCCCTGACTGCGACCGTCCCAGTCCGGTGGTTGCGATCCACACAGACCGCCAGAAACATCCAGAAGATCAACCCCCGCAGCCGCTAACGCTTTCGCTGCCTGGCAGCCTTCATCCATGGTGAGCCCGTTTGGATGAAAATCACTCGCTCCCAACCGATATAGCAGCAGCGCATTCTGGCCGATGGCAGCGCGAACGGCCCGCACGATCTCAAGCGGCAAACGCAATCGCCGGTTGAAGTCCCCTCCGTATTCATCATTCCGGTGATTGGTGAGGGGCGAGAGGAACTGGTTTAAGAGATAGCCATGGGCGCCGTGAATTTCAACGAAATCGAATCCGGCAGCAAACGCTCGCTGGGCAGCGGCAACATAATCTGCGACCAAGGGAGCGATCTGGGCTTTCTGCAAAGCGTCGGCGGGCTCCGTGCCACCTGGCACCACACCGGCGGATGGCGCGACGACTGCCCCGCCTGTCGCTGCGCGGGTGGCCTTCCCCCCGCCATGCGCCAGTTGGATACCCGCTACTGCTCCATTGGTTTTGATGACCTCCGCCAGACGACGCAGGCCAGGAATCAGTTTGTCGTCATGTATCCCCAACTGATTGGTCTTTACCCGCCCGGCAAGCTGCACGTAAGCGTGTTCGACGATGACCATGCCGACACCGGCCCGGCGCCGATAAAAGTCCAGGTGCTTTTCGTTGACCATTCCGCTTTCATCGGACGCTTCGTTTGCCATCGGGGGCAACACCAGGCGGTTGTTAAGAGTGATATCTTTGATCACGAATGGCGAAAATAAGGTTGGCATGAATGTCTATCCCCTTCAATAAGGGTTGTGCTGCACACTGGTAAGTGAAAACTATTTTTCACAATTGTAATCTTCAAAGAACACTTCAACGATGGGGCTACCGCTGACCAGGTCCTCAACCGAATCCACTTGGCTCTGTACCACTTTGTCTCAGGGGCGCTCATAATCTGTCTGCGATCGTCGGGATCAACAATGACCACTGCTCTCGCAGGAAGTTCTGCCGTGAGCGACTCTTTTAAACAGAACAGGAACTCCGGATTGGCTTTGAGATTCGCTAACCAGTCGCGCCGCGCACGCGGGTTATTCTTACCTTCTGCGTCTGGTGTTCCACAGATAATGATACGTCCGCCGATATTACAAAACCAGATTTCCGTCTTTCGAGGTAACCCGGTTTTTGCCCCTTTGGTGATGATGTCAATGGTTCGATCGCTACGCAACGCCGCCTTGATTGCTTCATTCATTGTTCAATACCCTTTTTGCTTCTTTAGTGTTCTGACTACCAGTATTGAGTATGTCCCTGGCAGCAGGCCAAAAACGAAACTAAATCCTGCGGCATATTCCATGCGCCATTCTCCACTGGACTCAAATCCGGGTTCCCCCCGGCGCAATTCTATGGCTAGAAGCGATCTGCGCCACCACAAAAACGGGCGGCGCAGATCGCACTCGTGGGGCTTACCGAGCAGTGATAAAATCACTTGAAGAGGGCGTTGACCTCTTCGTTAGCCTCTTTGAGCGCTGTCTCGGCATCAACTTCACCAAGAGCGATCCGATCCATCGCTTCTTGCATGATGACGGTGATCTCGCTGCCGTAGTCAGTGATGGGGAACAAGAAGGTTCCGCCCTCTTCCGCCGCTTGCAACGTGAAGGCACTCACGTCAACACCCGCTTCCGCGCGTACTTGCAGTGAAAGCTCAGCGGCTTCGGGGATAGCAGGGAAGACCACACCGCTCTGCCCTACGATCTTCTGGCAATCTGCTGAAGCGAGGTATTTCACCCACTGCCAGGCTTCTTCCTGGTGTTCGCTGCCAACCCATATCGAGTCGGCTAGCCCATTGAACATACTCTTACGCCCTTCGGGGCCAATGGGTAGACGACCAAACCCAACTGGGAAATCGCTGCCCAGGTAACTACCGATCATCCATGATCCATCTGTAGTGAGCGCCGCTTTGCCCGACTGGAATAAGGCAAAGGACCCTAGCCCCGACACGTCCGCATACGGAGCAGCATAGCCCTTCTCCAGCCACAGATCAGCGATCCACTGAATGGTTTGGATGAAGCGCGGATCGTCGTAGTAATACTCATCGCCCCATAGGCCGTTATTGTATTCCCAGCCGGTTGAAGCGGTGAACACGCTGAACGAGGTTTGTCCATAACCCGCTGCAGTGGCCCAGTCGTTGGTAAAGCCATACTGCACGACGTTATCTTTGTCGAAGTCTGGGCTGAGGCCATTGTTGCCATTGGCATCCAGGGTCAGTTGAGCCACAACCTGCTCAAAGGTGCCGCCATCTTCTGGATTCCAGGTCCACTCATCCATAATGGCAGGATCAATCCCTGCTGCTTCGAGCATGTCGGCGTTGTAAACGACCGCAATCGTGTCCCAGTCTTTGGGCAAGCCATAGCGGCTTCCATCTTTGACCCATAGTTCAGCCAGACCAGGATAGTAGATGTCGGTTGGGACGCCGTCGCGTTCCACCAAAGGCTGAATATCGACAAGCTGTCCAAGGGCGACGAACTCGGGATATTTGGCCAAGTGGTTCGTGAACACGTCTGGGGCATCACCTGTGACGAAGCCAGTCTGAATAGCCGTCCAGTAATCCGCCCAGCCGAGCTGCTCGATCTCGACCGTGATGCCAGGGTTGCTTTCCATGAACTGAGCTGCGCACTCGGAATAAGCTGGAAGTTGGTTGTTATCCCAGAGCATGTAACGGATGGTCACGTCTTGGCGCGCATAGGTTAATCCCGCAGCAGGGATCGCCATGGCCAGTACCAGGACCACCAAAACCATAGTACGTGAGAATTTCATGGTAATGCTCCTTTTTCTGTGAGATAGGCTGATAGGGTGTTCAACTCGATAGGCCCCCTCGAACGATCTATTTGAATCCTGAGAACTGGATGGAATCCACGACTTTACGGCCGAAAAAGATGAAAATGATGATCGTGGGCACAATCGAAACCGCTGCTCCAGCCATCAACCCGGCCCAATCGGGCGCGCCTTGGGGAGTTTGCTCGCGGAAAATACCCAGCGCGACAGTCAGCACGCGCACACTTTCGTCGCGACCCACGAGCAGTGGCCACAGGTAGTCATTCCAGCTTCCAATGAATGTCAGGATGGCCAGCGTCACAAGCGGCCCCTTCACCAAAGGCAGCGCGATCCGCCAGAAAAGTCCGATCCGGCTTGCCCCGTCAATTGTGGCAGCTTCTTCGAGGTCTTTGTTCAATCCCAGGAAGAACTGACGCATGAAGAACACTGCGAAGGGGGTCATCAAGAAGGTGGGCGCGATAATGCCCTGATACGTGCCGATCCAACCCAACTGTCGAACGAATACAAAATTCGGGATGAATAGCACGATGCCGGGGATCATAAGTCCAGTCAGGTAGATGAAGAATATCTTGTCTCTCAGCGGGAACCTGATGCGTGCGAACGCATATGCAGCCATGGAGCTGAATAGTGTCTGCCCCAGAGTAATGCTGCTCGACACAATGAACGAGTTCCGCAGGAATACCCAGAAATCGAGCGTAGCCGTAGACATGTAGGAGGTTACTACGCCCTCACCGATCAAATCTTTCGTGTCGATCAATCCCAGAACGCGCTCGAAATTCTGAGTCGTTGGGTTAACTGGCAAGAGGCTTGACACGTGGCTAAACACAGACTCCGGGCTGGTTAGCGCTGTGCGGAGCACCCACCAAAGCGGAAACAGCGTAATGAACAACAGAATCAGCAGAGCCAGATAGGATAAGATCTGTCCCCCGCGCACTCGTGTTTGTTTAGGCCCCACAGCTTGCTGTGTGGTCATGACTGCCTTCTCCGGTCTACTGGTAATCCGCCAGGTCCGATTCACCAGAACGGAGCAGTCGCATCTGGACAATCGTGACGGTGATCAGAATGGCGAACAATACCACCGAAGCTGCCGTCGCCATGCCCATGTTGATCCGACGCTCAAACACTTGTTGATAGATGTAGTAAATGATGACCCGTGTCGAACCCGCCGGGCCCCCTCCGGTGGTCACCGCAACGGTATCAAAGACCTGGAATGAGCCGATCACCGAAGTCACCAGGACGAAGACCAATACTGGACGCAGCAGCGGCAGGGTGATTTTCCGGAACTGCAGCAGTTCGCCTGCACCGTCTATCGCTGCGGCTTCATAGAGCGATTTGGGGATCGTTTTCAGCCCTGCGAAGACGAGAATCGAGGTATAGCCGACATGTCGCCAGATGTTGATCCCGGCGATAGATTGGATAGCCTGACTGGGCGATCCCATGAAGGGCTGCCTGCCAATGCCCAGGGCTTTCAGGAATTCGTTCATCAGGCCGATCGACGGATCGAGAATCCACAGCCATAGCAACGCGACAACGACATTCGGCATCAGCCAGGGCAAGATCAGGATGCCCCGCATGACAGAGGAGAGCACGGTGCTGAACCGGTCGAGCATCACGGCCATGAAGACTGCCAACACCGTTTGCAACGGGATGTTCCATAAGACGTAAAGCAGGGTTACCCGAAGCGAGTCCCAGAACCGGTTGTCGTTGAACAATGTCTGGTAGTTTTCCAGCCCAATGTACTTCGCGTCTGTGAGCAGGTTCCAATCCAGAAAACTGATGTAAACAGCGCGTAGGGCGGGATAGGCGTAAAAGATGGAAAAACCAATCAGGCTGGGCAGAATAAACAGGTAGCCAATCAGGGCCTCTGCGTTGACCAACCGATTTAGCCCTTTGGACAGACTAAAACTCGACTTGATGGGCATGTAATTGGCGGACATGGGGAGATAGTGTCCTTAATTTAAAATTCCACATTGACTTGGGTTAATTCGAAAAACTCGCTTCGTGTCAAGTGTGCTGGCTGAGATACGCTCCACAAGACCTGCGGACAATGAGCTGGGTAGGCAGTTGCAGATTAGGCGTAGCCGGTTCGATATCGTTGAGCAGGTCGATCAACATTTCTCCAGCGGACTGGCCGATTTCGCGCTGCGATTCACGAATTGTCGTGAGCGGCGGGGTAGTGAAGGCGGACCACCGATCATCATCAAATCCGACTACCGCGATGTCTTCGGGCACGCGCAGTCCGGCTTCCTGAATGGCCGCGAGCGCGCCGATCGCCATCGTATCGTTCATTCCGAAGACGGCTGTTGGCCGCGGCTTTTGTCGCAATAGATCGCGCATTGCCTCATAGCCCGTGAGAGGGTCAAACGCGCCAAAACGCACCAAGGATGGGTCCGGTGAAATACCTGCTTTTTCCAGGGTTTCGTAGTAGGTGGTCAGGCGCTGCGTCGTGTGTTCAACTGTGCCTTCAGGCGCATAACTAATACAGGCGATCCGCTGGTGACCCAACCCAATCAAATGATTGATGATCGTTTGCACGCCAGTCAGATTGTCTGAACTGACCGAATAATGAATGTGTTCCGACAGACTGCCGACAATGACAACAGGGACACCCTGGTTAATGAGTTCTGTAGAAATGAATTCTTTGCCCAATGTAGCCTGCACCACGAGGCCCGCGACTTCGTGGCTATGCAGCAGGTTGATGATGGACTCATATCGCTGTTTATCATTGACTTGCTCGACAAGCAGGCGATATCCGTAGCGCTGAATCACCGAACTGAGGCCAGTCAATATGTTAGGCATCCAGGAATCGATGAAGATTTGCTCGTGAGGATGGAAGAGCACCACACCGATATTATTACTGCGCCCCTGCACCAATGAGCGTGCAACCACATTGGGCGTATAACCCAGTTCGCGGGCAACCTGCAGAACACGCTGTTGGGTTTCTACGCTGATCTTTGCCTCTTCGACGTTGTTCAGGACATACGATACTGTTGCCTGCGACACGCCGGCGGCTTTGGCTACATCTTTGCTAGTGACTTTTTTACGGCTCATGTAATTCGGTGAAAGCGCTTTACTTATACGTTTAAGTTAAGTATAATGGGGAAACGTTGGGTTTGTCAAGCACCCTGAAAATGGAGCTTTTTAGATGCCTATCCAAGCCAGTGGAAATAATTGGATTCTTGAGACCCGACACACAGCCTATGCTTTTGGTTTGCATAGCACTGGGCTGCTGGCCCATCATTATTGGGGAGCGAAATTACCCTATCTGGATGACTATCTCGGCGACCGGTTTGATGAAGATAAGCTGGTCGTCGGTTCTTATGTGCTACAAGAAATCCCATTTGACAGCCCGGGGAATCTTGTGCCGCAGGAATACCCCACCGGGGCAGGGACTGAGTATCTTGAACCGTGCCTGAAGCTGGTATTCGCCGACGGTGTACGCGATGTCCGGCTTCAATTTGAACGCGCAGAACTAGCTGACCCCGACCTCAGGATCTATTTGCGTGATGTGACTTATCCTCTGAACGTGATCTTGCATTACCGGGTGTGGGAAGCGTTCGATCTGATTGAACGATGGGCCGTGATCGAGAATAAGGGCGATACCCCGGTCACATTAGAGCGCGCCTGGTCGGCACAGTGGCATTTGCCTCTTGGAGGTCACTATCACCTGACCCATCTGAGTGGGCGCTGGGCTAACGAGTTCCAGTTGCGCCGGGAACCATTGGTCGAAGGCTTGAAAGTGCTGGAGAGCCGTCGCATTACTACCAGTCATCACCATAATCCCTGGTTTGCCATTGACCGCGGACGCACAGATGAGGCGCATGGTGATGTGTGGTTCGGTGTGCTGGCCTGGAGTGGTAACTGGAAAATTTCTGCCGAAGTCACCAGCTTTTTTTCAACCCGCGTGAGTATCGGCCTTAACGACTGGGATTTCTGCTGGTCACTGGGGCCGCAACAGTCCTTCACGACGCCGAGCAGCATTGCCGGATACACCGATCAGGGGTTCGATGCGGCCAGCCATCACTTGCATGACTTTATTCGGGAAACGGTTTTGCCACACGGCAACACCCTGCACAAAGTCTTGTTTAACTCGTGGGAAACGACGGCCTTTGACGTGAATGCATCCTCTCAGGCAGAGTTTGCCGAGATAGCTGCCGAGATGGGAGTCGAGCTGTTTGTAATGGATGACGGCTGGTTTCACGGGCGCAAAGATGATCATGCGGGCCTGGGTGACTGGTGGCCGGACGAAAAAAAGTTCCCTGATGGCCTCAGTCCGTTAATCGAACGAGTCAACGAGCTTGGCATGGATTTCGGCCTTTGGATCGAGCCGGAAATGGTCAATCCAGATAGTGAGCTTTACCGTCAGCACCCCGACTGGGTGATCCACTTCCCGACCCGCCCACGCACCGAAAGCCGCCACCAGCTTATCCTGAACATGGCAAAGCCCGAAGTCCAGGAGTACGTCATCAATAAGATCGACAGGCTGTTGGCTGAAAATAACATCACGTTTATCAAGTGGGACATGAACCGGAACGTGAGCGAACCCGGCTGGCCGGATGCGCCGGGCGAGCCGCGTGAGCTGTGGGTGCGCTATGTCCAGGGTTTGTATCGCGTGTGGGAGACTTTACGCCAGCGACACCCGCATGTTACCTGGCAAAGCTGCTCCGGCGGCGGCGGGCGCGCCGACCTGGGGATCTTGCGCTTTGCCGATCAAATCTGGGTGAGCGACAACACTATCCCGACCGCGCGCCTGGCCATACAAGCGGGTTTCTCGCACGTTTTTCCTGCTTCCACCATGGAAGCCTGGGTGACGGACATGGGCGAAGAATTCCTGCCACTCGAATTTCGCTTTCATGTCAGCATGTGTGGTGTGTTGGGGATTGGCGCCGATCTGCGTCGATGGGGGGAAAGAGAGATCGCCGAGGCGAAAAAGTGGATTGCCCTCTATAAGGAAATTCGCCCAATCATCCAACAAGGCGATATGTACCGGCTTGGCTCACCTTTCACGGACGACTTTACGGGCGTCCAGTACTTGAGTAAGGATCGAAAGTCCGGCGTTCTGTTCGCATTTTTGCTCCACCGGCTAGACCCCTTCACACCTCTTATTTTGTACCCCAGGGGACTGATACCGGATCGTCTCTATACTGTGGAAGGGTACCCTGGCGCTCGTTCTGGTGCGGCCTGGATGAAAACCGGCGTAACATTCTCCCTCTCCAACTTCGGCAGCGCCGTTTGCCGAATTTGGGCCGAAGAATAGTCTACATCGATTACAGTTAATGTCTGCTGGCTAACTGACTTCGTTCAAAGCTGTCGCTGAAAGGGGGATTTTTATGTCCGAGCAGCCTTTTACGATCGCATCCGACGCTATCGATCCAGCCCTTGTGCCTCAGCGCACACTATACACGGGCGCGAAAATCCCCGCCGTGGGCCTGGGTACTTTTGGCTCGGATCGATTTTCCGGCGAAGAAATCGCCCGCGCAGTTAAAGAAGCGATCTCACTCGGCTATCGGCATATCGACTGCGCCGCCGTCTATGGCAATGAGCATCTCATCGGCGAATCGCTCCGCAGCGTGCTGGACAGCGGCCTCATCAAGCGCGAAGAACTGTGGATTACGTCGAAACTGTGGAATGATAAGCATGGTGAAGACGATGTCATTCCGGCCTGCCAGCAGTCACTGCGGGACTTGCAGCTTGATTACCTGGATCTCTACTTGATTCACTGGCCGTTTCCCAACTACCACGCGCCGGGCGCTGACGTCGATTCGCGCGATCCGCATGCCAAACCATATATCCACGAAAACTATATGAAGACGTGGCGGCAGATGGAAAAACTGGTCGAGATGGGGCTGGTGAGACATATCGGCACGTCGAACATGACGATCCCCAAGCTTGAACTGGTGCTTCGTGATGCGACCATCCAACCTGCCGCGAATGAAATGGAGTTGCACCCGCACTTTCAGCAGCCGGAGCTTTTCCAGTTTTGCCTGGATCACAACATCGTACCGATTGGTTTTTCCCCGATTGGTTCACCCAACCGTCCGGCTCGCGATATGACGCCGGAGGACACGGTTGATATTGAAGACCCCGTCATTGTCAGCATTGCGGAACGGCTAAATGTTCATCCAGCGGTGGTGTGCGTCAAGTGGGCAGTGCAGCGGGGGCAGGTGCCGATTCCGTTTTCGGTTCGCCGTGACCATATTCGCAGCAACCTGGAATGCGCAATCACCCCACCGCTCACGGACGACGATATGGCTGCGATTGCCAAGATCGACAAAAACTGCCGCCTGATCAAAGGGCAGGTCTTTTTGTGGGAAGGCGCAGCGGATTGGCGGGCCCTGTGGGACCTTGATGGCACCATTACCGCCTGATGCAGGCCGTTACTTAGGACAACCGGTATGAGCCATATCATCACCATCGATGTGGGGACGTCGAGCACAAAAACTGCGCTATGGAATGACAATGGCAGCGTAGTGTCCGAAGCGACCCAGTCCTATCCCCTTCATCGTCCTGAACGGCTTTGGGCGGAGATTGACGCGAACGTATGGTGGCGAGCAATATGTGCAACGGTGCGGCAGGTTCTGGCCAACAGTGATGTTGATGTGACGACGATCGCTGGGATTGGCGTTGATGCAGTCGGTTGGACGCTGGTTCCAGTAGACGAACAAGTCACCCCCCTGCTTCCTGCTATGATCTGGCTGGATCGTCGAGCGAGTGAAGAAGCGAGCTGGCTCAGCGCGCTGCCAGAGGCCGATCGACTCGTGAATCTGGTCGGGAATCCGATTGATCCGGCCTATATCACCCCGAAATTGCTCTGGCTCAAGCATCATCATCCACGGATTTTCGCTTCCGCCCACCGTTTTCTCAATGCAACGGGCTTCATCACCGCCAAGCTGACCGGCGAATTTGTGTGTGACCATACGCAAGCCTATGGATATCACTTCTTCGATATAAGGCGCGCACGCTGGGATGCCGACGCGGCAGATACGATCGGAATTCCGCTTGAGAAAATGCCACGCCTGTGCGCCTGTACCGAGGTCGTCGGGACGCTCACTGCACACGCGGCGAGTGACATGGGCTTACGCACCGGAATTCCGGTCATCGCGGGCTGTCTCGACGCGGCGTCCGGTGCATTGGGCGCAGGTGTAACGCGTGCTGGCCTCACCAACGAGCAAGGCGGCCAGGCGGGCGGAATGGCGGTCAGTTTGGATCACGTAATCGTTGAACCTCGCTTGATCTTCTCGCATCACGCGGTGCCCGGGCAGTACCTTCTGCAGGCAGGTACGGTGGGTGGCGGATCGTTGGGTTGGTTCCGTGACCAGTTGGGGCAGGTTGAAACCGCCGCCAGCCAACTGCTCCGTCAGAGTCCGTTTGAACTGTTCAGCCAGCAAGCTGGGACAGCGCCCCCTGGCGCAAATGGACTGATCTTTCTGCCCTACATGGCGGGTGAACGCACGCCGTTATGGAGCAGTGTCGCGTGTGGGGTGTTTTTCGGCCTCAGCTACAACACGACGCGCGCCGATATACTGCGCGCCATCATGGAAGGCTGCGCATTTGCGGTCTACGACAATTTACAGATCGCAGAAGAGCACGATGTTACCGTGACGGAATATCTTGGCTCTGGCGGTGCAACTCAGAGCGCGGTGTGGTGCCAGATCAAAGCTGACATATACGGCAAGCCCTTTGTCGTCGCGCGCAGATCGGATGGCGGCGAAGGCGGGCACAGTCTCGGCCTTTTCGCGCTTACAGCCTATGGCGTGGGGCTGGTAGATGATATTGGCGATTGTGTCGAACGGTTGCTTCCCAACCGGCAAGTGTTCGAACCGTCGCCGGACAATCATGCGTTGTACCAGGAGTTATTCCGGATCTACCGCAGTATTTCACGAAAGCTGGCAGATGATTTCGAGCAGCTCGCCTCAATTATGACAAAAGGAAAAGTCTTATCCCTATGAAAGCAGCCATTCTCGAAAATCGAGGTGTCATGCGCTACACCTCAGACGCGCCAAAGCCCACACCTCGGCCCGGACATGTGCTGATGAAAGTCAAAACCGTGTCGATTTGCGGCTCGGACATCAAACGCTATGTATCCGGCCATCGCCTGTACCCG
>Ga0079224_100013056_pt1 | contig 11545 bp, 10 predicted proteins | sample Stecom2015_FD_80414 | JGI IMG/M metagenome (GOLD analysis project Ga0079224, IMG submission 80414) | Agricultural soil microbial communities from Utah to study Nitrogen management - Steer compost 2015 | ecosystem: Environmental > Terrestrial > Soil > Agricultural land | place: USA: Utah...
AAGAAGCATTTCCTGCAATCGTTGGGGACAAGCTCAACGCAAAGGGAAAGCAAATCAAGGTCATTAATGCCGGTTTGAGCGGCGAAACTTCCGCCGGCGGGCTTGCTCGCATTGATTGGGTCCTTCGTCAGCCGATAGACATATTTATTCTGGAACTCGGCCCTAACGACGGACTACGTGGCTTACCGCTCGATCAAACTGAAAAAAATCTGCAGGCAATCATCGACAAGGTGAAGGCGAAGTATCCCGAAGTCAGGATAGTCATCGCCGGAATGCTCGTCCCTCCCAATATGGGCCCCGAATACAGCACAAAGTTTCAGGCACTTTTCCCGCGGTTGGCCAAAAAGAACAACGCTACTCTTATTCCTTTCCTGCTACAGGATGTTGCAGGAGTTGAGAATCTTAATCAGGCGGATGGCATTCATCCGAATGTTGAAGGTCACAGGATCGTTGCAGAAAACGTACTTCGTGTAATCGACCCGTTAATTTAGCGTGCTTCTAAAATACATCTCCGCTATTTACGACATCGATGAAGGTGTCACCCTTTTAAGGTAATGAAGAATGAACGTCTCCTGCTGCTGACACTTGCCGCAGCAATGTTTACCCATATCGTTGACTTTATGATTATTATGCCCCTGGGGCCGCAGCTTCAGGGATTGCTGAATATTGAAGCACGACAATTCAGTATGCTCGTGGCATCATACTCGGTGACAGCAGCGATCGCCGGATTGCTGGGCGCCTTTTTTATTGACCGATACGATCGCAGGACTTCGCTACTGATAATATACGCAGGATTCACAATAGGGACGGTGGCATGTGCCTTCGCGCCATCCTACGGAGTTTTGCTTGCAACACGTTCTCTCACTGGCGCCTTTGGTGGAATTCTCGGCGCGTTAATTCTGTCAATTGTCAGCGATGCGGTACCGCTCGAACGTCGCGCCAAAGGCATTGGTGTCGTGATGGCATCATTCGGCGTCGCATCCGTCGTTGGCGTGCCCTTCGGTCTCTTCATCGCAAGTAAGACGTCATGGCATGCACCATTTCTCTTTTTGGGTGGTCTGGGTGTGATCGTCTTTGCGCTGATGGTAATTTTTATTCCGGTACTGCGCGGCCATCTTGACAAGATTCAGACCCTTACGCCGTTGCAAGTGGTAAGAAAAATCTTCTCAACCCGAAACACCCAACTCGGTCTTACATTCACATCGCTGCTGATGCTGGGGCATTTCACGATTATCCCGTTTGTTGCTACATACATGGTTGCCAACGTCGGATTTACCAACGCGCAGCTGACGTATATCTACCTCATTGGCGGGATGTGCACGCTTGTATTTTCACCGTGGGTCGGCAAAATGGCGGACAAACACGGCCGTCTCAAAATATTCACCGTCTTCGGTTCATTGGTGATCATTCCGATTCTGATAATTACAAACCTGCAACCGGTGCCTCTCTGGCTGGCGTTATTTATCTCCGCCATCTTTTTCATTTTCAGCAACGGAAGAATGGTGCCGTCGACAACGATGGAAACCGCCGTGATAGAACCGGAGATGCGTGGAAGTTATATGAGTATACGTTCGTCAGTGCAACAATTAACTTCGGGGCTTGCTTCATTTCTCGCAGGCATTATTGTTACGGAAGCACCGTCGCAATTTGGCAGTGACGTTAACGCGTTGGTCCACTACGAAATCGTTGGATTTGTTGCAGTATTTTTCAGTGTAATATCTCTTATTGTTGCACGACGGCTAACCGTTGTGCAGGGGGCGTGATTCAGGGCCTATGCAGCCACCGGACCAGGATCAAATGAGTGAGATACTTTCTCGATAGTACTCTTGCTGTCGCCCATGATCAGGAGGTGATCTCCGGCTTCAATTACCGTATCACCCTGCGGTGTAAGGTATTTCCCGTCGCGATGAATCAGCACAATAAGTGCACTCTTCGGCAGGTTTAATTCCACGAGGGGTTTTCCCACAGCATGCGAACCCGGCGCGATGTCAAGTTCGATGAGTTCCGAACTGACGCTGTCCTTAACTTCCACATCAAGCGGAAACCGTCGTTTGACTTTTTCGGGAACACTGACGTGAAGCCATCGCGCCATGACAGACAGCGTCGTGCCCTGAAGGAGCACCGAGATAGCGGATATAAAGAAGACGAGGTTAAAGATGGTATCGGCATAGTGAACCCCAGCCAGTAGCGGATAGGTTGCAAACACGATCGGCGCAGCACCGCGCAACCCAACCCAGGAAATGAATAGTTTCTTCCTGAAATTAATGTCTCTTGCAAAGGCCAGCGAAACAAACACCGCTACGGGTCGTGCCACCACAATAAGAAAAACAGATATCAGAATTCCCTCCGGTATGATTGGAATGATTTGAGTCGGGAAAACCAGCAATCCGAGCGCAAGGAACATGATGATCTGCATTAGCCATGCCTGACCGTCATAGAACTTCATCAGGCTCTTCTTGTGGATCAGATTGCCATTACCAAGCATGATTCCGGCAATGTAAACCGCGAGGAAGGCGTTGCCGCCCAACATGCTCGTAAAACTGAACGAAAAGAAAACCAGTGAAAGAATGAGTACCGGATATAACCCATCCACATCGAGTTTGATGTGGTTTACAATCCACCGCATCATTACACCGAAAGCGTAACCGCACAACCCACCGAGCCCCATACTGACAAAGAATCTGGGAATCAAGGAGGTAAACGAGGCATCCGGTTCCTGATTCAGATAGATCAGGCTGATAGTAAGGAAGTAGGCCATCGGGTCGTTGCTTCCGCTTTCGAACTCAAGCAGTGGCCTCAGCCGGCCTTTTAGTCCTACACTTCGCGAACGCAGAATACTAAAAACTGCGGCTGCATCTGTTGATGATATAATGGCTCCCAACAGAAGTCCTTCCAGAATGGTGAGTCCCAGCAGGTAAGAAGCAAAAATCCCGGACAGGGTAGCCGTTATCAATACGCCGAGGGTGGACAAGACCAGCCCGGACTTTACGACGGGTTTTATACCCTCCCATTTCGTATCAAGGCCACCGGAGAAAAGTATGAAAGTAAGGGCGACCATTCCGAGAAACTGGGTAGTGCCGGGGTCGTTGAAATAAATTCCACCCGGGCCATCCGAGCCGGCAACCATACCCACAATCATGAAGAGGATCAGGGTTGGTATACCAAACCTGAACGACGTCTTACTCGCGAGAATGCTAATGAATAGCAAAATCGACCCAAGGAATAAAATATTGTCGGCAGAGAGCGTCATGTGCGTTCTTCCGGTATGAATACAGTTTTTTACAATGTACTCAGGAGACGGCAGCCACGCAACTGCGCGCACGCTGCTGAATGCAGAAAAATTTAACCTTAAACTGGAATAGTCCTTTCGGCCGATTGCTGTTCAGGACTTGTGGGCGTGCCTCCGGTCCCCGGTGAACTTGAAGGCACGATGAAAAGGGGCACTTGCACCGTGTTAAGAAACGACAGCAGCGGCGGCGCTTTGTGATCGTACAGTTCACGGGCAAGTTGTTCGCCCAATACTACCACCGCAGAAGGGTTCTTACGCACAAACTTCTCGATATTATCGGAAAAGAATCCTATTTCAGTGATAAACGAAGCGCGTACGAGGGCCGTATCTTTCAATGCAGCTGTAAGCTCCAGGTAGTTTCGTCTTGCCTCCTCTTCCGTTTTCCGTTTGAAAGATAGAATATCAGCGACCTTTCCGGTTTGTATGAGGCGATATGAATACAATACGGAAAGATCGGCTCCCATGCCGGCCGCAATCCTGTTCGCCCACCGCAAAACGTTGAGAGACGATTCCGTAAAGTTTACCGCACATAAAATATGCTCCTTCATTTCACTGTTTCGTTCAGGTGAAAGTCGTTCACAGTACGAACATACGTCCATAAAAGAAACAGGATTCGGACCTACGTCAGGACAAAAACTGATTTTTATCATTTACGCAAGACGTGTAAATTGCGCATTATGTCAGGTACTGAAAAGTTTAATCTCCAAATAACATCGAACGATACATTTCGCGAAATCTTTCAGGGATCCGCGGAAGGAATTATCATGGTTAATCGTGAAGGAATTATCATGCTTGCCAACCCGGTATCGGAGCAGATGTTCGGGTATGGGGAGGGTGAACTCATCGGCCAAAGCCTTGAAAACCTGCTCCCCGAACGATTTCGTGGAGGACACTCTCACCTGCGCGAGAACTTCAACAAACATCCTGCGCCACGGCGTATGGGTGTAGGCAGAGACCTGATGGCGATGAAGAAAGACGGAAGTGAATTTCCTGTTGAAGTCAGCCTTAGTTATAAACAGTTCAAGGACGATTTTTTCGTCGTGGCCTTCATAATCGACATTACTGAGCGGAAGCGCGCAGAGGAGGCGCTTAAGAGCAGTGAAGAACAACTACTTATCTATGCTGCCGAACTCGAACGAAAAGTACAGGCAAGAACCGAAGCGCTGAACAAAAGCGTGCATGAACTTGAAAAGGAAGTTGAAGTACGAAAGAAGGCCGAAGAAGAAGCGCGAATTGCCTTGATAAAAGAGCGCGAGTTGAACGAACTGAAAAGCAAATTCGTTTCTATTGCCAGCCACGAATTCCGCACGCCACTGAGTACTATCATGAGTTCAGCTTCGCTTGTATCACAATATCTGCAGAAAGGAGACTTCGAAAAGATCGATAAACATACGGCGCGCATTAAATCGAATGTCAATCACCTCACAGCGATACTCAATGATTTTCTTTCACTCGGGAAACTTGAGGAAGGCCGTATAGAGATAAACCCCGAAACGTTTGTACTCGATGAGTTCCTGAAAGAAATACAGGAAGAACTCAAAGCTTCTTTGAAGGATGGACAAGAAATTATCCTTGAATGCGTGCCGCAGAATCAAACTATAACAACTGACGCAAGAATCATTCGCAACAGTTTGTTTAACCTGTTATCAAATGCAATCAAGTATTCCGACGCGAACAAAAAAATCTACCTGAGCAGCAGCACTGATAACGGAAATGTTACCATCAAGGTACGCGACGAAGGCATCGGGATCCCGGAAGACGACAAACGCCATATGTTTGACCGATTCTTCCGTGCCAGCAACGCAACGAACATCCAGGGAACCGGCCTTGGACTTAACATTGTAAAACGATATATTGAATTGCTTGAAGGAACGATAAGTTTTGAGAGCGAATACGGAAAGGGAAGTACGTTCACTATCACCTTCCCGGCATAACCCCTACAATCAGAATATGAAAAAAATCCTTTTGATAGAAGACAATTCCGAGGTCCGTGAAAACACCGGCGAAATCCTTTCCCTTGCACACTACCATGTTGTTACAGCGCCTAACGGAAAGGCCGGCGTAGAACTTGCTCAGAAAGAAAATCCCGACCTTATAATCTGTGACATCATGATGCCCGAACTAGATGGTTACGGTGTACTTCATATTCTGAGCAAGAATCCTGCAACAGCCAGGATACCGTTTATTTTCCTTACGGCGAAAACTGAAAAGTCGGACATACGGAAGGGCATGACGCTTGGCGCGGATGACTACCTGACAAAACCTTTCGACGACACGGACCTGCTTAACGCCATAGAGACACGCCTGAAAAAAAGCTCCATGCAGTATAAGGACTACCCTTCTACCGCGGAGGGTCTCGATCACTTCCTCAGCGACGCCCAGCAGGCTCTTAATCTGAAGGACCTCGCGAAAGACAAGAAGACAAAGCTTTTCAAAAAGAAGGCTGACATATTCATGGAAGGCGATCTGCCCAACCATATTTATTTTATTAAGTCAGGCAGCGTTAAGACGTATAAAACAAACCTTGACGGAAAAGAACTGATTACTAATCTGTACAAAGAGAATGACTTCTTTGGATTTGAATCCGTACTGGACAATTCCCCTCAACAGGACTCAGCAGTTGCCCTTGAAGATTCAGAAATCGTTATGATTCCGCGTCACGATTTCATTACGTTACTTCAGGGCCATAAAGACGTTTCGCATACGTTCATTTCGATGTTATGTAAAAAGGTAGCTGAAAAAGAGGAACAACTGCTGAACCTTGCGTACAATTCAGTCCGGCAGCGTACAGCGGAAGCGTTACTACGCATTCACCACCATCAGGATGAGCGCGAAGCACTCTCGGTACCGCGCGAAGACCTGGCGAAAATGGTTGGCACTGCGCCCGAATCAGTAATTCGAGTACTTTCTGACTTTAAGGACGAAGGCCTTATTGAAATCAACTCGGGTAAAGTCAAAATAAAGAGCGCATCAAAACTTGAGCAGGTGGTCAAATGGAACTTCGCCCGCAACTAATCATTGGCAGAAAATAATACTCGCCGGATCACCTTCGTGAAATGGCAAATGATGTTGCGCAAAATACAGCCTTGCGAGTACCAGTAATCCAATAAAGATAAATGAAAAACGTGCGAGCGTCGCGTAACGCAGATTGTAGCGACGCGACAAGTATGTTATGAGCCCGGGTAATCCAAACATCGCCGGGAAAGTACCGAGGCCAAAGAGCAGCATGAACTGAAACCCGTCAAGTGCACTTTCCAATGTGAGGCAGTAAGTAAGTGCCAGGTATGTAAGTCCGCATGGCAGAATTCCATTCAACATACCTGTAACCCACATCGTGCCGGTAGTCTTTCTTCTGAGCACAAATGAAAACGAGTTCTTCACGAAGGTCGAAAACCTGACAAGCAACGGAGTAACAAAAGGAATGCGGACACCGGTGATACCGGAAAGCCCCATCACGACAAGCGTAACGGCTACAGACAAGGTCAGTACCCATTGAAATCCGGAAAAACTAATGACTGCACCAAACGTTGCAATCAACGCTCCCATGATTGCGTAGGTAAAGATCCGGCCACCGTTATACACGAACCTGTTCCGTACACTGCGCCCGCTCATTGAAGTCACCGCCAGCGCAAGAGGACTACACATCCCTGCGCAGTGAAGGCTTCCGGCAAATCCAAGAAGAAGAGCAGTGATCCACATTGCCATTTACCGTTAAAGGATAACAATCTTCTCAACGAAGTATTCTTTTCCGTTTTGCTTCCAGGTCATTTGTACCCGGTACAGACCCGATACCGGATTGTCAATGTTAAACGAATGCATGGTCGTTTCCGAACCATGAATTTCAACCATTTGATCCAGTGACGCATCAGACGGGCGCATAAGCTTAATTGTACCTTCATCGATATCGGCAAATTGTTCGTAGCGCACAGTGAGCTGATTCCCGGTTACCGAAACCACAGGGGCTTCGCGCAACTGTTTCACGTTTTGCATCCGGACGATTTGATCCTGATAGGCGAGTTCTTCTTTATAGTATTCCCTGCTTACAAGAGGAATATCCTGTCGTACACAAACAGTAACCAATGTGCCAATGAACAAAGTAAAGAACACAAACGCTACGACTATCCATTTTCCAAAATTCATACGATTATATTTTCGAATTTCACTACCTCCCCGGTCCCGCTCCCTGCGAGACAGGTCCGACAAATTTTGTTTTGATTGACTCAATACGTTCACCGTCGCGATAGACGCCAAGTTCAATCACGGTACGCAGCTGGTTAATTGACTCTGGTTCCATATTGATGAAGTAAACACTTTTAAGCAGTCCCTGTGCAGGTACGGTGAGACCGGCTTCCCCTACTTTTTGCAAACTTGCGCCCGCCGGAGATTCCACTTTCACTTCAAGGTTGATTTCATCAAACGTCTTATTCACAAATTCAATGTTGTACAGGTTTGTGATCTGTCCGGCTTCATTTTTCTGAAACGTGGTACCTGGCACCTTTAATACGGTCACCTCAACATCAGAACGTGTGAACAAAGTCACGCCCAGTACGACGGTAATAGCTACCAATACAAGCGAGTATCCAAAGACCCGGCCTGTAAACAATTTTTGGATTCCATTCTTGATTGAGTTATACGATGCGAAGCGGATCAATCCCGTAGGTTTTCCAATTTTGATCATTACGTCGTCGCACGCATCAATACAGGCGGTGCAGTTCACGCATTCAAGTTGCGTTCCGTTGCGTATATCGATACCGGTAGGACAAACGTGAACGCAAAGTTTGCAGTCGATACAGTCACCCGCTGCAACTGTCGCTGTGGCTGCAGCATTCTTCCTGATCTTTCCGCGAGGTTCTCCTCTCAGCCAGTCGTAAGCAACCACAATAGACTCCTTACCCAGCAAGACACCCTGTAACCGACCGTAAGGACATACCGCTACGCATGCCTGTTCACGGAATCTCGCAAATACACCATAGAAGATTGCAGTAAAACCAATAAGACCGGAGAATCCCGCCAGGTTTGCAAGCGGAGAATGCGTAACAACTTCCAGAGTTGCCTCAATACCGATAAGGTAAGCCATCGCGGTGTGCGCAATAAGCAATGAAATCAGTATGAAAATAACTTGCTTCGAACCTTTCTTCAGAATTTTCTTTCCATCCCAGGGTGCTTTGTCGAGACGTCGCTGTTCATTCGCGTCGCCTTCGATCCAGTATTCGATTTTCCGAAAAACCATCTCCATAAAAAGGGTCTGGGGACAAGCCCAGCCACACCACACGCGACCAAACACCACGGTAAAAAGGATGATAAACACAAAGAATGCAATGAGCAGTAAAGCAAGCAGAACGAAATCCTGCGGCCAAAATGCCTGCCCAAAAACTACGAAACGGCGTTCAAAAACATTAAGCAGCAAAAACGGCTGCCCACCGATTTTTATAAAGGGCCCGGCAAACAGGATAGACAACAAAACAACGGTCACCACTACCCGCAAGCGGTGATAGTATCCACCTGGTTTCTTCGGATAGATCCAGACACGCTTACCCTGTTCATCCACCGTCGCAATAGTATCGCGAAACTCCTCTTCAAACTGATATAACTTGTTGTGATTATCCATTACCATATGTTAAAAAGCAGAGATACGTGCGGAACACGTATCCCTGAAATGTACTCTATCAAAGTTTCGCCTGAACGCCTGTGGAATCCGATGTCGTCACCGGAGATTCTGCTTTATAAATCGTTCCCTGCGGCGCCTTCGCACCCGGAGGGTTTGATCCCTGCAGACTCATTACAAAGAATGATACATTCCTTAACTGCTCAGGGGAAAGAACGTTAGCCCACGACACCATCCCCTTTTCCGGAACGCCATTCTTGACAACCGCGTACACACTCTTCACATCACCGCCATGCAGCCAGTATTCATCAGTGAGGTTGGGTCCGATCATACCGCCACCATCTGCCTTGTGGCATGAAACACAATAAGCGGTATAAATCTCCTTTCCTTTCGCAATGATGGCGTCATCTTTAACGTAGGTAAGCGTCGACTCATCGATCTCAACTTTAGGCTGCGTGGCCAGGAACTGTTTCTTCACTTCTTCTGCTTTTGCCACCTGGTTATTGTATTCGTCAATCTGGAGCGGCAGCGAATCGGTAACGTGATACGCGATCAGGTAGACCACACTCCATACGATCGTAAAGTAAAAGAGGTATTTCCACCACGGCGGAAGGTGATTGTCCAGCTCGCGAATACCATCGTAGCTATGCTCAAGTTCAATTGAACGCTCCTCCTCTACAGGCACCGACGCATTCAGCGATCGTACCAAACGCTGCCAATACGTGGGCTGTGGCACATACGGAATACCCAGTTTTTCGGCGCGTTCTTTAGCAAGGTTTTCCGAGAATACGTTCAGCACCCGAATCATCGCTACGGCGACAAATCCAATCAAAAGGATAACCACACAGATCAGCACTATAAGACCATATATGGGCGTCATCGGATGGCTGAACGGATCCTGCCAAAACGTTTGTGATTCGTTGGCTTGCGCCATCACGGAACTTCCGCCGGCCATCATTAAGGATAGTAACAGGAATTTTTTCATAGTGTGTCAGCGTTTTTATTCATTCCGTACTGCGGCCGCGAATCATCGAGGGGCAGGGATTCAATTTCCCTGATCAGCTTTTTATCGACTGTGAAAACCCACCATAAGAGGCAGATAAAAAAGGCGAAGAAGATCACGAACGATATAACCGGCCAGATGGCGATGTTATCGATACTTTGAAGAACATTCTTGTACATTGTCGTGAGAATTAGGTGCTAGACTATTTTGAAGAGGTTTCAGCTTCTGCCGTTTTGGATGCCTTGATATCCGTTCCAAGGCGCTGCAGATAGGCGATCAATGCAATGATCTCCGTATCCTTATGAACCTCGATTCCTTCAGCTTTCAACCCGTTGGCAATCGCGCTGGCCTGTCTGTCAAGTTCATTGTTAGCAGAGTCCTCATACCCGGCCTCATACGGTACCCCTATGGTACGAAGTGCTGATATTTTCCCTGCAGTCTGACTGCGATCAATAAACTGTTCGAACAGCCACGGGTATGCCGGCATAATCGATCCCGGAGAAATGTCACCCGGATTCAGCATGTGATAGTAGTGCCATTTGTCGTTGTACTTTCCGCCTATCCGGTGCAGGTCCGGCCCTGTACGTTTTGATCCCCACAGGAACGGGTGATCATATACAAATTCACCCGCCTTTGAATATTCACCGTAGCGTTCCGTCTCTGAACGGAAAGGACGAATCATCTGCGAGTGGCAGTTAACGCAGCCTTCGCGGATATAGATATCACGACCGTGAAGTTCAAGCGGTGTATACGGCTTTACGCTGGTTATTGTAGGCACGTTAGACTTCACGAGGAAGGTTGGTACCATTTCGATAGCTCCACCGATGAGGATGGCGATCACCGTGAGAACGGTAAACAATACTGGTTTTCTTTCGAGTACAGTGTGATGCCAACCCGCGTTTTTCGCCGGTGTATATGTTTTCACAAGCGCCGCTGCTTCAGCATCTTCGTTGGCGATGAAGCTTCCGGAGTACGCTGTCTTGATCAGGTTGTACGTCATCACGATCGCGCCGGTGAGATACAATCCGCCACCTATTGCGCGAAGAGCGTGCAATGGGAGAATCTGAACCGTTGTTTCAAGGAAGTTCTTATAGATAAGGAATCCTTCAGGGTTGAACTCTTTCCACATCAGGCTTTGAACCACACCGGACACGTACATCGGCAGGGCATAGAATACGATACCCAGCGTTCCAACCCAGAAGTGGAAGTTGGCGAGTTTATTTGAGTAGAGTTTTGTATTCCACATCCTGGGAACGACCCAGTATAGAATCCCGAAGATCAGGAAGCCGTTCCATCCAAGACCGCCGACGTGCACGTGTGCCACAATCCAGTCGGTGAAGTGTGCGATTGCATTAACGTTCTTCAGGGAGAGCAGCGGACCTTCAAGGGTCGCCATACCGTAAGCAGTAACCGCAACCACCATGAATTTCAACACCACATCTTCACGAACCCTGTCCCATGCTCCACGCAATGTCATCAGTCCATTGAGCATGCCACCCCACGACGGCGCGATCAGCATGATTGAAAAGACTGTCCCAAGTGATTGCGCCCAGTCTGGTAAAGACGTGTACAACAAGTGGTGAGGTCCGGCCCATATATAGATGAATATCAATGACCAGAAGTGAATGATGGAAAGTTTATATGAATA
>Ga0079224_100013057_pt1 | contig 11545 bp, 11 predicted proteins | sample Stecom2015_FD_80414 | JGI IMG/M metagenome (GOLD analysis project Ga0079224, IMG submission 80414) | Agricultural soil microbial communities from Utah to study Nitrogen management - Steer compost 2015 | ecosystem: Environmental > Terrestrial > Soil > Agricultural land | place: USA: Utah...
GGCTGAAACACAACGCAAACCAGATTGGTTGCGTGTGAAGTTACCTGTGGGTAAAGAATACCGTCATGTACGAAGCCTTGTGGATGAACATAAACTGCATACTATATGTGAGAGTGGAAATTGCCCGAATATGGGAGAATGTTGGGGTGCGGGTACAGCTACCTTCATGATATTAGGTAACATTTGTACACGCTCTTGTTCGTTCTGTGCAGTGGCAACAGGTCGTCCTCTGGCTGTAGATACGGATGAACCGAATCGTGTGGCAACATCGGTAAAGCTGATGCAGGTAAAACATTGTGTGATTACGTCAGTGGATCGTGATGATTTAAAAGACGGAGGGTCGACAATTTGGGCGGAAACAGTTAATGCTATCCGCAGGGAAAGTCCTGAAACCACCTTAGAAACGTTGATACCTGACTTTAAAGGACAATGGGATAATCTTGACCGGGTGCTGGCTGTACGTCCCGAAGTCGTTTCCCATAATTTGGAAACTGTACGGAGATTGACACGTGAAGTACGTATCCAGGCAAAATATGATCGTTCGTTGGAATGCTTGCGCCGAATATCCGAAGCAGGTCTGCGCACAAAATCTGGTATCATGTTAGGTTTTGGAGAGACAGAGGAAGATGTTATCGAAGCGATGCAAGATTTATACAACGTAGGTGTGCATATCCTCACGGTGGGACAATATCTGCAACCGACAAAAGCACACCATCCCGTAGTAGAGTGGATCACGCCTGCCCAATTTGAAAAATATAAACAAATAGGCTTGGATATGGGCTTTAAATATGTGGAGTCCGGACCTCTAGTGCGTTCATCCTATCACGCTGAAAAACATTTGTTCGATATGCAGTAAATTCGACAGTTATTCTCTTAAAAATACGGTTTCTCCTGCAATTACAGTACGCAACGTTTTTATATTACGTAGCTGATTGTTGGGGACCGTCATGATATCTTCGTCCAATATAACGAAATCTGCATCTTTTCCACGTTCAATGCTGCCGCGTTTCTTTTCTTGAAAACAGGAAAAGGCCGCCCATATTGTCATCCCCCGCAGTGCTTGTTCTCTTGTTATAGCATTTTCCATTTGAAAGCCACCAACTGGAAATCCATTTTTATCGACACGGGCTACAGCGGCATGAAAGCCATATAGTGGGTTGAAATGTTCGACAGGGAAATCGCTCCCCAAAGCCAGTTTTCCATATTGTTCGAGCAATGTATTATAAGCATAAGCTCCTTTTACCCGGTCAGTGCCCAAGCGGTTTTCAGCCCAATACATGTCGGAAGTCGCATGTGTAGGTTGAACAGACGGGATAATGTGAAATTGAGCAAATTTGGAGAAATCAGAACGAGATACTACTTGGGCATGCTCGATTCGCCATCGTCTCTTTTCACCGTTTTTTAAATATTTACCATAAGTGTCCAATACGAGTCTATTCGCAGAATCTCCGATAGCGTGTGTGCTGATCTGGAAAGGTGTTCTGGCAATTCTCCTGATAATATCATCCAGTTCTTTTGGACTTTGCAAAAGAAATCCCTGTGAAAGAGAATCATCGCTATAAGGTTCAAGTAAGCAAGCACCACGGGAGCCCAATGCGCCGTCAGCCATCAACTTCACAGAACGAATGGTTAAACGTTCGGATTCATAAATACCCTCCCGGATATACCGCTCGATATCGCGAGTGCTTCCTCCAATCATTGCGTAGTTTCTTATTTTTAAGGAGTCCTGCTGATAGAATTTCTTAAGGTGTTCTAACTCTTCCAGAGAAAGCCCAGCTTCCACGATAGAAGTTAGCCCAACAGAAAACAAGGAATCCTGCGCTTTGCGTAATCCCCATAATAAATGATGTTCTTCCAATACAGGGATATGACGGGAAACTAATTCCATAGCATTATCTATTAATATGCCTGTCAAGTTACCCATGCTGTCAACAGCCATCAGACCTCCTGGCACAGGGCGGGTAGTATCCAACTGAGCTATATGCAATGCTTTACTATTCACTAAGGCCGTATGATAATCGACACGGGAAAGAAAAATCGGCGTTTCGGGAAAATATTTATCTAAGCTGTCTTTTGTAGGAAAGCTTTTGTCTTCCCATAGATTCTGATCCCATCCACTTCCAATAATCCATCGTTTATCAGGATTTTCTTGTTGATAGGCGATGAGTTTTTCGATGACTTCCTCATAGGATTTTATCCCATTAAGATTGACCTGTTCCAACATATCTGCCAACATTAAAAAATGGGCATGAGCATCATAAAAACCAGGATATATCGCTTTGCCTCCCGCATCAATAACTTCTTTGGCCACATATTTACTTTGGATTTCTTCCGAAGTACCCATATCCACAAATATTCCCCCTTTTATCGCAAATGCTTCTTTTTGCGAAAACACGGAATCCACCGTATAGACTTTTGCATTATAAACGATAAGATCAACTTCTTTATTGGTCGTACATCGAACCGTAAAGAAAGCTAAATAAAGCAATATGATGGCGTGAAACAGTTTCATTAGGATAAATTGTGGGTTCGTTTTATATATTGCGAAAGAAAAAAGCTCTCCGATAAAACACAGGAGAGCCTTTTCATTCAAAAATCAAAATGTAATGACTAGCAGTACTCGTCGAAAGCAGCAATAAGGTTATCTGCAATCAGCTGTGCAGGTCTTCCTTCAATCATGTGTCTTTCGATCATGTGTACCAACTTACCATCTTTGAACAAGGCCATCGCTGGTGATGAAGGGGGGTAAGGGAGCATATACTCCCGCGCTTTATCCACAGCATCTTTTTCCATGCCGGCAAAAACAGTTACCAATTTATTGGGCTTTTTACCATTTTCTACAGCATAGCGTGCGGCAGGGCGTGCATTTGCTGCGGCACATCCGCAAACTGAATTCACGACTACAAATACAGTTCCTTCGGAAGGAATCGCCGTATTTACTTCTTCCACTGTTTTTAATTCCTCAAATCCTGCGTCGACCAACTCTTGGCGCATAGGAGCTACTAAATATTCCGGATACATTTCTCTCTTAAAAGTAAAGTTAAAAAATACAGGCAAAAGATAAAAATACACCTCATTGCCATCTAACAAAGATAATGGATTATCTGTCTCCAATCAAGATGTTATCCTCAAGATAATGTCAGATTAAGAGAATAATATGCCGATGTTTTTGATTTGAGTTGTGTATCAGCTATTTTTGTATTTCCATAAAAAATAGAATAATATGTCAACAGTTGAAACAGCGTACGTTCCATACAAAGTAAAAGATATTTCTTTGGCGGAGTGGGGAAGAAAAGAAATAGAATTGGCGGAAGCCGAGATGCCGGGTTTGATGAGCCTGCGTCAAGAATACGGAGCATCTAAACCATTAAAAGGTGCTCGAATTGCAGGTTGCTTGCACATGACGATACAAACAGCCGTATTGATAGAGACTGTAGTGGAATTAGGTGCGGAGGTGAGTTGGTCGTCGTGTAATATCTTTTCTACGCAGGATCATGCCGCTGCTGCTATTGCTGCTGCGGGTATCCCGGTATATGCATGGAAAGGATTAAGTGAAGAAGAGTTTAACTGGTGCATCGAACAAACATTATTTTTCGGAGAAGAACGTAAACCATTGAACATGATCTTGGACGATGGTGGAGATTTGACGAATATGGTATTCGATAAATTCCCTGAGTTAATCGACGAAATCAAAGGACTATCTGAAGAGACAACTACCGGTGTTCACCGCCTTTATGAGCGATATAAAAAAGGTACATTGCATTTACCAGCAATTAATGTAAACGACTCGGTGACAAAATCTAAGTTTGATAATAAATACGGCTGTCGTGAATCGTTGGTTGATGCTATTCGTCGTGCAACTGACTTGATGTTGGCCGGAAAAGTTGCGGTTGTAGCCGGCTTTGGTGATGTGGGTAAAGGATCAGCGGAATCATTGCGTTCGGCAGGTGTGCGTGTTATCGTAACGGAAATTGACCCGATCTGTGCGTTGCAGGCTGCAATGGAAGGCTATGAAGTGAAAAAAATGGCTGATGCAGTGAAAGAAGCCAATATCGTCGTGACAACAACCGGCAATAAAGACATTATCCGTGCGGAACACTTTAAAGCGATGAAAGACAAAACAGTGGTGTGTAATATCGGACACTTTGACAATGAAATTGATGTCGCTTGGTTAAATAACAATCATGGCGATACAAAAGTGGAGATAAAACCGCAAGTGGACAAGTATACGGTAGATGGGAAAGATATTATCTTGCTTGCAGAGGGTCGTTTAGTGAATTTGGGTTGTGCCACCGGTCATCCGTCTTTCGTGATGTCAAATTCATTTACAAACCAGACATTAGCGCAGATTGAGCTGTGGACGAACAGCGGTCAATACGAGAAAAAAGTATATACGCTTCCGAAACATTTAGATGAAAAAGTAGCACGTCTGCACTTGGCGCATATCGGCGTGGAACTGGATACCCTAACGGAAGACCAAGCCGCTTATATTGGTGTAACGGTAGAAGGGCCATATAAACCCGAAGCATACCGCTATTAAGAAACGGAGTGAAATAAAAAATCCTGTCGAACATCCGACGGGATTTTTTATAAATCAACGGCATCCAAGCCATTTTTTAGTCGTTCATCACCTGTTCCCGAAATAATTTTATACGGAGCGTTTAACGCCTCCAATTCTTTTTTCCAGATACGCATAAAATGTTCCCGTTGTTCCGGAAAATCCCGTAACGGGTCATCTTCCCATGGTAAATCAATATCCATAAGTAAATAAAAATCGTATTCCCGGGATTTGATTTCGTCTTTTACTTCTTTTGGTGTATCCGCAAAAAGATGGTCACACCAAATTTTTACCGTTAGTATCGTGGTGTCACAAACAAGTACATTATTTTTTGCCAAAGGAATCAACGAATCTTCGAGAGCAACCTGTCCGTAGAACATATTCACTTCATCCTGTAACGTATATTGTCTGTTGAGATTTTTGCAATAATAACGAGCATATTCGGGTACATATACTGTTCCGAGGATTTGTGCAAGATGCTGCGCCATTGTTGATTTTCCGGTCGATTCCGGACCTACAACCGCAATTTTCTTAATATCAACCAATGTATAATCGTTTTTACAATTATACTAAAACCTGCCTAAAGAACATCAATCGATTGTGAAATCGATTATTGTACCATTTTATTGGCACAATTTGTACTAGCGAATGACTCAGGCTTGGCACGGAATTGAAACCCCATGCCCATGATGTATCCCATCGCTTCTTTCAGCGCAATATTGGATTCGAAACTAGGATTGGTGTTGATATCGGCATGCACCTCGAGATCGATATGATATTGGTCAAGAAGTGGGCATAATTGGTAAGCGATATCGATAGATTTTTGGACTTCGGTAAGCATGCGTTCTTTAATGCTTAGCCGACGGGTGATTTTGTCGCGGTTGATGAACATGAAACCACCTTTATGTTCACGCAGGAAAACGATGACGGTAGCAAATTCAATAATTCCTCGCTTTACTTGCGAATCCGTACCGATGTATACTTTTAACCTGTTGCCGAGGTGGATTTCCGCTTTAATAATCTCCTCAACAGCATCGTTGATCGAGACGTGGATTTTTTCGCCGTTGTATTTTTGCCAAACCATAATTGATGATATTTTTGAATAAATCTAATGTTATATTGTTCATTGTGTGTTAATTGCGTTTTATGATTTTGTTATTAATCTATACTATTCCTTATTTCCATAAGCCAGATCTCCTGCGTCACCTAAGCCAGGAACAATGTAGGACTTGGACGTCATCTCATTGTCTACGTCGCCTATCCAAAGGTGTGCTTCGGGAAGAAATGCACGTACGTGCTGAAGCCCCTCTTCTGAAGCGATGACAACTGCTATATGAAGCTCCTTAATGTTGTATTCGGTAAGTAGATCCTTGCAGCAGAGTACCAAGCTCCGTCCTGTGGCAAGCATAGGATCTGCCATAATAAGGATTCTATCATCGAGATTCGGCGTGTTGACGTATTTTTTATATACTTCCATTTCCCCGCTCTTTTTGGTATGTCTGTACGCTGCAAAAAATGCACTATCGGCACGATCAAACACATTCAACATTCCTTGATGGAAAGGTAGGCCTGCCCGCATGATAGTCGCTAATACAGGCTGCTCTTGTAAAACTTGATGAGAAGCTTCTCCCAAAGGTGTTTGGACTGTCATAGGTTCGTAATCCAGCGTCTTGCTTATTTCATAGGCGATAATCTCTCCCAGACGCTGTAAATTTTGTCGAAAGCGCATGCGGTCTTGTTGGATATTGATATCTCGCAATTCCACTAAATAGTGGTTAGCTATGCTATTTTCTTTGGTCAAGATTGTTACCATAACGATATATTTGATATCAGCAATTTAGCAAATTAACCGCCTTTTTCCTAACTTTATATTTCCACAAACGGAAGATTTCTAATGAGATTCAAATTAACATCAGAATACAAGCCTACGGGAGACCAACCACAGGCTATCAAAGAATTAGTAGCAGGGACACAGCAGGGAGATCAATACCAGACATTATTAGGTGTAACAGGATCGGGAAAGACATTTACAGTTGCAAACGTCATACAGGAAACGCAGCGTCCGACACTTATTTTAAGCCATAATAAGACATTGGCTGCGCAACTTTACGGAGAATTTAAGCAGTTTTTTCCGGAAAACTCTGTCAACTATTTTGTGTCTTACTATGATTATTATCAACCAGAAGCATTTATAGCGTCTTCGAATACCTATATCGAAAAGGATCTTGCCATCAACGATGAAATCGAAAAATTACGTCTGGCAACAACCTCTGCGCTGATGTCGGGGCGTCGAGACGTGATTGTCGTATCTTCCGTATCCTGTATATACGGTATGGGAAATCCAGAGGATTTTTCGCGTTCCATTTTTCGCTTTTCGGTAGGTATTACGATCAGTAGAAATGCATTTTTACATCGGCTGGTGGAAATACTCTATGCCCGGACAACGAGCGATTTTAAACGCGGGACATTTCGGGTAAAAGGAGATATTGTGGATGTGTATCCGGCTTATTTGGATAATGCTTTCCGGATCTCGTTCTTTGGTGACGAAATTGATGAGCTTAGTGAAATTGATCCCATTTCGGGACAAACGATTTCCAGAATGGAGGATATAGCCTTGTTCCCCGCCAATTTGTTCGTAACGCCTAAAGAGAAATTTACACAGTCTATTTGGGCTATACAGGAAGAATTGGAACAGCGAAAAGCACAATTGGAGGGTGATGGTAAACTACTGGAGGCCAAACGTCTGGAAGAACGTGTGAATTACGACTTGGAGATGATGCGGGAATTGGGCTATTGTTCTGGAATTGAGAACTATTCCCGTTTTTTTGATGGACGCCAAGCAGGTATGCGACCATTCTGTTTATTAGATTATTTTCCTGACGATTATCTGCTAGTCATCGATGAAAGCCATGTTACCTTACCCCAACTACGTGCCATGTATGGTGGAGACCGCTCGCGTAAGATTTCATTGGTCGAGCATGGGTTCCGGTTACCTGCAGCATTGGACAACCGCCCTCTTAATTTTCCGGAGTTTGAATCGTTAACGAACCAGACGATTTACGTTTCGGCAACTCCCGGTGATTATGAATTGCAACAAACAGAGGGTGTTGTCGTAGAGCAGGTTATTCGTCCTACTGGTTTGTTGGATCCGATCATTGAAGTGCACCCGGCTATTAATCAAGTTGACGATTTCTTGGAGGAAGTGGATAAAACAATTAAAGAGGGAGGACGGATATTGGCAACTACACTAACCAAGCGCATGGCAGAAGAGTTGACCAAATATATGAGCCGATTGAATATTAAAGTACGTTATATCCATTCGGAAATAAAGACATTGGAACGTGTAGAAATCCTGCGAGGTTTGCGGTTAGGTGAGTTTGATGTATTGGTGGGCGTGAACCTTCTGCGTGAAGGACTGGATTTGCCAGAAGTAACATTGGTTGCTATTCTCGATGCAGATAAAGAAGGGTTTTTACGATCAGAACGCTCATTGATTCAAACTATTGGTCGGGCGGCCCGTAACGATAAGGGACGGGTTATTATGTATGCTGATCAAATGACAGAAAGTATGCGGGTGACCATTGAGGAGACAAACCGACGTAGGGAAAAGCAGATTGCTTACAACGAAAAACACGGAATTGTGCCGCGAACAGTGGGTAAAACGCGTGAAGAGATTTTAGAACAGACGTCGGTGGCTGACTTCAGACCGGGTGAGGCTAAAGCTTATGTAGAACCCGATCCAACGTCACTTATAGCGGCGGATCCGGTGATGGAATATTTAGGAGATAAAGAGATGAGAAAGGCTATTGATAATGTGCGCAGAAAAATGGAAAAAGCGGCAAAAGAGATGGACTTTCTGGAAGCCGCCAAGCTGCGTGACGAAATGTTTGCTATGGAGAAGCTTTATAAGGAACGGTTTGGAGAAGAAATAAAGTAAAAGTCCTTTACTTTATTTCTTCTCTTCATAGAGAACTTCCTCTTGATGAATCAGCGACCAACAATGGTTTTCTTCTATCAACTTATAATGTTTATTAGCATACAAATGGGGAGCGATGCTATCCAGTAATACACTCTCATCTTCTTCCTTTATGAAAAGCTCTGCCTTCTGCTTAATGGAATCCATCAAAACGAAAGCTGCAGTTTCCAAATTGGTTGACGTGTCCGTGACGTTCATAGTAATGGTACCCTCCCAGGGGCGGATACACTCTTCTTTGATTTTTGACCATGTATAGCCTGCAGCGAGGAGACAGCCATGCTTATCTTTTTTCCCACCGATAGGGGGAAGAGAAGAAGAAGTGTCGTTATGTTTATCTTTCTGAACAGAACCTTGACACGAAAAAAGCATAAACGAAACGAATAGGAATGCTATGTACTTCATTGTATTTTTCCTTTTTTAGTAAACCTCCATAAATCATACCAAAGTCTAATTTAAATAATGGGATAATTTATTTTTATGAAAAAGCTTATTACATTTACATTTCTTTAAACAAGTTATTTTGTTTTTGTCAAATTGTTAAGATAGATGAAGAAACCTGTATTGGTCATAAAATTTGGTTCGGCTGCGATTACAACAAAAGAAGGGGATGTTGATGAACGCATTGTGCTGGAAATTGCCCGGCAGACAGCGCAGTTGCAATCAAAATATAATATCGTTTTGGTGTCGTCAGGTGCTGTTGCTGCAGGAAAGAAGTATTTAAAGAATTATGATGGAAGCTTATCTGCGCGGAAGGCTGCAGCGGCTATCGGGAATCCATTGCTTGTCCGTACATATAGTACATATTTTAAACCTTTTAATATTGCATTGGCACAGAGTCTATGTGAAAGACAGCATTTTGCGAATAGGGCACAGTTTCTTCAACTAAAGGATACTTATCAAGAACTTTGGAAGAACAACATCATTCCTATTGCTAACGAAAACGATGTGGTGAGCAATAAGGAACTCAAATTCTCGGACAATGATGAACTAGCAACATTGATAGCAGTCGGGTTTGGTGCAGAACAACTATTGTTCAGTACGTCTGTTCCGGGAGTCTTGGATAGCAAAGGCAGGGTAGTTCCACAAATCTCTACGATTGATAAGGAGGTGTTTTCATTTGTGAAAAAAGAGAAATCGGCTGTCGGTTTGGGGGGGATGACCTCTAAACTCAATTTCGCACGGTTGGCAAATCAAATGGGTATACAAACGGTTATCTTCAGTATGCAAACGGAGGATGGAATCTTAAAAGCGATAAAGGGTGAGACAGGAACCGTTTGTTTGCCCCAGAAAAAAAGGGTATCTTCGAGAAACAAGTGGCTTGCCACTGGCAGTCTCATCAAGGCATTGGTGCATGTTGATGCGGGAGCGGCGAACGCCATTCAAAATCGTAAAAGCCTGTTAGCTGTAGGCGTATTAGCCATCAACCAAGCCTTGGAAACAGGTGAGGTTTTCCAGATAGCGAATGAAGAGGGAGAGGTATTTGCCGTGGCAAAATCAAAAATTGATGTCATAGATGTGGAATCGATTCACAAGAAAAAGAACGTAGCAATAGCGCATGCTGACGATATTGTGTTATTGTAATTGGTTATTTTGTAATATAATAATAAAAAAGGAAAGGGATTTTTAGATGATGAAGGAAAGTATACAGGAAGAATTAAAGGCAGCTCATGAAGCCACCACAGCGGTTAAACGTTTAAACGATAATGCTAAGCAACAGTTATTAAAAGATATCGCCAGTTCACTTGAACAGCGTGTAGATGATATTATTCGGGAGAATAAGAAAGACTTGGACCGTATGGATAAGGAAGATCCGCGATATGATAGACTATTGTTGGATAGAGACAGAATTCTGGCGTTATCAGCTAGTCTGATCGATGTTGCAAATCTACCTGATCCGACGGGGTTATTGATTTCTCGCAAGGAACTAGAGAATGGTTTGTTGGTCGAGAAGAAAACTGTTCCTTTAGGAGTGGTCGGCGTGATTTATGAATCCAGGCCAAATGTAACCGTAGACGTAGCCGCATTATGTATACGATCTGGAAATGTTTGTGTATTACGCGGAGGATCGGATGCCTGGTTTACGAATAGCGTGTTGGTGGAGATAATACAAGAAGAGTTACGGAAACATAATTTAAATGTACATATTGTGCAATTGTTACCGACAGACAGAGTGTTTGTAAGCGAGTTGCTCTCTGCTACGCAATATGTGGACATTATTATCCCAAGAGGATCACAAGCGCTTATCGATTTAGTCCGCGAACAGGCAAAGGTTCCGGTTATCGAAACGGGGGCAGGCGTATGTCATACATATGTAGAGCGATCAGGCGACTTGGAAAAAGCTGCGAAAATTATAGCAAATGCCAAAATACAGCGACCATCGGTATGTAATGCGTTGGATACTGTTTTGGTTGATAGGGAAGTAGCGAAAGATCTTCTGGTTAAAGTTGTTCCCTATTTTGAAGAAAGTAGCGTAAAAATCTATGCTGATGAAACTGCTTTTTCCATTTTACAAGAACTCGGCTATCCATTGTTGGAATTAGCTACAGAAGAAGACTTTGGACGAGAGTTTCTGTCGTTGCAGTGTTCGATCAAGGTAGTAGAAAATTTTGATGACGCCTTAACACATATCGCTGAACATTCTTCCAAGCATTCGGAATGTATTGTTTCAACAGATTCCGAACGCATCAATACGTACATGGAAACGGTGGACGCAGCTGCAGTTTACACGAATGCATCTACGCGATTTACCGACGGCGGTGCTTTTGGTCTTGGGGCTGAAATAGGTATCTCTACACAGAAACTTCATGCGAGAGGGCCTTTCGCTTTAGAGAAATTGGTAACGGAGAAATGGTATATTACGGGTGACGGACAAACGAGGTAATGGGTATTCGTTACGAGAAAGATACGATCCTGAATTGGATTAATGAGATGGGCAAGTTTTTGCGCATACTTGTTGATAAATACGAGGCTTTTGACCAACCTGCTGAGCCCGTGGTTATAGAAGAAGGTTA
>Ga0079224_100013058_pt1 | contig 11545 bp, 9 predicted proteins | sample Stecom2015_FD_80414 | JGI IMG/M metagenome (GOLD analysis project Ga0079224, IMG submission 80414) | Agricultural soil microbial communities from Utah to study Nitrogen management - Steer compost 2015 | ecosystem: Environmental > Terrestrial > Soil > Agricultural land | place: USA: Utah...
CCTGTGCTGATAAGCGTCCACTCCAACGAGCGCTTCTTCCGCGGCGACCACGTCCTCGTCTACCGGATCGACCGCTTCACCCTGACCGACCGCACCAGCCGCGGCGAGATCGCCGAGATCGGCTGGTTCGACCCGCTGTCCCCGCCGGCGGATACGCACCGGGCGACGCGGGCGAGGTTGGCGGAGATGTTCGCCGGTGCGGAGTGTGCGACAAGCTGGTAGCGAGTCCTGATGAACCCGTCTCTCTTCGCCATGCTTGCGGTGATTCTCGGCGGCGCCGCGGCTTCTCTGCAGGCGCCGACCAACGCCAGGCTGACCACTGCCGTGGGCTCGCCGGTCAACGCCGCCCTCATCTCCTTTGCAGTAGGGACCGTGGCCCTCGGCGTCGTCGCCCTGGCGATGCAGGCCCGGCCGGACGTGGCGGCCACCCGAGCCCTGCCGTGGTACATCTGGATCGGCGGACTTTACGGCGCCGCCTTCGTGGTCGCGGCGACCTGGGGGGTGCCCCGGCTCGGCGTCGCCACCACCATCATCCTGATGGTCGCCGGCCAGCTGTTGCTCAGCCTGATCCTCGACCACATCGGCTTCCTCGGCATGCCGAAGCAGCCGATCAGCCTCGGCCGCGTCGCCGGCGTCGGCCTCGTGATCGCCGGCGTCCTTATGGTCCGCAAATTCTAGGCCTATATCGGTCGGGATGACCGAGGAGACGATTCCTTCCGACGCCGGGACGCCGCCCTCGCTGGTCGCCGCCGACCTGATCCGCGACGAGGCCCGGCGCGCGCCCGACAAGCCGGGCGTCTACCGCATGTACGGCGAGGACGGGACCTGCCTCTACGTCGGCAAGGCGCGGTCGCTTAAGAAGCGCATCCTCCAGTACGCCCAGGGCCGGTTCCACACCCAGCGCATCGGCCTGATGGTGTCGCTGACTCGCTCGATGGAGCTGGTGGTCACCGCCTCCGAGACCGAGGCCCTGCTGCTCGAATCCAACTTCATCAAGAAGCTCAAGCCGCGCTTCAACGTGGTGCTGCGTGACGACAAGTCCTTCGCCGAGCTGATGATCCGCCGCGACCACCGCGCCCCCCAGGTGCGCAAGCACCGCGGCGCCCATACGCTCAAGGGCGACTATTTCGGCCCCTTCGCCTCGACCTGGGCGGTCAACCGCACCCTGACCACCCTGCAGAAGGCCTTCCTGCTGCGCTCCTGCTCGGACAGCGTCTACGAGACCCGCACCCGGCCCTGCATGCTGCACCAGATCAAGCGCTGCTCGGCCCCCTGCACCGGCCTGATCTCGCTGGAGGATTACGGCCAGCTGGTCGATGAGGCCGAGGCCTTCCTGCGCGGCAAGTCGCGCGCCGTCATCGGCCGGCTGTCGAAGGAGATGCAGGCCGCCTCCGACGCCATGGACTTCGAGCAGGCCGCCCGCGTGCGCGACCGCATCCGCGCCCTGTCGGCCATCTCGATGGAGAACTCCGTCAGCGCCGAAGGGGTGGCCGAGGCCGACGTCTTCGGACTCCATGCCGACGGCGGCCAGGCCTGCGTGCAGGTGTTCTTCTACCGTGGCGGCCAGAACTGGGGCGGCCGCGCCTACTTCCCCCGCGTCGATCGCACGGACACCGACCCGGAGATCCTGGCCGCCTTCCTCGGCCAGTTCTACGAGGACAAGCCGGTGCCGCGGCAGATCCTGACCAACGTCCGGCCGCACGAGAAGGAGCTGCTGGAGGAGGCCTTCTCGATGAAGGCCAGGACGGTCGACGGCCGCCGGGTGACGACCATCGAACTGCCCCAGCGCGGCCCGCGCCGGGCGCTGGTCGACCACGCCCTGACCAACGCCCGCGAGGCGCTGGGCCGGCGCATGGCCGAGAGCTCGGCGCAGTCGAAGATCCTCGAGGAGGTGTGCGAAGCCTTCGGCCTGGAGGGTCGCCCCGAGCGCATCGAGGTCTATGACAACGCCCACATCCAGGGGACCAACGCCGTCGGCGGCATGATCGTGGCCGGGCCCGAGGGTTTCCGCAGGAACCAGTACCGCAAGTTCAACATCCGCGGCGACGACCTGACCCCCGGCGACGACTACGGCATGATGCGCGAGGTCATGCGTCGTCGCTTCACCCGCCTGGTCAAGGACGAGGACGAGGGCGAGGCGGTCGAGCGGCCCGACCTGCTGCTCATCGACGGCGGCGCCGGCCAGCTGGCCGAGGTCCAGGCGGTGCTGGCCGACCTCGGCCTGCACGAGATCGTGGCCGTCGGGGTGGCCAAGGGCCCCGACCGCGACGCCGGGATGGAGCGCTTCTTCGTGCCGGGCAAGCCCCCCTTCATGCTGCCCCTGAAATCGCCGGCCCTCTACTACATCCAGCGTCTGCGCGACGAGGCGCACCGGTTCGCCAACGGCGCCCACCGCACCCGCCGGTCGATGGACATCAAGCGCAATCCGCTCGACGAGATCGAGGGGGTCGGCCCGGGCCGCAAGAAGGCCCTCCTGCACGCCTTCGGCTCGGCCAAGGGGGTCGGCCGCGCCTCGGTCGTCGACCTCGTCAAGGTCGAGGGCGTCAGCCAGGCCCTGGCGGAACGCATCCACGCCTTCTTCCGCAAGAGCTGATCCCGGCCTAAAGCAGGGGCATGCCCGAGAAAACCGCCAACGCCCTGCTCACCGGCTACCGCCGCTTTCGCGAGAACCGGTGGCCGCAGGAGCGCGACGAATACGCCGCCCTCGCCGGCGGTCAGAAGCCGCACACCCTGGTGGTGGCCTGTTCCGACAGCCGCGCCGATCCCGCCCTGATCTTCGACGCCGCCCCCGGCGAGCTGTTCGTGGTCCGCAACGTCGCCAACCTGGTGCCGCCCTACCAGCCCGACGGCCAGCTGCACGGCGTCTCGGCGGCGCTCGAGTTCGGGGTGCGGGTGCTGGAGGTGTCGCGCATCGTGGTCATGGGCCACGCCTACTGCGGCGGGGTGAACGCCATGCTCAACGGCGCCCCCGACAGCTGCCGCGACTTCGTCGCCCCCTGGGTGGCCCAGGCCACGCCGGTGGTGCGGCTGATCTGCGAAAGCTTCCCGGCCGAGGACGCGGAACGCCTCGCCGAGGAAACGGTGGTTCGTCTGTCGCTCGAGAACCTGCGCACCTTCCCGTGGATCGCCGAGCGGGAGGCGGCCGGGACGCTGGCGCTCGCGGGCCTGCATTTCGGCATCGCCGACGGCGTGCTCTCCGCCCTCAAGGGGCCAGGGCGGTTCCAGCCCCTGGGCTGATCGCTCGCCTCACGCATCGAAGCGTGGCACATCGGCGTTGCAGTACGGATGCCCAGCATGACCCCGACCCATCACCCCAATCCCATCCCCAACATCCTGACCGGGCTTCGCCTGGTCGCCGGGGTGGTGATGTTCCTGCTCCTCGCCGGCGCCGCGCCCCAGGGCCTGCCCTTCCTGCCGCCGGACTTCCTCAGCCCCAGCGACCAGTTCCGCTTCGCCCGCACCGCCTTCGTCATCTTCATCGTGGCGGCCTCGACCGACTGGGTCGACGGCTTCCTCGCCCGCCGCTGGCACGCCACGACGCGGTGGGGCGCCATCCTCGACCCGATCGCCGACAAGGTTCTGATCACCGGCGCCATCCTCGGCGTGCTGGCCTGGGGCTCGGTGCCGCAGGCGGCCATTCCCTGCGGCCTGATCCTGTTCCGCGAGTTCGCCGTTTCGGCCCTGCGCGAGACCGTCGCCGGCAAGGTCAAGCTGCCGGTGACCCTGCTGGCCAAGTGGAAGACCGTGCTGCAGATGGTGGCCCTCGCCGCCCTGCAGCTGGCCCTGGCTCCGCTGTGGGAAGGCTTCGGCCTGCCCTTCGAATGGCTGCCGCCGTTCCAGACCTTCGCCTATCTGCTGCTCTGGCTCGCCGCCATCGTCACCCTGTGGACCGGCTGGCAGTATTTCCAGAAGGCGCAGCAGAAGATGAGCCAGCTCTGAGTGGCCAGTGGCCAGTGGCGAGTGGCTAGTGGCCAGTTGCTGCGAAGCTGACTTGCCGGCTCATCAATCACTAGCCACTGGTCACTAGTCACTAGTTACTGGCCACGGGCGCGCGTCAGCGCGCGCCCAGTTCCTCCACCAGCCGCTCCATCCCGTAGACGTCGCGCAGCGCCGCGGTGACGGCGGCGGTGGTCACGACCACCGAACGGTTGACGTTCACGTCGTAGCCATAGGCGTTGCGCTGGGTCAGGACGGTGGAGTCGAAATTGGCCCCGACGATCTCGAAATCCTCGGTCACCACCGGGCTGCCCGACGAGCCGCCGATGGTGTCGGACGACACCGCCATGTTCATCACCGTCTCCGGATTGATGCGGTCCTTCGCCGCCAGCAGCCGGGGGGCCACGTCGAACGGCGGGGCGCCCGTGGCCCGGTCCCACAGGCCGGCGAAGGTGGTGAAGGCGCCGAAGCGCTGTCCCGGTACGTCCGTGCCTTCGATCCGGCCATAGGTCAGGCGCAGGGTGCCGGTGGCGTCGGGATAGACGCTGTCGCCATAGGCCTGGAAGCGCAGGCCGGCCAGCTCTTCGGAGGCCCGCGCCGTCGGGGCCTCGACCCGCGATTCCCAGGCCGAGCGCACCGCGCGGGTCTCGTCCTGGATCGACAGCAGATAGCGGATCATGGGGTCGTCGGAGGCCTCGACGGCCGCCAGGCCGCCCTCCCACAGCGCCCGGCGCACCGCCGGATCGGCCAGGCCCGTGCCTTCGACGAGCCGGGCCGACAGACCCTCGGGGCTCTCGCGGCCCAGCAGGGCGCGCACCCGCGGATCGTCGACGGTCAGCCATTCACGGGTCTTGGACAGCCACCATTCCAGCCGCACCTGCTCCAGCGACGGATAGACCGGCCGCTCGGCGAACAGGCCGTTCTGCACCGCCGCCAGCCGGCTGTCGGCGTACTCCGGCAGGCGCTCGGCCGACGGCTTCTCGCGCTCCTGCGCCGCCCGCACCAGCGTCCGGGCCCAGCTGAACAGCTGCGATCCGCCGCCGACCGAGGTCGTGCCCAGACCGGTGCCGCCCTCGAGCAGGGCCGTGGCGGGATAGAGTTCACGGGTCGCCGCCTGCACCTCGGCCAGTTCGCTCCACGGGTCGCCGGCCCCGGCGATGCCGCCCGCGCGCCGGCGGAAGTCGGCCTCGGCCTCGGCCTTCATGCGCATGAAGGCCGGATCGACCAGCGCCGCCATCCGGCCGCGGCCGCGCTTGTAGGTGTTCTCCACGCCCGAGATCGGGTCCATGGCGATGAAGGCGTTCTCCTCGCTCTCCTCCGAGAAGCGGATCAGTCGTCCGCGCAGCTCCGAGGCGATCAGCTGGTCCAGCGGCAGCACCACGTCGCGGATGGTGGTCAGCTGATCCATGGTCAACAGGCGCTGGGTCGAGCCCGGGCTGCCCGAGACGAACACCGGCGTGCCCTCGACGGGATTGTCGGCCTTCCAGGTGAAGTGGGTCGGCGTCGCCACCGGCTGCCCGTTCTCATAGAGACGGATGAAGGCGGCATCGATGGCGAAGCGGGGGAAGCTGAAATTGTCCAGATCGCCGCCGAAGGTCGCGGCCCGGTCCTCCGGCGCCCAGGCCAGGCGCACGTCGGTGTAGCGGCGGTACTTGTACAGCTTGAACTGGCCGCCGCGGTACAGGCTGACGACCTGGCAACGGAAGCTGGCGTCGCCGCCGCAGGCTTCCTGCTCGATCCGCCCGGCTTCGGCGTCGCGGGCGCGGGTGAATTCCTGCCCCTCCAGCCCGGCGCCGGCCGCGTGCATGCGCTCGGTGATGTCGGAGATCTCGGTCAGGATCTCGGCCGAACCGCCGGGGCATTTCAGCTCTTCCTCGCGGCTGCGCGGGGCGAAGCCGGTCTCGGCGTAGTTCACGGCCTGCGTCGACAGGTTGGCCACGCAGCTGGCCACGCAGTGGTTGTTGGTCATCACCAGGCCTTCGCCGGAGACGATGCCCGCCGAACAGCCGCCGAATTTCACCGAGGCCAGCCGCACCCGATCCAGCCACGCCTGGTCGATATCGGTCCCCAGGGTCTGGTTGGCGCGCGCGATGGGGAAGTTGTCGAAGGTCCACATGCCTTCCTCGGCGCTGGCCGACGAGGCGGCGGCGAAGGCCAGGACGGCGACGGAGGCGGCGAGGGTGAGGCGGCGCATTGTATTCTCCAGTTTCTCCCTCCCCTTCAGGGGAGGGGGGGCGCGAAGCGACCGGGTGGGAAGGGCGGGGCGACCAGGCGCGGCTGTCCCGCCGAGCCGCCCCCACCCCGTCGGCGCTTTGCGCCGACGGCCCTCCCCCGAGGGGGAGGGAGAAGGGTCGTTACTCGACCCCCAGCTCCTCCAGCAGGCGCGGGTTGGGGTACACCGTCCGAAGCACCTCGGTGACGGCGGCGGTCGACACCGACACGGTCCGGTTCAGGTCGCCGTCATAGCCGAAGGCGCCGCCCAGGGCGTGGATGTTGCCGTCGAAGGCTGCGCCGATCACCTCGCCCTCGGCGTTGACCACCGGCGAGCCGGAGTTGCCGCCGATGATGTCGTTGGTCGAGACGAAGTCGTAGACCACCGACTTGTCGACGTCGTCCTCATGCTCGGCGAAGGCCGCGGCCAGGTTGAACGGCTCCGAGCCGGTCGCCCGCTCATAGAGGCCGCCGATATGGGTGAACGGCGGCACCGTCACGCCGCGGTAGGTCCATCCCTTCACCTGGCCGTACGACAGGCGCAGGCTGAAGGTGGCGTCCGGGTATTGATCGGTGCCGTAGACCGCGAACCGGGCCTGGGCGACCTTCTCCGCGGCGCGGGCGGTGGGGGCGTTGACCTCGGCCGCCCAGCGGGCGCCGACGGCCTGAGCCGCCTCGTCGTTGGCGGCCACGAAGGCCAGCAGCGGATCGGCGGCGGCCATCTGCTCCAGGGTCATGCCCGCGGCCTGGCGCCGGAAGTCGGCGTCGGCCATGCGCGTGCCTTCGATCAGCCGCTCGGCCAGGGCTTCCGGGCTCTCGCGGCCCAGCAGCGCCTTCACCTGGGGGTGGTCGACGGTCAGGTACTCCCGGGTCTTCGACAGCCAATAGCGCAGCCGCAGCTCTTCCATCTCCGGCGTGATCGGCGTCTCTTCGCCGACCATCTCGGCCAGGCGCCCGCGGCGGGCCTCGTCGGCGCCGGCCGAACGCACGAGGGCGCGGGCCATCTGGTACAGGGTCGAACCGCCGCCGGCCGCCTGCTCCAGCTGGCGATAGGGCAGGTACAGGTCGCGGGCCGTGTCCTGCACGGCCTCCAGCTCGGCCCACGGATCGCCGATCTGCTGCTTCAGGTTCGGGTCGGCGGCGACGCGGGCGCGCAGCTCGGCCTCGGCCTCGCGCTTGGTCGCCATGAAGTCCGGATCGGTCAGGGCGCCCTGCTGGCCGTAATAGACCTTGAAGCTGTTCTCGAGGCCGAAGATCGGGTCGAAGGACACCCGCTTGGCCTCTTCGCCCGTCATCGAATACTCCAGCAGCCGGCCGCGCAGCTCGGAGTTCTGGATCAGGGTGACCGGAATCTGCTGGTCGCGCAGACGCTCCAGCTGGCTCATGGTCATCAGGCGCGAGGTCGAGCCGGGGTTGCCCGACACGAAGGTCACTTCGCCTTCCTTCGGCGCCTCGGCGTTCCACTTCAGGAAGGTTGGCGTGGCGGCGGGCTTGCCGTCCTCATAGGCGCGCAGGAAGCCGGCATCGAGGGCGTAGCGCGGGAAGTTGAAGTTGTCGGGGTCGCCGCCGAAGAAGGCCGCCTGGTTCTCGGGGGCGAACACCAGCCGGACATCGTCGTACTTGCGGAACTTGTGCAGGCTGTACTGGCCGCCGCGATACAGGCTGATCACCTGGCAGCTGAATTTCGGGTCGTCGGCGCAGGCCTCGTTCTGGATGCGGGTGACGGCGGCCTGGCGGGCGGCGTTGAAGGCCGCGCCTTCCAGCCCCTCGCCGGCGGCGCGGACCTGATCGGTCACGTCGGTGATCTCGGTCAGCACCTCGGCGGTCTGGCCGGGGCAGCGCACCTCTTCCTCACGGTTTCCGGCGGTGAAGCCGTTCTTCACATAGTCGCGCTGGGCGTCCGACAGCTCCTGGGCGCAGCCGACGACGCAGTGCCAGTTGGTCAGGATCAGTCCTTCGGGCGAGACGAACGAGGCCGAACAGCCCTGGATGCGCACCGAGGCGAGACGCAGCCGGTCCAGCCACGCCTGGTCGATCCGCGTGCCATAGGTCTGGTTCACGGCCTGGATCGGGAAGTTGTCGAAGGTCCACATGCCCTCGTCGGCGACGGCGGCGGTGGGGACGGCGCTGACGGCCATGGCCCCGGCGACGGCGGCGAGCGAGGCGGTCGCCGTGACGGCGGCGCGAAGTGAACGAAGGAACATGGGCGATCGTCTCCAAGGGGCCGGCCCGGCCGGTACTGCACGGATGCTACCTAGCCCCGATGAATGAAGCCCGTCCACTCGGCCTTAACCCGATTTAACTTGGCCCCGTCGGCCGGCGCCGTCAGATAACCCTGAACCTTGGGGGCTGACCGTTTCGATGTCGCTTGCACTTTCCACCCTGCTCTACGAGTGGCGCCGCTACATGGCGGCGATCGTGGCGCTCGCCTTCTCGGGCCTGCTCGTGCTGGCCCAGGTCGGCATGTTCATGGGCATCGGCAAGGCGTTCACCGCGACCATCGACCGCGCCCGCGCGGACGTCATGGTGCTGGCCCCGGGGGCGACGGGCCTGTTCAACGGCGGCCCCTCGGGCGTGCCGCGGCGCGTCATGCCCATGGTCAACAGTCACCCCGACGTGGTTTCGGTCGCCGACCTCGACGGCTCGTGGGGCCGCTGGCAGAACATCGTCGAGGGCGACGGCCCGCGTAAGAGCGAAGGCGTCCAGGTCTCGGCCATCGACGCGGTGCCCGGCGCCGTCACCGTCCCGACCGACTATTCTCCCGCGCTCATCGAGGCCTTGCGCCAGCCCTTCGGCGTCGCCGTCGACGAGACCTCGCTCAACCGTCTCGGCGTCAAGCTGGGCGACAAGGCCATCTACAACGGCAAGACAGTGCGGGTCGTCGCGGTGACCCGTGGCTATCCGAACATGATGAACGCCGGCATCGTCGTCTCGCGCGACACCCTGCGCATGCTCGGCGAAGCCTCGAACGGCGAGCGGGTCGGCCCGCTCATGGTCGGCTTGCGGCCCGGAGCCACGCCGGAGGTGGTCGCGGCCCAGCTGAACGCCGGCGCGCGGGGCCAGTACAAGGCGTGGACCCGGCCCGAGCTCGCCAAGGCCGGCGAGGCGGCGATGCTCCAGGAGAGCTTCATCGTCATCATGCTGGGCTTCTCGCTGTTCCTCGGCATCCTGATCGGGGTGTCGATCACCTGGCAGACCTTGCGCGGGGCGATCATGGCCAACATCAAGGAGTTCGCCTCGCTACGTGCGCTGGGCGTCTCCATGGGCTCGCTGCGCGGGATCGTCATGGAGCTCAGCTTCTGGGTCGGCGTCGTCGGCATCCTCGCGTCGGGAGTGCTGACCTGGGGCGTGTCCCTGCTGGCCCGCTCCTTCGGCATGACCATGGCCTTCCCCATCCCGATGGTGGCCGGCGTCTGCATCATGCTGCTGGTCATCGCCCTCGCCTCCGGCTTCCTGTCGCTGGGCGTCCTCAAGAAGAGCCAGCCGGCGGACCTGCTGCGATGAACCCGAACCCTGTCACCCACGGCCAGCCCGGGACCTCCGCCATCGAGGCCAAGGGCCTGGTCAAGCGCTTCAAGACCGGCCGCACCTTCATCGAAGTGCTCAAGGGCGTCGACTTCGACGCGCGCCACGGCGAGATGACCATGGTCATGGGCCCGTCCGGCTCGGGCAAGTCGACCCTGGTCGCGGCGCTCTCCGGCCTGCTCAAGCCCGAGGAGGGCCGCGTCGACGCCCTCGACGTCGACGACCTGTGGGACCACTCCTCCGGCCGGATCGACAAGTTCCGCCTCGACAACTGCGGCTTCATCTTCCAGGGCTTCAACCTGTTCCCGGCCCTGACCGCGACCCAGCAGGTCATGACCGTGCTGAAGTACCAGGGCGTGCCCAAGGACGAGGCCCGCCGCCGCGCCGTTGCGGCGCTGGAGGAGGTCGGCCTCGGCGCCCGCCTCAACCAGAAGCCCGACTCCCTGTCGGGCGGTGAGAAGCAGCGCATCGCCATCGCCCGCGCTCTGGCCAAGAACCCGGCCCTGCTGTTCGCCGACGAGCCGACCTCGGCCCTCGACGGCGAGAACGGCCAGGTGGTCATCCGCCTGCTGCGTCGCGCCGCCACCGACCACGGCGCCGCCGTCGTCTGCGTGACCCATGACCCGCGCCTCGAGGCCTGGGCCGACCGGGTCATTCACATCGAGGATGGCCGCATCCTCGACGACCAGCGCCGCACCCCCGATCCCAACGCCACTCTCGGCTCGCACTAGACCGTTCCTCAAGGACCTCCGAAAAATGCCCCGCTTTCTCAAGAACAAGTGGCTCTGGATCGGCCTCGCGGTGATCCTGCTGGTCGTCGTCGGCTTCATGTTCATGCAGCAGGGCGCCGCCGCGAAGAAGGCCGAGCAGGAGAAGGCCGCCGCCGAGAAGATCGAAAGCCCCTACGCCGCCATCGCCAACGGCAAGGCCGACGTCGAGGGCGGCATCATCCAGGTCGCGGCCCGCCGCGGCGGGGTGGTCAAGGCCGTCTATGTCCAGGAAGGCGACCGCGTCACCGCCGGCCAGATCCTCGCCCGTCAGGAGGACGACGAGCCGCGTCTGGCGCTGCAGCGCGCCCAGGCCGAGGTGGCCCAGGCCGAGAGCCAGCTGCGCGCCATCCAGGTCGACATCAACAGCGCCAAACGCGAGCACGACCGCCTCGCCCGCCTGGTCGAGACCAATTTCGTCGCCGCCGCCCGCATGGACGAGGCCCGCGACACCATCGCTACGGCCGAGGCGCGCCTGGCGTCCCAGCAGGCCGCGGTGCAGACCGCCCGGGCCCGCCTCAACGAGGCCGCCTACAACCTCGAACTGACGGTGATCCGCGCGCCGATGGATGGCCGCATCGTGCGCCGCTACGCCAATCCCGGGGCCGGCGCCTCGACCCTGAACGTGTCCAACATGTTCGACCTCGAGCCGGACACCCAGCGCATCGTCCGCGCCGAGATCGTCGAGGCCGACATCCCCAACGTCCGCGAAGGCCAGGAGGTCGAACTGGTCTCCGAGGTCGACCAGACCAAGGTCTACGTCGGCAAGGTGCTGCGCCGCGCCCCCCTGTTCGGCGCCCGCAAGCTGGCCTCCGAGGACCCCTCGCAGCGGACGGACGAACGCGTGGTCGAGGTGGTGGTCACCGCCGACGGAGCCCCGCTGCTGATCGGCCAGCGCGTGCTGGTCAAGTTCATGAAGCCCGGCGAGAAGGCCGGCGCCCCGCGCCCCGCCGCCTCGGGCGTGCCTGCCGACCAGGCGATGCAGGCTCCCAGCCGGAGCTAAGGGAAGAAGGGCAGCAGGCGCCAGGCAGCAGGCAGCCGGCCGATCCCGCTGGACGTCGCGGCCGCCGACCTGACCCTGCTGCCTGCTGCCTGCTGCCTGCTGC
>Ga0079224_100013060_pt1 | contig 11544 bp, 6 predicted proteins | sample Stecom2015_FD_80414 | JGI IMG/M metagenome (GOLD analysis project Ga0079224, IMG submission 80414) | Agricultural soil microbial communities from Utah to study Nitrogen management - Steer compost 2015 | ecosystem: Environmental > Terrestrial > Soil > Agricultural land | place: USA: Utah...
GAAGCTTTCGCCTGCAGCCTGAGGCCTCTTTGCGGCCCATCCAGCTGCCATACGCCGCTGCCTTCCAATTTCGCGTGAGTGCTGCCCAGCTCAAGCTGCTCCAGCTTCCAGCGATGCGCACGCACGTCGTTGAGACCGACCACGGACAGCGCGCCAACTTCCCGACCATACAGTTTGAGATTGTCCACCTTGAGCCGGATGGCGGGGAAATCCACCTCATCGTCCAGCTTGAAATCAGCTTCTTCGTCATCGGCGCCCGACGAATCCGCCCCCCGGTTGCCTACAGAGAGCCGCTGGAAATGCGCTTCGACGTCTCCCTCGATCCGGCCGCGGCGCGCCTGCCAGAACAGCGTGCCGGCCGTTTCAGTCGAACTGACATCGACCCGCCATCGGCTGCCTTCGGGCTGGCGCGCGGTAAACGTCAGCTTATCGAGGTCCATACCCAACACGCGGGCCTTTTCGGCCTGCACACGTATGTCACGCAGTTGGGGCAGTATGGTAGTGGCGCGTTCCGTTGCCTGGCCGCCGCCCTTCCCCCGCGACCCAAGGTTGCGCCAGGCGTCAACATCGAACTCCTGTGTGCGAATGTCGATCGCCAAACCATCCGCCGGCATGTCCGCCTTTCCGCCGAGCTGAATGACACCTGCCTTAAAGAAGCCATTGGCATGTTTATCGCCATCGGCATGCAGGAACTGTGCTTCCAGCCTTTCGCCCAGACTGACTACCAGCATGGACTCACGGTGCTTGCTTCTGTTCTGAACCGGTCGCCAGGTGGCTTGAAGAGGCCAGCGTGACGCAGCTGGTTTGTTCAGAGGCGCAGGCAAGTTCACTGCCATACCCTCCAGGCTGCTGCTGAACTGCAAGCCAATGCCATCGCCCGCTTCTCGTGAGAAAACCAGACGATAGGACGTACTGCCTTCCAGCAGGCCAGTGAGACCCCCCTTCAAATACTCGCTCAAGGCCTTTGCGTGCAGGTATCCCTCAAAGGAAAGGCCCTTGTGGCCTTTACCTACCCCACCCGAGATCTTGACAGGCCCGCCTAGCGCAACCCCCTGGAGCTCCTTTGCACTCACGGTTTCCTCGTTGAACACAAGGCGGCCGCTCAGATCTGACAGGACCGGGACTTCCGGCGACCACTGCAACTTCCCCTTATTGAACACGACTTCGCCTTGAACACGGGTGTCGGCAGAGTGCGTCAGAGGAATTGTCAACGCGATGGGCACTTCCCATATACCTGCTCCCTGAGCGGCATCGAACATTCCGTCCAATAGAGTGGCCAAGGGCGACTTTTGCAGCAGGGCGATGTAAGCCGCTGCTGGTGCACGGCTACTCCCCTTCACAGAAAGGACCGAATCACGCTCGATATCTGGGATGCTGGCCTCAACATCCCGCAGTTCGATCACTTCCTTGTCAGGCCGCATCTGCATGGAGTCCGCACGTATGGTCAGACTCGCCCGGTGCAGTTGGGCGAAGCCATTCAGCGCTTCAAGCTTCGGCCAGCCTGGAGCGCCCACCACTTCTACCGGGGCATAGTCAATGACAGCGGACTGTACTCGGCCACCTACCTCAAAGTCTCCTTGCTCGGGTTGCTCGCCGAAGGGGAAGTGCACTAGATCTCCTTGCAGACGGACAGACGCATCCAGCAGGCGCCCTGCCAGTAGCCCACGGCGCATCCAGTCGCGTGCTTCGTCGTTCACGACCAAGGGCAGATAGCGCACGATGGCTGCCAGCTCGGCACGTGTGAATACACCTTCGAAATCTGCTATACCCGCGCTGCCGCCGCCTCGTTCATGCCACAGCCCGTGGAAGCTCACATCCATGTCAGCATTCCGTACTTGCGCAGTATCGACGTTCACCTGAAGTCCTGTCTGTGCACCATCGGCTAGGCCCGCCGTCAGCGCGACTTGGTCGAAACGTAAGGGGGCGTCCAGCAGCGTGGCAACTTCTACTTCGAGGCCCTGCAGTTGCGCAACTAGGCGGACCGCATCTGCAGAAACCTGCATTACTGCGGCATCTTGCTGGGCAACTGAAGCGAATAGGCCATGCAGGGCGTCCCATTGGCCAGCCAGATAGAGACGCGCTGTTTCGGCACGCACACTCGTCTGCGGCTTCGGACTCCAACCGCCCCTTTCCACGAGAACTTGAGAAACATGCCGACCAAGCATGCCCCGTTCCACCTGCTGCCAAGCCTTCCAGCTCACCCGTCCGCTTTCGAGCGCGGTGTAGACATCCAGCCAAGGCTGCCAACCCCGAGGCCGCATGGCTTCGACGTCGATGTGGAAAATCCCGCTGAGGTCGTCGAGAGACAAGTCGTTGCCTGGCGTTAGCGCAAGGCGAACGTCGGCCTGAAGTTTGAAGGCATCACCAAGGCTGGAAGGCGGAGTCGCCAGCACTGAGAAGAAATGGCCTCCCGGTTTCCTGCGCAGCTGCAGCGACACATCGCGCAAAGCCAGAGGTGGGGCGCCCCTGTGTTCATCCAGCCAACTGATGCTCGCCCTGCTGAAGCGGACACTTTCCTGCTGCGACAGCCAATGCAGAAATGCACTGCTTCCCTGGCTTTCTTGTTCACCATGGCTGGCTTCGCTGACATCCACCTCATAACCGACGATGGAGATGCGATCCTGAGCATCACGACGCAAGTTGAGGCTAACGCCGTCCGCCTGCAGGTCAAGAAACCTCGGGCTGCCGGAGAATAAACTGCGCCAGGCAACCACAGCCCGCAAGGAGGGAATCTTCAGCAACGTGTGGCCGTCATCGTCGCTGAGCACGACATCACGCAGTGTGACGCCTGGATTGCTCCCCTGCCACCACGCTTGAATGTTGCCAAGCTCGAGCTCTACTGGCAAATGCTCGGAGAGCTCGCGTTGCAAAGGCTCTCGCCATTGCTCGATATTGGGCAGCAACCAGTAACGCATGCCCAAAAATGACAGAGCGAGGAGCACATAGCCCCCCAGCGCGATGTAACACAGCCATTTGAGCAGGCGACGAAGTTTAAGCTGCACGATGGTTCGAGGAAGCCGCACTGACCTTCGACAACCTTGCTCTTGGCACCGCCCGACGGCTGCATAATCAGTGCTTTTCAAGCCGGTTTTGAAGTATCTTTCGAACTTGCGCAGCCTTCCGGTTCAGTTCCTTCATGATGATGCAGACCATTATATTAGAGCCCGCTCTCCGCTGGTCCGGCGCTTTGCGCCGCAAAGTGGACGCCCGTCCCGAATTCGGTGCGTGGCTTGAGGAGGCAGTCCAGACGCCTCTCACCCCTGCTCGCTTGCGCGACTGGTTCAAGGAACTGGCTGGTGTGCCAGCCGAGCAGGCCATGGAAGAAGCACCACTGCGGCGCGCACTACGGCAGCTGCGCCAGCGCGTGTTCTACACATTGGCTGTGCGAGATATTGCCGGGGCGGCCCCGCTGGACGAGGTAGTTACTGCCATGACCCAACTGGCGGAACTCACTGTAACGGAAGCCTATCGATGCGTGGCCTCCGCGATGGTGGAGGTTCATGGCCTGCCAGTCGACCCGGAAACTGGGAAGCCTCAGGAAATAATCATTATTGCCATGGGCAAGTTCGGTGGCCGTGAGCTGAACGTGTCTTCCGATATTGATCTGGTCATGCTCTATGGCAACGACGGCGAAACCAACGGCAGGCGCCCCCTGAGCCTGCATGAATTCTACGGGCGCCTCACCCGTCGCATGATGCCGCTGATTTCCGAAATCGACGCAGATGGTCAAGTATTCCGCACCGACTTGCGACTGCGTCCAGACGGTGACTCCGGCCCCCTGGCATGGAGCCTGGACGCGTTCGAGAATTATCTTGTTGTACAGGGCCGGGAGTGGGAGCGTTATGCTTGGATCAAGGCCCGTGCCCTACCTGCACGGGCCTTCGAAGGCAGTGAACCCAAGGCGCAATGGCAGCATCTGGAAGCACTGCGCACGCCGTTTGTGTACCGCAAGTATTTCGATTTTGATGCCTTGGCTTCTCTACGAGAGTTGCGGGAGCGTATTCGCCAGGACTGGCAACGACGTGTCCTCGCTCGCAGCGGCGTGGATGCTGTGCACAACATCAAGTTGGGCGAAGGCGGCATACGTGAAATCGAGTTCGTCGTACAGCTCACCCAGCTGATTCGTGGTGGGAGGCAGCCATCCCTGCAGAAAGCGGGTCTGCTGGAAGCGCTGGCCAGCCAGCAGGCATCCGGTGTTATGGACGACATTACCGCCGAGACGCTGCGACAAGCCTACTTGTTCCTGCGACGCGTCGAGCATATGCTGCAATACCGCGAAGACGAGCAAACCCACTTGCTGCCTCGCGAAGTGCCGTTACAGCAGGGCCTGGCTGAAGCCATGGGCATGAGCTTGCAGGGCTTCGAAGAAACCTTGCAGGCTCATCGCGAGAATGTGAGCAATGCCTTTCACGATGCCTTCCGGATTGCGGGCGTCTCTACCCCGGCACGCAATGGCAACGAGGTATCCGCCCCAGAATCGGGCAACAAGGACATGACGCACTTCATTCACGAACACATGGGGGACCAAGCCCAGGCCGTCTGTGATCGCATGAACGCCATGCTCGGCAGCCACCGTATGCGCAGTCTGCCCAACATCAGTCGCAAGCGCCTTGAGCAACTGCTACCGGCGTTGCTTGCAGCCGCTGCAGGAACGGAAACCCCGGCCACCACTGTCACGCGGCTTTTCGAACTTGTAGAGAATATCGCTCAGCGCAGCGCCTACATGGCCCTGCTGGCTGAGTATCCCGAAACGCTGGCACGTTTGACGCGCATTGTCAGCGCGAGCCCTTGGGCGTCCCAATATCTGAATCGCTATCCAGTGCTCCTGGACAGTCTGATCGAATGGCGCAGCCTCATGGAAGCGCCGAATTTCGAGGAGCTTCGCGAACAACTGAGCAGAGAGCTGGACGCCTGCCTGCTCCCGGACGGCAAACCCGACATCGAGAAGCAGATGAACCTGATGCGCGATGTGCAGCACCAGGTGAGTTTTCAACTGCTGGCGCAGGATCTGGAAGGCCGCTTATCAGTTGAAGCGCTGGCTGACCATCTTTCTGCCCTGGCTGACCTTCTTCTGGAGGAAACAATCAGGCGTGCCTGGCCGTTGGCCCAGCCCCGCGGCGTCACCACCACCGAGCCACCAAAGTTCGCAGTTATTGCCTACGGCAAGCTGGGCGGCAAGGAAATTGGCTATGCCTCTGATCTTGATCTCGTATTTCTGTACGACGACCCCGATGACGAGGCCATGGAACGCTATGTGAAGCTGGGACGGCGTATGGTCTCCTGGTTATCCACCATGACTTCATCCGGCCGACTTTATGAGATCGACCTGCGTCTGCGTCCTGATGGCGATGCGGGGCTGATCGCCGTATCGCTTGAGGCGTTCGAGCGCTACCAACGTGAGCATGCGTGGATATGGGAACACCAGGCGCTTACCCGTGCCCGTTTCTGCGCAGGCGATGCTGTGCTGGGCGAACGTTTTGAAGGGATACGCCGAGAGATCCTTCTGCGAGAACGTGAACCTGAAGCCCTGCGCATTGCCGTCAGGGAGATGCGTGAAAAAATCCGTGCCGGCCACCCGAATCACAGTGAAGATTTCGACCTCAAGCACGATTCAGGCGGCATGGTGGATATCGAGTTCATTACGCAGTATTTGGTCTTATGTCATTCCCGCACCCACCCCGAACTCTTGGATAACCTGGGCAATATTGCCCTGTTGGGGCTTGCTGCAAGAGCAGGGCTGATACCGGAAGACCTGGCCCTGAAGGTCGCCGACGCCTATAGGGTGTTGCGCCGTCGCCAGCATGCCTTGCGTTTGCAGGGAGCAGAGAAAGCCCGCGTACGCAAAGACCAGCTACGGGAGGAGCGTTCAGCAGTGACTCAGCTCTGGAATCAGGTGATTGGCGAAGGCCCGCCACCGGGCCCGGTGAAATGAGCGCGACGACGAGCCGCGGCAGCGACGGCATGGCTGTAGATGCCCGCCGATGGAAGATCCTTGGCGTGATGGCACTGTCCATCATGTGCATTCTGACCACTTGGTTTTCCGCCACAGCCGTCGTCCACCAGCTCACCGAACGCCTCGCACTAAGCGACACGGGTCGTGTGTGGCTTACGATTTCCGTACAGCTGGGCTTTGTCGGCGGTGCACTGTGCTCAGCTTTCTTCGGACTCGCCGACCGTTATGCCGGACGCCGACTGATCTTTGTCGGCGCATTGGCAGCCGCCACTGTCAATCTCAGCTTGTTGTGGCTGGACCTCGCCGTTTGGGTCATTGTCGCGCGCATGCTTACCGGCTTCTGTCTGGCCATCGTCTATCCACCGGCGATGAAGCTGATATCAACCTGGTTTCTGGCGCAGCGAGGCGTTGCTTTGGGCGTGGTCATAGGCGCCATCACTGTCGGGTCTGCCACCCCGCACCTGGTTAACGCGCTGGGCGGCCTTTCCTGGGAAATGGTGGTTGTCAGCACGTCTGCATTTTCGGCAGTCGGTGGCTTGCTTGTAGCGGGTTTCATTAAGGAAGGGCCTTACCCCTACCCCAGCCAGCGCTTCCAGCCCATAGCAGCCTTGCGCTGCTTCAAGGAACCCGCTGTCTTCTGGGTGACCGTAGGTTACCTGGGGCATATGTGGGAACTCTATGCCATGTGGGCCTGGTTCGCCGTGTTTTATCAGTTTGTCCTGCAGCACGCAGGCGTAGAAAACAGCGCGGTGATAGCCTCTTTTGCGACCTTCTGCGTGATTGGAATTGGCGGTGCCGGCTGCGTCATCGCCGGCATTACCAGTGACCGTTGGGGCCGTAGTACAACCGCCTTCTGGTCACTTGTTGCGTCAGGGCTCATGGCGGCCTCCATCGGCTCGGCCAGTGCTTATCCCTGGTTGGTATTTTTGCTTGCCCTGATATGGGGCTTCAGTATTGTGGCCGATTCGGCCCAGTTTTCCGCCTTGCTGACTGAAGTTGCCCGACGGGAATACGTCGGTTCGGTGCTAACGCTTCAGGTGGCCATGGGCTACCTGCTTACGGTGCCCATTATTTGGATCATACCCGTGCTCGTGCGGCGATGGGGCTGGGAATGGGCCTTCCTGGTACTCAGCGCAGGCTCTCTGGCAGGTGCCTATGCCATGCGTCGAACCCACAAGCTCGCGGCTGGTGCCATGGCGGCCATTCACTGAATTCTGGGGGAGAGCCCGCAGACTCTCCCTTCCCGGACGTATCTCCCCTTTACTGCAGAGTGCGTTCGAACACGAACTGATCGTCCTGCCAGTCGACGGGCACCACGTCTTTTTCGCCGAAGGTACCGTCCAGCACCAGTCTGGCCACCGGGTTTTCGATATGCTGCTGGATGGCGCGCTTCAAAGGCCGTGCGCCAAAGACGGGATCGAAACCCGCACGCGCCAGCTGCGCCACCGCGGCGTCGGTGACTTCCAGCCGCATTTCGCGCTGTGCCAGTCGTTCTGCGAGACGTTGCAACTGAATGCGCGCAATCGACTCGATATGCTTGGCGTCCAAAGCGTGAAACACCACCACTTCGTCGATACGGTTGAGGAATTCCGGACGGAAGTGTTGCTTAAGTTCAGTCCAGATGACTTCCTTCACCACATCATAAGGTTGGCCCACCATGCTTTGAATGTGCTGCGAGCCCAGGTTCGAGGTCATGATAATGACGGTATTGCGGAAATCCACCGTACGACCCTGGCCGTCGGTCAGTCGCCCATCGTCCAACACCTGCAGCAGCACGTTGAAGACGTCGGGGTGTGCTTTCTCTACTTCATCCAGCAGCACGACACTATAAGGCTTGCGTCGCACCGCTTCAGTCAGATAACCGCCCTCTTCGTACCCCACATAGCCCGGAGGTGCGCCGATCAGTCGCGCCACCGAATGCTTCTCCATGAACTCGCTCATGTCGATGCGGATCATGTGGTCCTCGGAATCGAACAGGAAGCTTGCCAAGGCCTTGGTGAGCTCCGTTTTGCCCACCCCCGTTGGGCCAAGAAAAAGGAAGGAGCCATAGGGTCGGTTGGGGTCAGATAGGCCGGCACGCGAACGTCGGATAGCGTCAGACACCAGCTTGACGGCTTCATCCTGACCCACCACACGCTTGTGCAGATGCTCTTCCATGCTCAGCAGTTTTTCCCGTTCGCCCTGCATCATCTTGGCCACGGGAATGCCTGTAGCGCGCGACACCACCTCGGCGATTTCTTCGGCACCGACTTCCGTGCGTAACAGCTTGAGTCGCTGATCGCCCTCCTGCTTGCCCGCTTCCGCCGCCTTCAACCGCGCTTCCAGCTCGGGCAGTCGCCCATACTGCAGCTCGGCCAGCTTATCGAACTGACCCTTGCGTTGCAGCTCGGCCATCTCGGCGCGCAAGCGCTCAATCTCTTCCTTGATCGACTGCGAACCTTGAACAGCGGCCTTCTCGGCCTTCCAGATCTCTTCGTAGTCGTTGTACTCGCGCTGAAGCTTCACCAGCTCATCCTCGATTGCGTGCAACCGACGTTGAGACGCTTCATCCGTATCCTTCTTCACCGCTTCACGCTCAATTTTCAGCTGAATGATGCGGCGATCAAGCTTATCCATGACTTCAGGCTTGGAGTCGATCTCCATGCGGATACGGGCCGCCGCCTCGTCGATGAGGTCAATGGCCTTGTCAGGCAGGAAGCGGTCGGTGATATAGCGGTGGGAAAGCTCCGCGGCCGCGACGATCGCCGGGTCGGTAATGGCCACCCCATGATGCAACTCGTAGCGTTCCTGCAAACCGCGCAAAATAGCAATGGTGGATTCCACATCGGGCTCGGTCACCAGTACTTTCTGGAAGCGGCGTTCCAGCGCTGCGTCCTTTTCGATGTACTTGCGGTATTCGTCCAGCGTCGTCGCGCCAATGCAGTGCAGCTCGCCACGTGACAGGGCCGGCTTAAGCATATTGCCAGCATCGATGGCACCTTCCGCCTTGCCCGCCCCCACCATGGTGTGAAGCTCGTCAATGAAGACGATGGTGTTGCCATCGTCCTGCGCCAGCTCCTTGAGCACCGATTTGAGCCGTTCCTCGAATTCGCCGCGGTACTTGGCACCAGCCAGCAGCGCAGCCATGTCCAGCGAAAGTACACGCTTGCCCTTGAGCGTCTCCGGTACTTCATTGTTCACAATGCGTTGCGCCAGCCCTTCAACAATTGCTGTCTTGCCAACACCCGGCTCACCGATGAGTACTGGATTGTTCTTGGTGCGGCGTTGCAGAATCTGTATGGAGCGACGGATCTCGTCATCACGCCCGATCACCGGGTCGAGCTTGCCCTGACGCGCGCGTTCAGTCAGATCAGTGGTGTATTTCTCCAGTGCCTGCCGATTCTGCTCCCCGGAGGGATCAGTCACCGCCTCACCACCGCGCACGGCTTCGATAGCGGCTTCCAGTGGCTTGCGCTGCAGCCCGGCCTCGCGCAAGATGCGCCCGGCCTCGCCCTTGTCATCGACCATGGCAAGCAGGAAAAGCTCGCTCGCGATGTAATCGTCGCCGCGCTGGTGTGCCTCCTTTTCGGTGCGCACCAATGCTGCCTGCAGGTCGCGGCTGACCTGAATATTGCCTTCGGCACCCTGGACCTGCGGATAGCGTTCTATCAGCTGATTAAGCTCCGGAACCATGCGGTTGACGGCGGCACCCGCTCGCGCCAGCAGGCTGGCGCTGCCACTTTCCGTATCGCTAAGAAGCGCCAATAGTAGGTGGGCTGGTTCGATATATTGGTTGCTGTTTCTCACTGCAAGGCTTTGCGCATCGGCAACGGCCTGCTGGAAACGTGTCGTGAGTCTGTCGAATCTCATGGCTGTTTTGCCCCATGATCAGAGGTATATGTCAATGTCCTTAATGTGTGGACACTCTCAGCGATTTCAAGCAGCACTACGCTAATTCGGGACTGCCTAGACGCACAGACTTGCCCATATAAGGCAGTGGGCGAAACCCGGACTGTTGACACAGAGTCGAAACTTGTTAAGCTGGTGCCAGCCAAAACATACTTGGGAGAGCCAACATGCGAGGAGTCATTCGCAAGTGGGGAAATAGTGCTGCGATCCGGCTGCCTTCCTCGATGCTGAAGAGCCTGCGCGTGGGTATAGATGACCTCATGGAGATGCGCATTGAGCGCAACTGTCTCGTGCTCCAGCCTGTGCGCAGTCAGGAATACACCCTGTCCCAGCTCGTGGGCGCAATCAAACCGGCAAACACACATGCCGAGATTGATTTCGGCTCAATGTAGCCCCTCATCCTATCCTGTGCCATGAGCAAACGCTATACACCAGAGGCGGGCGATATCGTCCACGTTCATTTTGAAATGCCAGGGCGTCACACCGGCCCCGACTTCAAACCGGCACTCGTCATCAGCCCTTCCGTGTACAACCGAAAATCGGGTCTGATGGTCTGTTGTGCAATCACAGAGAGCGCCAAGGGCTACCCCTTTGAGGTCGCACTGGCCAGCCACGAGGGCTATTGTGTCTTGGCAGACCAGGTCAAAAGCCTTGGCTGGCCGGGCATCAAGATCAGCCATCAGGGCCGCGCCAACCCGGAAGAGCTGGCTGCAGTGCGCGCCAAACTGACCGCACTGCTGCTTCCAGGCTGAATCCGGAGCCTTCTTGCAGTTTGAGGATTGAATGAGCCGTTTTAAGCAGCTCGAAAGCTTTGTTGCTGTTGCTACTCAGGGCAGCCTTTCTGCAGCAGCGAGGCAGGAAGGTGTGGCGCCCGCCATGATTGGTCGCCGCATCAACGCTTTAGAGGCTCGCCTTGGAATTAAGCTGCTAGTACGCTCAACTCGCAGCATGTCGCTTACTTCCGAAGGTAGTGCATTCCTCGAGGAGGCGCAGCGAATACTACGCGAACTTAATGATCTTGAATCGCGTGTTTCCCAGGGAAGCGTGCGCCCTTCCGGTCACCTGCGCGTCAGCGCGCCGGCAGGGTTCGGGCGCCGGCATATCGCGCCATTGCTTCCAGATTTTGCGAAAGCCTATCCCGATGTCAGCATCAGCCTAGATCTCAGCGACCGTCTCGTTGATTTGATCGAAGAAGGCTATGACTGCGCCATTCGAATTGGCGAACTGGAAGATTCCCGCATAGTCGGCGTCAGGCTCGCTGACAACAAGCGCGTCATTGTCGCTGCCCCGGCATACCTCGAGCGCTACGGTCGTCCAAACGTGCCTGACGACCTGCTCGACCATAATTGCCTATCGTTCGGTCAACAAGGTAACCAGGCCAAGGGCTGGTTGCTGCGTCAGAACGGGCAGATACGGGCGATACGCGTCAAAGGGAACCTGGCGTGCAGCGATGGTTCCGTGTTGCATCAATGGACCTTGGCGGGCATGGGTCTGGCTTGGCGCTCCCTGTGGGAAGTGCAGGAAGACATCAACAAGGGCCGACTCATCACCGTATTGGATGAATTTGCTGCACCGCCAAATGGTATATTTGCATTGATGCCCGAGCGAAAGCATCTCCCTCAGCGGCTCCGCCTTTTCCTCGACATGCTGAAGAGCCATTACGCTTGCCCCAGCTACTGGCAAGGCTGAACCTACACCGTGTC
>Ga0079224_100013061_pt1 | contig 11543 bp, 12 predicted proteins | sample Stecom2015_FD_80414 | JGI IMG/M metagenome (GOLD analysis project Ga0079224, IMG submission 80414) | Agricultural soil microbial communities from Utah to study Nitrogen management - Steer compost 2015 | ecosystem: Environmental > Terrestrial > Soil > Agricultural land | place: USA: Utah...
GTTGACCAGCGCGCCGTCGGTGTCCGCGGCGAGCAGCGGGTCCCACTCCCGGCCCCAGATCACCTTGATCACGTTCCAGCCGGCGCCGCGGAAGAACGCCTCCAACTCCTGGATGATCTTGCCGTTACCGCGTACCGGCCCGTCCAGGCGCTGGAGGTTGCAGTTGATCACGAAGGTCAGGTTGTCCAGCTCTTCCCGGGCGGCCACGGCGATGGCCCCCAGCGCCTCCGGCTCGTCCATCTCCCCGTCGCCGAGGAAGGCCCAGACGTGCTGGTCAGAGGTGTCCTTGATGCCCCGGTGGTGCAGGTAGCGGTTGAACCGGGCCTGGTAGACCGCGTTGATCGCGCCCAGCCCCATGGAGACCGTGGGGAACTCCCAGAAATCGGGCATCAGCCGCGGGTGCGGGTAGGACGGCAGCCCGCCGGCCGGGTGCGACAGCTCCTGCCGGAACCCGTCCAGCTGCTGCTCGCTGAGGCGGCCCTCCAGGAACGCCCGGGCGTAGATCCCCGGGGAGGCGTGGCCCTGGAAGAAGATCTGGTCGCCGCCGCCGGGGTGGTTGCGCCCCCGGAAGAAGTGGTTGAAGCCCACCTCGTACAGGGAGGCGGCCGAGGCGTACGTGGAGATGTGGCCGCCCACGCCGATCCCCGGCCGCTGCGCGCGGTGCACCATCATCGCCGCGTTCCACCGGATGTACGCCCGGATGCGGCGCTCGACGTGCTCGTCACCGGGGAACCAGGGCTCCCGCTCCGGCGGGATGGTGTTGATGTAGTCCGTGGTGGTCAGCGGCGGCACCCCGACCTGGTGCTCGCGAGCCCGTTCGAGCAGGCGCAGCATCACGTACCGGGCACGCTTGGTGCCGCGGGCCTCCACTACGCCGTCGAGTGAGTCCACCCATTCAGCGGTCTCCTCGGGGTCGATGTCGGGAAGCTGGCTTGGTAGGCCGTCGCTGATCACCGGGCGCCGGGTAGGGGTGCGGGGTGAAGCGGCATGGGCAGATCCCGTTGCGGTGGCACGGGTCGATTCGGTAGCCACAGGAGCTCCTCGTGTGGTGTCGTCGGGTCTCATACCCATCCTGCCAAGCCGGCCCACACTCCGTCACATCGCCCGCGTACCAATGGGTAGTCTTTCGTCACTGGCAGACTCAACCTATGCGCAGTGAAGTCATCACCGTCACGACCGGCCGCCGTCCTACCGTCCGGGACATCACCGCGGAGGCGCAGGCGTTCGTGGCGGGAGAGGGCGACGGGCTGCTGCACGTCTACGTGCCGCACGCCACCGCCGGGGTAGCGATCATCGAGACCGGTGCGGGCTCCGAGGAGGATCTGCTCCGCGCCCTGGACGACCTGCTGCCGATGGACCAGCGGTGGCGGCACCGGCACGGTACGCCGGGGCACGGGCGTGACCATGTGCTGCCGGCGTTCGTTGCCCCGTACGCGAGCCTGCCCGTGCTCGGTGGAAAAATCATGCTCGGCACCTGGCAGTCGGTGTGCCTGGTGGACCCGAACGCCGACAACCCCACCCGGCAGGTGCGGTTCTCGTTCCTACCCGGGTAGCGGGCGCGCCGCCCCGGCGGGTACGGCCCGGGATGGACCTGCGGGAGGTTGCGCGGTGGGCGATCTCTCGTGAGAAGCTAAGTAGCGACCCCGCGTCGGCGGGTACCGGAAGACGAGGAGGCAGACCACCGTGAGCGCGACCGCTGGTCAGGCCGCCGAGGGCGTACGCGGCCCGGCGGACCGGTTCGGGATCGAACCAGACATGGTCGTGATGGAGATGGGTTACGACGAGGAGGACGTCGATCACGACCTGCGGGACGCCCTGATCGAGAGGTGTGGGGAGCTCGTCGACGAGGACACCGACGAGGTGGTCGACGCGGTCCTGCTGTGGTACAGGGAGGGCGACGGCGACCTGGTCGACCTGCTCGTCGACGCGCTCGGCCCGCTCGCCGACGGTGGGGTGGTGTGGCTACTCACCCCCAAGGCCGGTCGCGACGGTCACGTGGAGCCCGGGGAGATCACCGAGGCCGCGCCGACCGCCGGGCTGCAGCAGACCACCACGGTCAGCGCCGGGCCGGACTGGAGCGGTGCCCGCCTGGTCGCGCCCCGTTCGACCAGCCGCGGCAAGCGCTGACGACACCAGCCGCCGGCTACCAGGTAGGCTGGCGGCCGGCCCGGCGGTGGTCCGGGCCGCCGGATGACCGGGCGCGTAGCTCAGCGGAAGAGCACCCGCCTTACAAGCGGGAGGTCGCTGGTTCGAACCCAGCCGCGCCCACCAGGCAAAATAGATGAAAGCCAATAATTGTTGCACGGCGATGCGGGCACCGCATAGCCGCGGGCCGCTGTTTCAAAGGCGATCTGCGCCGGGCACAGAGGGCGATCTGCGCGTCGCTGGCGCCGGTTAGGGAAGTGCGAACGGTGGCTGCAAGTCGGCGAACATGGGAAAGTGCCGCACGTTGAGGGTCGCGAGCTGCTGCCCCCGTAGCTCTGCGGTGGCGGCGATCAGGTAGTCAGCGATGGCGATACCGTTGTGGCTGCGACGGTACTGACGCATGAACTCACCCGCACGCCGGGCGACCAGCTTGGTGACCGGCTCCGCCCGCAGGGCACTGAGCAGAGCCCACACCTCCCGTCGTTCGGCCGACCGCATGCCGCCGGTGAGTTCGGCGATCGAGACGACACTGACCGCAAGTGGTCCGGAGGTCCGGGCTTTTCGGAGCCAGGCACGCGCTGGCTCGAATCCTCGAAGATGGGCGATGAGCACGTCGCTGTCGACGAGGATCACGCGGCTACCTGCCACATGCGAGCCAAGTGCTCCTCCCGGTCGCTGGTGCCGCGGGCCGGGAGGTCCAGCTCGCGGAGGGCGCCGAACGATTCGTCGATGGCGGCCAGGTCGGCCGCGAGGTCGTCGTCGCGACCGGCCAGCGCGCGATCGATCAGCCGGCGGATGATCTCGGCACGGGACACACCTTCCTCGCTGGCGATCTGGTCGAGGATCGCAGTCTGTCGTTCCTCGAGGTAGATGTTGGTCCGTACCATACATCAGATCATACACCAGATCGCGGGTTGAGTCGGTGAGCAGGCGGGCGACGTGGGTTTACCGTGTGGCAGACGGGTTCGCGGTGGCCCGGCTCGCGGTGGCACTGTGAAAGAAGCATGGCAACTGGCGCCGCTGACCGACTGGCCGCCGTCCGCCGCGTCGCTCTCCGCCTGAGGGCGGGTACCCGCGCGACGAACCTGATGCTGCTCGCCACCCTGGCGCTGGTCTTCGCCACCGGAGTCGGGGCGGTGGCGACGGGTTCGGCCGGCGGCCGGTGGATCGTCATCGGGCACGGCGTGGCGGGGCTCATGGTGGTCCTGCTGATCCCGTGGAAGGCCGTCGTGGTCCGGCGCGGCCTGCGCCGCGGCCGGCCCAGCCGGTGGGGGTCGTTGCTGCTGGCGCTGATGGTGGCGACGACTCTGGTCGCCGGGATGGGGTCGGTCACGGGTTGGGTGCGGTCGGTCGGTGGGTTCCTCACCCTGTGGTGGCACATCGCCGTGGCGCTCGCCCTGGTCCCGCTGCTGCTGTGGCACCTGGTCGCCCGGCCGGTCCGGTGGCGCCGGTCGCGGCCGTCGCCGCGGTCGTCACGGTGGTCGACCGACCAGGCCCGGCGGGCGGCGCTGCGGCTGGGCGCCGTCGCCGCCGCGGCGGCCGTGGCCTACCCGGTCGGGGAGGCGGCGCTGCGCCTGGTCGGGGCTCCGGGGGCGGAGCGCCGCTTCACCGGCTCGCACCGGATCGCCTCCCCGGACCCGGCGGCGATGCCGGTGACGAGCTGGCTGGACGACCGGGTGCCGGCGGTCGATGCCGGCTCGTGGCGCCTCGCCGTGGTGGACGCGACCGGCCGGCGGGAGCTGGCACTCTCCGACCTGCCGGAACCGGGGGTCACCGTCAGCGCCACGCTGGACTGCACCTCCGGTTGGTACGCCGACCACGAGTGGACCGGCGTGCCCGTCTCGGCGCTCCTCACCCCGTCGGCCGGCGACCGTAGCCTGTACGTGCACTCGGTCACCGGTTACTGGCGGAGGTTCCCGGTCGAGGAGATCGGCACCCTGCTGCTCGCCACGGCGGTCGGGGGAGAGAGGTTGAGCCGTGGTCACGGCTCTCCGCTGCGGCTGGTCGTTCCCGGGCGGCGTGGTTTCTGGTGGGTGAAGTGGGTGGACCGGATCGAGCTCGAGCCCACCCCACCGTGGTGGCAGCCGCCCTTCCCGGTCACCTGACGGGCCATAGTGGCCAGAGGGTCACCTGCCGGCCAGCGGCCATACCGGTGCCGTCCGCGGTTGCCCTAGTCACGGTCGGCCACTCCGGCACTGTCGACTGACGGATCGGGCCGAAGCTACCGAAAGAACGAGCGATGGCTTCGGGAGCGAGGCTGCCACTAAGTTGGCTCGCGGTACGTGGTCGTGGAGGTGCGCTGTGTCGAGGTACCGGTTCAACCCCCCGCCCGGCTGGCCGCCACCTCCGCCAGGATGGATGCCTCCGGCGGGCTGGGTGCCTGATCCACGCCTGCCCGCCGCTCCCGAGGGTTGGGAGTGGTGGGTGCTCGACGATGGGGCGCCCGTGGTTCCTCCGCGCACGACCCCCGGTCCGCAGGCTCCGTCTATTGCAGCCACGTATCCGGCCCCGCCGGCCGGCGGCGCGGTGAGCGCTCCGGTGACGGGTCCTCCGTCGCGGAGTGGCGGTCTCGGCGGGATTTTTGGGGGAGGCAAGAAGCGCCTGGAGGAAGAGAACCAGCAACTGCGCCAGCAACTGAACCGGCTGTTAGCGATGGACGTCGCGGCGGTCGCGGCGGAGTCGGCACGAATCCAGGCCGAGCTGGCCCGCGCCCGGGACGAATACCAGACGCTGCAGGCTCAGCTCGCGGCGACCCGGGCGGAACTCGTGCGCACGTCGGCCGAGGCGGAACTGCAGGAAGTCGGCATCTACGAGTATCAGCACCCGCTCGCGGACGCGGTCGCCTACAAGGAACAGTTGGCCCAACTGAACGACCGCATCAAGGCGATGGTACGTGAGAAGACCGCGGTCCTGGCGGCCACGGGTTGGACGGTCAACGGCTCCCTTACAGAGGGCCGGAAGATGGTCAACGAGACCTCCAAGTTGATGCTCCGCGCCTACAACGCCGAGGCGGAGAACTGCGTGGCGCGAGTCCGGCCACACCGGCTCGAGGCCACGATCGCACGGCTGGACAAGGTCGCGCAGACCATCGCCAAACTCGGCAAGACAATGAGCATCCGGATCGCTCCGTCATATCACTACCTGCGGTTGCAGGAGATCCGGCTGACCGCGGACTACCGGGCCAAAGTCGAGGAAGAGAAGGAGCGCATCCGCGAGGAGCGTGAACGCCAGCGTGAGGAGCGCGCGGCGGCGCTGGAGTTTGAGCGGGAGAAGGCCCGGCTCGCCAAGGAACAGGCGCACTACCAGGCAGCCATGGCCCGGCTCGAGGCCAAGGGCGACTCCGCCGCGGCAGCCGAGATGGCGGCGAAGGTACGCGACATCCAGGAGGCGATCGCTGGAGTGGAGGCGCGCGAGGCGAACATCCGTGCCGGTTACGTCTACGTCATCTCGAACATCGGGTCGTTCGGTCCACATATGGTGAAGATCGGCATGACGCGGCGGCTGGAGCCGGAGGCCAGGATTCGCGAACTGGGCGACGCTTCAGTTCCGTTCAAGTTCGACATCCATGCGTTGATCTTCAGCGAGGACGCCGTGGGGCTGGAGGCGAAGCTGCACCAGGCCCTCAGCCAGCAGCGAGTCAACAAGGTCAACCCCCGTCGAGAGTTCTTCTACGCCGATCCGGCCCAGGTACGCGAAATCCTCAAGCAGATCGCCGGCCAACATCTGATCGAGTTCCGCGACGTGCCCGAGGCGATTGAGTGGCGGGCCAGCGGTGCGCACGACCAGGCGACCCCGACGTCGTTCGCCCCAGACGCCCCGGCCCCGGCGCAGTGACGCTGAGTCTGGGTTTGCATCCGGTACCTAGGTACGGGTCTACCGTGGTGTCGTCGGGTGGCATACGAATTGGGCGGGTTCTTCACCTTTACGTTGACCACCGCCGAACGGCTGTTGCGGTTGGAGGTGTCGGTGCCCGAGACCCGCACAGCGGTGCTCGACGGGCTGGCGGCCCGGGTCACCTCCGGAGCGGCGGCGTGAGCGGCGGGCTTCGCTCGGGGCAGGTCGCCCGCGCCGCCGGCGTGACCCTGCAGACCCTGCGCTACTACGAACGTCGCGGCCTGCTCAGCGAGCCGAGCCGCAGTCTGGGCGGGCACCGGCGGTATCCGCCGGAGGCGGTCACGACTCTGCGGATGATCAAGGCGGCGCAGCGGCTCGGGTTCACCCTGGAGGAGATCGCTGAGCTGCTCGAAGCCGGCGCCCACCGGCATGGCCGCCGCCGCGATGCGGGGTTGCGCGCCCGCGCACAGGCCAAGCTCGCCGAGGTGGAACGCAAGCTCGCCAATCTGACCGTCATCCGGGACACCCTGCGCCAGGCGATCACGGCCGGCTGCGACGACCTGGTCGCCTGCGCCGGCACTCCGCGCTGCCCGCTGCCCTTCTCGGGACTCGCCAGCCCTGCCAATCTCCGCCGGTAAACGCCTTCCGGCAGAGAGGGGAACGTACCACGTCTCCCTCGCCGGAGAAGAAGGCGTCAAGTTGTAGGTCCGCCAGGCGCGGGTGATCAGGACTCGGCGGCCTGCTTGAGGGAGGCGAGCCCCTTCTCGAACTGCGGGCCCATGACCTTCTCCACCGGCATGAACAGCTTCATCACCAGGCCCATGAGCCCTCTCTGCTCCCCGCTCATGGTCCAGGTGACGTTCGTGGTCGCACCCGACGGCGCCAGGTCGAAACGGTGCTGACTCTCGGCCTTGAACGGCCGGAGGAACCGCAGGTGGATGTCCACCTTGTTCGCGGTGGCCGCGGTGATGGTCATGACCCCCGCACCGGCTTTGGCGTTGCCCGACCATTCGTACACCGCGCCGACGCCCTCCTCGGCGCCCCGGTAGTCCCGCTTCAGATCGGGATCGCTCTGCTCGAACGGGGACCATCTGCGCCACTGCGGGAACTGGGTGATCAGCGGCCGGATCCGCTCCGGCGTCGCCGCGATCGTCACCGAGCGGCTGAGCGAGTAACTGCTCATCGTCTTCTCCCGTGCGGGTTGGGGCCGTTACCAGCCCGGCTGGTTCAGCGTACGCGCCTCAGCTGTCCGCCGAGGGCGATCTGCCCGGAGTGTCTGGTGCTAGCCGATCAGTCGAGCGGCATAGCGGACTGGATGCGAGAAACGCACGGTTACCCGATGTGGGTTGCGTCACCGTGGGCTGATCGTAAGCGGCCGGAAGCGTAGGGTGCTGTCATCGCTGGGTCCCACGGCGGCGGTCGGTGACCGGGGAGGAGAGTCGTGAGCGACGACCACCCGCTGCCACCAGACCCACAGGGCGAAGCTGCGGCTTCGGGTAGAGATCGGCGCAGCGAAGCCCGACGGATTCCTGGAAGGCAGTGCGCATCGTCACCGAGAACGGGCGCACACTCAAGGCCGACGATTCGGCTTCGAGAACGAGTGACAGATCGGGCAAGGGTTAGTAGGGATGGCGGAGACGCTCTACAAGGACACGACGTACAACGTCTCTCTGTTGGTGCAGTCGATCGCGCAGGGCCGGATCGCGCTGCCTGATATCCAGCGCCCGTTCGTCTGGCAGGCGTCGAAGGTACGCGCCCTCTTCGACTCCATGTACAAGGGCTTCCCGGTCGGATACCTGCTCTTCTGGGAGACCGGCGCGGACGCTGGCGCGCGGCAGATCGGTGTCGACACCCCGAGACCATCGCCGACCCACCTGATCGTCGATGGCCAACAGCGGTTGACGTCGCTGTTCGCCGTCATGACCGGTGCCAAGGTCCTACGTGACGACTACAGCGAGACGAGGATCCGGATTGCGTTCCGGCCGGCCGACGGCACCTTCGAGGTCGCCGACGCTGCGATCGACAGGGACCCCGAATTCATCCCCGACATCAGCAGCCTGTGGCAGCAGGGCGGCAAGCGGGCTACGACCCGGGAGTACCTCGCCCGCCTGCGCGCGCGGAGGGAGGTTGACGACGCGGAGGAGGAGCGCCTGGAGGATGCGATCGACCGCGTCTTCGATCTGCAGTATTACCCCTTCAAGGTCATCGAACTGTCGGCCGAGGCCGATGAGGAGCAGGTCGCGGAGATCTTCGTCCGGATCAACAGCGAGGGTGTCACGCTGATCCAAGCGGATTTCATCCTCACTCTCATGTCGGTCTTCTGGGAGAAGGGCCGCCGGGATCTGGAGGAGTTCTGCCGGGCGAGCCGAGTCCCCACGCTGAGCGGTCCCTCGCCCTTCAACTGGTACCTGCACCCGCAACCCCACCAATTACTGCGCGCCTCTGTGGCCGTGGCGTTCCGCCGGGCCGTGTTGAAGCACGTCTACAGCTTGCTGCGGGGACGCGACCTAGAGACGGGGGCACGGTCGGCGGGGCGGCGGGACGCCCAGTTCGCCCGCTTAGCCGAAGCTCAGGAGCAGGTCCTCGACCTCACCAACTGGCACGAGTTCATGCTGTGTCTGGAGCGGGCCGGCTTCCGCGGGCGGCGGATGATCTCCAGCGACAACGCGATCATCTTCTCGTATGCGATGTGGTTGATCGGGCGCATCGACTACAGCGTGCCCATCGACCGACTGCGGGAGGTCATCGCCCGGTGGTTCTTCATGGCGCACATGACCGGTCGCTACTCAGGCACCTTCGAGACCCAGGTGGAGCGGGACCTCGGGCGGCTGGCAGACGTGGCCGTTGGGGACGCCGACGGGTTCGTCCGCGTGCTTTCGAAGGTAGTCGATGATACATTGACCACCGACTACTGGCAGATCACCCTGCCGAACGAGCTGGCGAGTTCCGCGTCGAAGTCGCCGTCCCTGCTCGCCTACATCGCAGCGCTGAACATCGTGGACGCTGACGCCCTACTGTCGACGGCGAAGGTGCGTTCACGTCTCGACCCGGCGATCACGGCGAAGAAGGGGATCGAGCGACACCACCTGTTCCCCCGGGCGTACTTGCGCAAGCTCGGAATCGTCGGCACCCGCCAGATCAACCAGATCGCCAACATGGCGTTGGTGGACTGGAATGACAACCTCGCCATCGCCGACAAGCCGCCTTCCGCGTACTGGCCTGAGCAGCTCGCGACCAAGGGCCTCCGTGAGGAGGACCTCGCTGAGCAGATGCGCTGGCACGCGCTCCCAGCAGGTTGGACCGACATGTCCTACGACGAGTTCCTCGTCCGGAGGCGCAAGCTGATGGCGGAGGTCGTGCGTACCGCCTTCAGCCGCTTAGCAGACCGTACGTACACGCCGGTGTATCCGGCTCCCGGCGAGGTGGCCACGGAGGTGCCCGGGATCTCCCGCGTCCACTACGCCGTCAGGGTGCTCGACCGCCTGGAGGCCGGGCTGCTGGCGTCCAACGCCGTGCTGGTGAATCAGACCGACGACGCGGAGGCGAGGGTGCTGCCGGATGGGCGAATCGAGTTCGATGGCACGGTGTACGACTCTCCTTCCGGTGCGAGTGACGCGGCGCACGGCTCGACGACGAATGGGTGGACCTACTGGCTCGCCGACACCCCGAAGGGTCTGGTCTCTCTCGCGGCGCTGCGAGATGAGGTCCTTGCTGACAGCGAGTGATACCGAGCCATACGTTACGGTGCGGGCAAGCGCGTCATGCAGACCTCAGGACTCTCCTGAGGTCTGCAAGTGCGCTAGGTGCACACCTATCGATGACCGCCGGCTCGGCGGTGAGCGCGCCCTCTCTGCCGATCAGGCTGGTTGACCGGTCGCACGGAGTCGGCAAGGATCCACTGTCACTCGACATCCAGCGCTCGTAGCGACTTCAGGAAACTCGCCAGCCTGCTGACCTGCGCCTGTCCCGGTGGATCCGGACTGAAATGCATGACATCGTTGCGGATGGACCTTACCTCTTGCAGGTCCTTGATAAACACCTTACGGTCGAGCGCCCACCCCAGCTTCACCCACCGCTCGCTATTCTCGAGCAACCTCACATACTCGCCCAGGGTGAGGTCATCGGGCGAGGAGACCTCGCTGCCGGCGTCCTCAGGATCGGCAACAGCCGCCAGATCCACGGTTGTGAAGGTGCGCTCAATGATGCGGCGAAGCCGCCGCTCGATCTCTGCCAGTAGGAGGAACGGAGAGGCCAGCGTAGCGAACTGCTCACTGAGGTCCGCTGTTGTCACGATACCTGAGATCGTGTTGTCCCTAGCCTGGACGAACACGAAACCCGCTTGCATGATGACGGCGAGCTGCGAGTAGTCGTTGCTGAGCATCAGCGACTGCGCCCTCTCAAGCGACTCAGAGGGGGAAATGCTCGTCACGCCACGATTCGCGGAGGCCAGACTGCCGATACGCAGACCTGCGTCCGGGATGACGTCGTTGCCCTCTGCCACCGTCTCGGATGACTCGGCTGCCTTCTTCCTTGCTCCGCCCGTTCTCTTCGGCCGCGCCACGAGTCTAATGGTGTTGTCGATCCACCCCTCCGTGAAGGAAGGCTCGGTGGTGAGGCCCGCGCGCTTGAGGTCACGTTGGATCTGTTCGATGATCCAGTACCCACGTCGTTGCGGGCCGGGCTGGTCCACTGGCCGGTGCACCGTACCGCCAGGCCATCGGGATCGCCGCCAGCGTCGCGGTCGCGTCGACCACCCGTAGCACCAGGAAACCCACCCCGTACAGCAGCAGGCTCGGGCGCCGGAACGCCAGCGCGGTCAGGCAGGTCAGCAGGTAGTCGGGCAACACCAGGAACAGCAGTACGCCGAGCCCTCCGTACCCGGCGACGAGGCCGAGCGACGCCTCCACCCACCCCGGCGCGGTCCACAGCTGGCCCGCGATCGCGGCGCCGCCCGCGACCACCAGCAGTACCGCCAGCAGAAGGAGGCCGAGGCTTGCGAGGAGCACCTCGGCGACGAACAGCACCAGCGCCGCGCAGAACCCGCTGCGCCACAGCCCGTGGCGCCGCAGGGTCTGCCAGAACCCGAGGTGCCACCGCAGGACCTGGCGGTAGTAGTCGGGCAGGTTGTCCGGGTCCTGGGTGGTGGCGTGTGCCGCCGGCCGGAAGCCGATCTTCCCGAGCCGCCGGTGGTGGATCTTCCTCGTGGCCGGTGGCGAGCAGCCGCTGCGGCAGGTGCCCCCGGCGAACCCGGCGCCCCCGGTGACGAGCGCCTTCACCACGCGCCCCTGCGGGGCGTGCTGTCTCGCGGGCGCGCGCCAGCGGCGCCGATCATTTGCTGATTACTCTTCGTGTGGCGACTACTCCGTTGAGTATTCCATAGCCTTCCACGTTCCACAGCACTCAGCGCAGCTACGGCGACTGCGCCCCGCACTTTCGCCGCAACTGGGGCCTCGCGCTCGGCGGAGGGCGCAGTTTTGGCAAAAGTGGCGTCTCGCGCGCACCGGAGGGCACCGCGGGCACCGCGGCCGCATTTTTGGCGAAACTGGGGCCTCGCGCGCACCCGA
>Ga0079224_100013063_pt1 | contig 11543 bp, 7 predicted proteins | sample Stecom2015_FD_80414 | JGI IMG/M metagenome (GOLD analysis project Ga0079224, IMG submission 80414) | Agricultural soil microbial communities from Utah to study Nitrogen management - Steer compost 2015 | ecosystem: Environmental > Terrestrial > Soil > Agricultural land | place: USA: Utah...
CCCCCCGCGTTCGAGCCCGCGCGTCCCGAGGACCGAACCGCGATCGCCTGCGAGATCGCCGTCCGCGAGCTCGAGCAGCGAGTCGCTCTTGGGCAGGTTCGGCCATGCACGCACCCGTCCGACCTGCACGAGTGGTTCGTAATCGTCGCCACGAAGGCGCGCCTGCACGCCGAGTTCGACCCGTGCGATCCCGGACCCGTGCACACGCAGCGCATCCACGCGATGGAAAAACCGAAACCGCACGCCTCTTCGCCGCAGGACCTCGTATGCGGGAGCGAACACGGTATCCCCCATGCCTGCGGTCATGCGCCAGAACGGCGCGCCCCGATATCCACCGCGGATCTTGACGAGCGCGCGGAGTCCCGAACCGGCCGCGATCGCCCCCTTGCTCGGCCCTGGACGTCCATCGGGATAGGCGAAGCCCAAGTCGTACAACGCACGCACGATCGGAGAGTCGACGGCTGCATGCGATGCACCGTGCGCGCGCAACCACGCCCGCAGGTCGAGCTCGTCCATCGCGTCCCAACAATGTGCACCGTGCCGCGACCATTCGCGTGTCAAGCCCGTGACGACGGCACTGGCGAGCGACGCGACGAGCGGCAACCGCTCCTTCGTCCAGCATGCGGTGCTATCGATCCGCATGGACTCCCGCACGACCTGCAACCATCTCCTGGCCATGCGCACGAATCGAGGCGCCGACTCGAGCGGAGGATCCCACGGCCGCCCGGGCAGCTCCGGGAAACGCATGCGCCAGTACTCCGGAGCGTCGTCGGTGCCGCCCATCAACGCCACCTCACGGATCGGTCGAAACGCGGTATCGATGGTGCGTTGAGGCCCGGCCGCGGGTGCATCCCAATGCTCATAGATGTCCCGCATCATCCCGAAAGCCTGCTCATAGAACCCGAGCCACAAATGGAGGCCGTGTTCCAAGACCGCGTCTCCGCGCGACGGATCCCGCCCGGTGGCTCCCTTTCCGCCCAAACGATGGCCGTGCTGGAACACGGTCACGTCGAACCGCTGGCGCAGCGCATCGGAGCGCGTCAGCGCCCACGCCGCGGCAATGCCTGCACATCCCCCGCCCAAAACCAAAATGCGTCGTTTCACCGCAATTTCCGCTCTCGCTCGCCCGAACCGAACCTGAACCCGCTCTCGACGAACCATCCCGCCACGATCTCGCCGTGGAGGATGTCCTGCGTTTGCAGAAACTCGATGGTCGCGCCGTCGAGTCGTGCCACGTGGACCACCGGATCCAAGGTGATCCGCACCCGGCAGAGTTCGTCGATCTGTGGAATGTTTCCCGCAGACTTCGCGTCTCCGATCCGCTTCCGCACCAGCGCGTACAACGGAGGCGTGACGCGCTGCCCGACGCGCTCCAGCAGGGACGAGATCTTCGCCGGGAGGCTCCGGCCCCACAGCGCCGAAAGCAACGCGCGCGTGAACTCGATCGGCTCGACGGGCGTGCGATCGACCCACCGCGCACGCAGCGTGAGCGCATGGCCCACGATGAGCTCGACGCCGTCGTCGTGCCACCCGATCCGCGACGTGCGTTTGGGAAAGCCGTGGATCTCACGGCCCAGCAACGTGGCCATGTGCGCATCCGGGTAGAGCACCGGCACGTAGCCTGCGGGACCACGCCACCCCGACCACACCGGCAAGAACGGGGTGATCTCGTGATAGCGACACTCCGACTCGTCACGCGGATCGAGCGAATGCACCTGCTCGAAGCGCGCGAGCGCGAGGACGTAGCGCCCCCCGGTTCCCGGCAGCATTCGGACTCCGCGCGGCAACGTGCTGGCGATGCGTGCCGCGTTGCCCTGCACGACGAACACGGCCGCTCGCGCGTCGCGAAAGTGCCACGGTCCCGGGACGGGCACCGCCTCGGGAAGGAACGTATCGTCGTCGCGGATCACGTCCGTCTCGATCCGCTGCCAAAGCTTCGCGTTCTCGGCAGCGAGCGCCGCAGCGAGCTCCGTCGCGGACATGTGCTCGAACGGCACGCCTTCGACCGTGACCGCGTTCACGGCGACGAAGCGCGCGCGCGGTGTACCCGTCCACGTGCCGGCGACGTCGAGCGGACCCGGGCTGCGCCACGCCTCGACGGGCCGCTCCGCCCGGTACACCAGCACTTCCCCGCGCACGAGGGTCCAGCAATGCGCCGCCGGAAGCTCCAGCGTTTCGCCCGGCGCGAACTCAAGACGCCGCGCGTTCGTCGGAGATGACGGATGGTCCATCGATCATGCCCTCCGTGGGCTTGCGCCCGGGCAGGAAGGGATTGCGCGAAGGCTTGCGCAGGAAAGCTTCACCGAAGATCTCGCGCGACGTCCCTCGCAAGGAGCGTGCAGCCGCGATGCCGCTGCACACCGCAGCCTCCACGCTGGTGGTGTTGACGGGAGTCCGCACCCAGGCGCCCGCGAGCGCCATGTTCGTGAGCCCCGTGTCGGCCGCCTCCAATCGCACGAGATCCGCTCCGGGCAGGGCCAGGTCCGCGAGATCCCACGGCTCGACGTTGACGCGAACGTACTGCGCTGCATCGCGATGCTCCTCGTTCGGAGGGCAGTGTAGAGCGTCTGGACCTCCGAACCACCGGGGACCGTGCTGTTCGAGGACCCGTGCGAGCCGAGCTCTCGCTTCCCGGAGGTCGCGTTCGAGCGCTTGACCGTCGTGGCTGGGGGCACGCACCGATTCGCATGGCCACGCGCCGCAGAGATACGCACAGCTCTTGGGGCCGGGCTCGGGCCAACCCTCGTGGGCGATGACGGGGGTCATGTCACACACCACCGAATACGGCGCGGCCCAGGTTGCCACGGCGCGATCGCGCAAACCAGCCGCATCGGCGTCGCGGTCGAGCCAGATCTGTGCCGCGACGGAGGGCACGAGGTGGAGTCTCTCCAAGCACGCGCGCGCGGGGGGATAGTGATCCAACCATGCCCGCACGGGCGTGTGCCCGTCGGCGTCTTCGAGGATGCATCCGAGCGGCAACGCCAGCACCACGTCGTCGAAATCGCGGCCGCATTGGAAGCTCACGATGTCCCGCTCGCCGCGGTCGCCGAAGCGCGAGTAGAAGTCGACACCACGCCGTTGCAACGCGTCGCCGTCTTCGAGCTGCGCCCAATCCGGATCCGCACGGAATCCACGCAATCCGGAGCGCGTGAGCAGGGGATCGCAGTCTCCTTTGGTCCGCGCCGCGCGGACGAAGTCGAGTCGCTCCACCCGGCGTCCCTCTTCGTCGAGGACGAGCCGTTCCAGTCGATGAAAAGGTGTGAATTTCACGCCGCGCGCGCGCAGGAGCTCGTAGAGCGGTCCGATCAACGCCTCCCCGGCACCGGCGGACAAGAGGTAGGCGAGCGCGTGCTTGTATCCGAAGAAAATGCGCGCGCAAAAGCGCAGGGCCGTGCTCGCTTCCAACACCGGAGCGCGCCGATCCCCATGGCGATACGCGAACGGGACGTCGTAGATCGTGTCGATCGCCGTGCCTGCGAGCGTCCGCGAGGAAACCCCTTGGGCGGCCAGGAACTCGCGCAGCTCGAGATGACTCACGCGATCGAGGTCGCCGTCCTCCATGATGCCGTAGCGCGGATCGGTCACACCTCGCGCGGCCCCCAGCAAGAGGTCGACCCACTGCGCGAGTTGGTCGCCGACGCCCTCGCGCCGAACCAAGCGTCGCGCGACGGACACGGCATGCGGATGCACTCGCACGAGCATGCGATGGAGCGTCGAACCCAGGCGGCGCCGAGCGGCTGGCGTCGCAGGTAGGGCCGAGTGCGCGAGGCGGTCGAGCACCGGGGCGAGCACGGTCTCGAGCGCGCGGATGGACGAATGGAGGGCGGGAGACGGCCACAGCCATCGTTCGAGGCGTCCCCGAGGACGTGTTCGCGCGGGATTCGTGCATTGTCGCGCCATATCGCGCAATACGCGAACCATGTCGAGGATGCCCGTGAGCTGTGCCGTCCAGGTTTTCGGGCCTCGTCCGGGAATATCTGCATTGCGGCTGTGGTGCAGTCGCCACAATCGATATCCCTCATCGGTGAGATAGGCGTGATCACTATAGTGGATCGGTCGAAGACCATCCCACAACGTCGACCACGGGCAATCGGGAGGGGCTTCCCAGTCGCGCCACGCCTCGGTCGCCAATCGGAAGGTATTGTCGTAGAAGCCGAACCAAACGTGCAATCCGTGCTCTTCGTTGCGATTCCACCGTTTCGGGTGGTGCGCACTCGCGAGGCGTCCACCGAACCGATGCCCCATCTCGACGATTTCGACGGACCAAGCGGCTCTCCCGGCAGCGGTGCGCGTCAGTTCGTACGCGGTGGTAAGCCCGGCGATACCACCTCCGACGATGAGTACTTTGCGGCGTTTCCGAGGGCAGACTTGCTCTCTCGCCGGGGAAACGAACTCCCGTCCGCGGCCCGGCGCGGGGTCAAGGGGCCTCAACGGTCACCTCGCCCCAGTGCCACGTGCACGCCATGCTCTGCGGATCCGGGGTGAAACGCAGAGGGACCAAGTTCGTTGCCGTGAACTGCTCGGTGGGCTGCTTGCAAACCCTCAGACAGAGATCCTCGCCCCCGAGCTCGCGGAAAGCGCAATGCGGTACCACGTTCGTCCTCGGGTGAACGAAATGGAAGTCGCCCACCAGGAAATGAAGGGCCGTCGGAGACAATCGGGCCATCCATCCTTCCACGACGCCCGGCTTGGCCCTCCATGCGGATCGCAGGAGCGCGGCTCCGCACCGGCCTCCGAAAAGCGCAGCGAAGACGCGCGCGTCGGCCTCTCGCCGTTGTTGCTCGGACAAGTGCGCGAGTCCCCATTGCATCTCTTCGATCAAGCCCGCAAACCCCGCTCGTGGGAATTTGGGGACCGCCCCGCCCCGATACGCGCGTCGAATGCGATATGTCAGGACGCGATCGATGATGTTTTGTGTCCAACGCACGGCGACCCCGAGCATTGCTCGTAGCGGAACCGGCCGAGACAAGTCAATGCGTCTCGGTACATTCGTGGAATATTCGCGAGCTGTTCTCAAAACGAGACAGTGCATGTCGCAGTGTCTCGAAATGAGTCGAAACCCGAAGCTGTCCATCTCCAGGTCCGCGTTTCCCCGAAGAACCCACGTTGGACGAAACATCGAGTGAGACTCGCCCCCGAAGATCTTCGAATAGGCTGCTCTCCCGACCTCGGCAACGGATATCGCGTTTACGTCGGCTTACGGGGCGACCCGTTCTGCGCAACTACCGCTAATCAGTGAATGAGGAGCCTTGCCCGCGAGCGCGTCGCAGACACGGGACCCACCATGCTCGGGGCCGTCCAGTCCACCGAGACGGACGCTGCCCCGCGCTCGCGTGTCGATGTGGGAGGATGCGCTCCGGGCAATGACGGATTCGCGGGCGCCGAGCCGGGCCCGCGCTCGCTCATCGCACGACCGAGCGCGACCTCGCCTCGTCCCTAACAATCTGCATTGCCCGTATTGCTCCCGGACCCGATCCAGCCGGGGAGACCCATCATGAAGGTGTCGACGGCGCTCGTGCAGAGATTTACATTGTTCGAGAAGGAAATGTCGCCCGTGGGGTCCACGCGAACATGCTCGCCGCCGACCATGACGAGGTCCCGGTTGTCCGCGACGTCGAGCCCTCCGACGCGGAGGAGCGGTCCGCCGACCCTCAGCGATGGATGACCGCGGTTGTCTCGATAAGTGAGCGTCCCGGCGACGCGTTCGAGGTGCTCGAACGCGGGCACGTTTTCGAAACGTCCGGAGAAGCGGGCGCCGCTGAGCGAGAAGTCTCCTTCGACGGTCCGCAGGCCCGTGAAAAACCCCGGAAGGTCGAGGTTGCCGCTCACGAGCGTGAAGTCTCCGTGCACGGTCTCGAGGTTGTCGAGGCCTCCTTGATAGTTGTAGCCGAGGTCGAGGTGAACCGGGCCGGACCTTCTCAGGTTGTTGAAGCCCAACGTCGTATCGTCCCGACCGGCGACGATCGTGAGCGACCCGTCCATTTCGGTGAGACTCGAGAACCCCCTCAACCACGTATTTTCGACGGTTCCTCCCAGCAAGATGCGAATGTCTCCACCGACCTCGGAAAGGCTCTCGAACACGAAATTCGAGGCGGCAAGATGCGCTCGAGAGGCCGGGTAAGCCAGCGGGGCGGTGATGGTGAGGTCTCCACCGAGCATGCGCAGGGCCGGCGCATCCACGACGCGCGTATACTCTTCGGAGACCCGCGTATAAGCGAGCGCGAGGTTTCCGGAGACCGTCGTCAGTCGCGAGAGCGTGACGACGACGTCGGAGTCCGGGACGTCGAGGTCCCCTTCGACACGTTCGACGCACGACCACTGGCGCGCGACCTCGGAGCTGTCGATCACCAGGTCTCCATGGTGGACGGCGGGACCCGGGTTGGGATCCGTGTAGAACCGGATCAAGTCCGTATTCTCACCGTCGCAGCTCCGCAGTTCGGCGAAGCTGTTGACGCAGAGTCGTTCTCCGCGGCGAGTCTGCGCGCGAACGTAGTATTCGTAGCCATCGCAGAGGTTGCCCGCCCAGCGTCCTTCGAGCACGCCGGTAAAGCTCCACGGGTAGAGTGCGAGCTCCGCCTCCGGGTCGATCGGCATATCGGAGGGAAAGGTGGTCGCGAAGCGATAGAACGGCCCCTCCGGTGTCGGTGCACCGTAGAGGTCGATCGCACCGCGGTGATCCCAGGCGAGTCCGGAGATGGAGACGATTTCGTCGGTGCTCTCCACTCGACGATCGGTCGAACTGTCGACGCAACCCGGCAGCCAGGTCGACGCGACGACGACGAACGCGCCTCCGGTCACGTAGGATGGGTGTTGTTCCAGCATACGCACCTCGTAGACCTGCGCGCTGCGAGGGTTCCAGCAGCGCGCGCGAAATCGACGAATGCACGAGAGGCCATGCCCCGTGGGGGGAATGGCCTCTCGTTGGCGTCCTCGCGTTCGCTCAGTTCACATTGGCGACGAAGGGCGCGGTCACGTCGCTGCCCTCTTCGAAGTACACGCCTTCGATGCTGGTATTGCTGACGATGTTGCCCTCGTACCAGCCGGTGGGGAGCTGGCCACCGGACAGGGTGGCAGCATCGTCGGAGAACCGCACCGCGCCGGCGTCGTTCCAGACACCGCTCAGGTTGAACTGCGAGCCCGACCAATCCGAGAGTCCCGCGATCGTGCCGTCGGAACGGACCTCGATCACGAAGATATGGGGGAACGGATCGCCGACTTGTCCGACCAACGCGACGGCCTGGTTGGGATCCGGGTCGGGATCGGGACCCGGGCCAGGGCCTGGACCGGGGCCCACGGTGGCGGGCACCGGGAGCACTTCGCCTTGGATGGCGTTGTCCCGGAACAACGAGATCAGATTGTGGATGTGGCGGACGTGGACCGCGAAGTTGTTCGATGCGGCAGCTTCCGCGCTCACGCCGACGGAGCCATCGGGTTGGACCTCGACGACGAGGCTCACCGTACCGGCGTTGTTGACCCCGACGACCTCACCACAGGCCACGACCGACGAACCGCTCGAGCCTTTGCTGGTGGGTGCTTGGTGCTGAATGAAGTCGAGGTTGTCCTGCGAGACCGTTTGGGTGTCGTCGTACGTTCGCAGCGCGGTGACGTTGCCGGTGAGCGACGTGGCTTGGGGTACCGTCATTCCGGGAACGATCGTGATCGCATCGGTGACGTCGCCGGGGAAGCCGACGATCTGGAGGTCGTCGCCGAGCACGAGCGGGATGTCCTCGGGTGCCAACGGCAGCAAGATGGGCATCTCGTCGCGCGTGGTCAACAGGGCGACGTCGGGCGAGCGTAGCGGATCGCCGGTGTAACCGGGATGCACGATCTTGCGGAGTAGCTCGACGACGCGACCCGTCCCCGCCTGGATCGCGATCGCACCCGAGAGCTGCACGCCCGCGTCGGCGTATTCTTGGTACGCCTGTGCCACGTGGGCATTGGTCACCAGCAATCGCCGATCCACGGCCCATGCGGTACCGATCGGGAAGTGCTGCACCACGGGTCCTTGGTCGGTTTGAACGGTATAGGCACCGTAGACCGCCCACGTGGCGTCGTTGGTGACTTGGAGGGACTCCGCCAGCGGTGGACACTCGCCTTCGTCGGCGGCGCATGCCGTGAGCCACACACACCCGAGGGCGGCACATCCCCATCGAGAGAACAACCGAGAAAAAGTCCGAAAGCGTTGCATGAAGCCTCTACTGCGGCGCTGCACCAGCGTGCGATGCGAACGGTGTTCTACTAGCAGGATCGCGCTCGTCACGTCAATTCTGGGGACGTCCTTTTTGAGTCACTCCGATCTCTGCATCGCGCAAGGATGGCTCCAGATGTTACGCCCGCCGGCGAGGGGCGAGCGCACTCGCTCACGTCACCGACCCCGACGTAGGGCGAGATCGGCCGCGTATGGGCGATACCGGGACGTTCGTACGGATCCTGCGATCGCGACCCGGAGCGCGTTCCCTCTCGAGCACGCGAAGGTGGCCGTCGGTGACCACGAGGGACAAGCGCACCCTCTACGGCATTGGACTCGAGGGGTCCGCATGCCGAACCCCCGCGCCGTGGAGGATGGTCCGCCCGGATGTCACTTCACGGTGCGCCCATCCACCTTGGAGGTGTGCCCGAGCCCACGCCGAGAAGGGACGCATCCGTCGATCGACGGGATTCGCCGTTCCGCGTGATGCACATTTTCCAAACCGCGTGTTTTCGAGCTCCGCTCCCCCGCGGTGGATTCCGCATGTTCAGTGACGTGGATCAATGGTAGATTCGCGCGACTGGGCCGTGAGACGCGTCTCGAAGGTTCTTTGCGGGGCGCTGCTCGTGGGCGGATGCAGTGGCCGTGTGTTGATCGAGGAAGGCGGTGAAGGCCTCCTCGACGGATGGCTGTCGTCCTCCGAAGGATCCTCCGCCGACGCGGCGTTCGGCGACGACGACACGCCTTCGGCCGAAAGTGGGCGAGGGCGCGATGGGACCTCGGCAGCCGACGACGCGGACGATCGCGATGGCACCATCATACCGCGCGTCGACCTGGGCGCCCCCGGTTCCACGAGCTTCGTCTCGACCACCCAGGGCAGGCCGACGGACGTCGTCACGACGGACGACGTTGCCACGAGCGCATCCACGACCGGCGCCACGGCGACCACCGATGGCGGAGACACGACGACCAGCACGTCGGATTCGGGTGATTTCGGCACCGAAGGGCCCATCATGCCTTCACCGGGCGTCGTCCTCGAGTTCCCCGACATCGAGATCCCCGAGCCACCGCATCCGGACTGCGGACGGCTGCAGTGGCTGCCGATGCGGAGCTCGATCGCGGCGCTCAGCGGGGAAGGGCACATCGCGGCGGGGACGATCTTCCCGGCCGATGAGGTGCAACCCAATCCGGCCACGTTCCGGGTGTACCCGATGATTTCCCAGCGCAGCCGGGCGTTCGTGTGGAGCGAAGGCGGCGAAGTCGTATTGCAATCCGAAGGCTCGACGGCCATCGACGTCAGCGACGACGGAGCGGTCGTCCTGAGCCACCGATACGATCCGAATGCACGTGGGGACATCGACCTCGTGGTCTGGTACCCGGACGAGGATCGTGAAGTGCTCGTCCGGGAAGATGCGATCGGCACCGCGATCCGTGGCGACGGGGAGCTGGTGATCGGAAACGTCTTGCTCGACGAGCCCCCGGATTACGATTCGGGGGTGCCGCGTTTCCACGCCTTCCGCGCAGAGCTAGGGGCTTCCATCGAAAGCGCGCCGTTCTGGAGGCTGCTGGAGGACGGCGAGCCCTTCCGAGCCTGGTACGCCACCGACGCGAGCGCAACGGCGGCGGTCATCGTGGGGACCTCGATGCTGCAAGAACGATGTGGCGGGCGATGGTGCTCTGGACGCTACATCTTCCTCTGGGGCGAAGCGGGCTTCGAAGGGCCCATCGAAATGTCGCTCTCGAGCATGCAGATTTCGCGGGACGGCAGGATCGTCGTCGGACGCCGGCCCTACACGGCGGGCTACCTGCGTTGGCGGGTCGAGACCAACGACGTCGAAGAACTCTACGTCGACGACAGCTCCAGCTCGTCCTCCGTCGCCATCAGCGAGGACGGCTCCACGATCCTCTTCGGCAACGTCGTCTGGCAAGAAGGGCGAGAGGATCGCGACCTCCGCGACCTCCTCGCAGACTCCTGCATCGACACCGAGCTCCTCGTCCCGAGCGCAACCTGGTTCGGTGTCGCGGTGTCCCTCGAGCACCGCACCATCGTCGGCTGCACGCGCGTGGCGGAGGAGATCTGCTGGATCGCGTCGAACCTTGCGCTGTGAAACGGGTCCACCGGAGGACCCGCACGGCCGGGTCCTAAGCCGCGAGTTCGCGGAGGATCTCGACTCTTCGCTCTTCATCGAAGAAATGGAGATTCATCAAATGGTACGTAGTCGCGATGGGACCTGTGCCGAAGCGTTCCATGACCCTCGCGATGTCTCGTGCATCGATCTTCGATTTGCCACGCAGCACTTCCCGGACGCCGTCCGTAGGAAGGAGCAGCATCACGCCGAATGCCCGTGCTCGGGCAGCGCTGGGCCAATCTTCTCGAGCGCCCTCGATGGCCACGGCCAATCGTCGCTCGTCGTCTTCGGGGTCCATCAAAAGGTGCCCCAGGGCCGCGGCAGACGCAATTTCACGACGCAGGCCAGAGTTCGCTTCTGGGTTGAGTGCCATCGCGGCCGCCCAGGCCGTCTCGTCTTCCTGTGATCGGAGGACGAGCAGATCGATGGAACGAGCGAGCTCCGTCGCCTCGACCGTGACACCTTGGTCGTGAAGCCACTGGGCTAGATCCGGCGCTGGACCGTCGCCCCAGCCGAGCTCGTCGCGGACCTCGAGGGCTCGGTCGTACCCCTGCCGCCACGGTCGATCGCGGCGCGGAGGGGTCGGGGTGACGAGATTCCGAAGCGTCGTGCTCATCGGCACGCGCGATTCTCTCCGTACGAACTCGAGGACGAGTTGTAGCTCCGACGCCGAGGCCGTCGAGACGTGGCGAAGGGCCAACGTTTCGGGCGTGTGCGGGACGAACCAACCGTCGGCGTGGGTCCGCGTATGCTCCCGAAGCCTCTCGTCGAGGTCCTGCAGATCCGTCTGAATCGTATGTGCGGTCTCTACCGGTACCAGCCAGCGCCAGTCGTGCTGGTCCGCCCGACTGCGAGCTGCCTCGTTCGCCAAGGCGGTCCAGGAGGCGACGTTGTCATGTTCGGCGACGGCGCGCGTGACTTCGCGTACGGCCTCGTTGAGGACGCGCGCTGCATGGGCACCATTCACGAGCTCCGTGCCGCGCCGTTCCACGAAATCGAGGCCGGGGCGCGTCGTGCCCCAAGTCTCGTTGTCCCAAGAGACTTCCAGAGAACCACCCGAACGACGAACAACGACGTTGGGCAATGCGAGGTCGCACGCCGCGCGTCGCAGCGCATGATGGCTGCGCCACTCCGATCGTTTCGAGAACCATTCGGATTCCAGATCGCTACTGAGGGCTTGGGGGGCGTCCTCCGTCCTGTCGATCCAGCTGCACGCATCGCGACAC
>Ga0079224_100013064_pt1 | contig 11543 bp, 8 predicted proteins | sample Stecom2015_FD_80414 | JGI IMG/M metagenome (GOLD analysis project Ga0079224, IMG submission 80414) | Agricultural soil microbial communities from Utah to study Nitrogen management - Steer compost 2015 | ecosystem: Environmental > Terrestrial > Soil > Agricultural land | place: USA: Utah...
ATAACCACCCAGCTCCTTACGGCGCTCCATCATGTATTGGATTTCTGGAGAGTCTTCAGCAGGGCGGTAGTAGGTAAGGTTCTCTACCTGTTCGTCAGTTAATGGCAGGTCGAAGCGGTCACGGAATTTCTTGAGCGCTTCGATACTCATGCTCTTTTGTTGGTGAGTCGTGTTCTGACCTTCACCTTCTTCACCCATGCCGTAGCCCTTGACGGTCTTGGCCAAGATGACTGTCGGCTGGTCTGTGTGATTGACCGCTGCATGGTAGGCGGCATATACCTTGTGCGGGTCGTGGCCACCACGGTTAAGACGCCAGATGTCCTCATCAGACATCGCGGCTACCATTTCTTTCAGTTCAGGGTATTTACCAAAGAAATGCTCACGCGTATAAGCGCCGCCTTTTTGTTTGAAGTTCTGGTATTCGCCGTCTATGCACTCTTCCATGCGTTTCTTCAAGAGGCCGTCCTTATCCATTGCGAGCAATGGATCCCAATAGGAGCCCCATAGAACTTTCAGCACATTCCATCCGGAACCACGGAAATCCGCTTCCAGTTCCTGAACAATTTTGCCGTTACCACGTACAGGACCGTCCAGTCTTTGCAGGTTGCAGTTGATGACAAAGATCAGGTTGTCGAGCTTCTCACGCGCGGCAAGAGAGATGGCGCCGAGAGACTCTGGCTCGTCCATTTCCCCGTCACCGCAGAACACCCAAACTTTGCGATCTGAAGTATCGACTATGCCGCGGTTGTGCAGATATTTCAGGAATCTAGCCTGATAGATCGCAGCAATCGGTCCTAGACCCATAGAGACGGTAGGGAATTGCCAGAAGTCCGGCATCAGCCACGGGTGAGGATACGATGGTAAGCCATTGCCACCGGTCTCCTGACGGAAGTTATCTAGTTGCTCTTCAGTGAGGCGCCCCTCCAGAAAGGCCCGCGCATAGATACCAGGTGAAGAGTGACCTTGGAAATAGATACAGTCACCACCGAAATTCTCATTGGCAGCACGGAAGAAATGGTTGAAACCAACATCGTATAAGGTGGCCGCCGATTGGAAGCTGGCAATATGTCCTCCGATGCCAGGGGACTTTTCGTTCGCGCGAAGTACCATCATGATGGCATTCCAACGAATCAGGGCGCGAATCCTGCGTTCCATGGCCGGGTCGCCAGGCATTTTCTGCTGTAAATGAGCAGGAATGGTATTCACATATGCCGTCGTAGCGTTATAAGGTAAGTAGGCGCCAGAGCGACGCGCCTTATCGACCAATGTTTCCAGTAGGAAATGGGCACGCTCCGGGCCTTCGTTTTCCAGCACGGAGTCGAGTGATTCGAGCCATTCTTGGGTTTCTTGCTGGTCGATATCGGGAGTTAATGCCATGTATGTGTCTCCAGGAAACTTTTCTTCAAATGGGGTGGGTATAATCAGCCGAGAAAATCATGTGACTGGCAATACCTGAGCTTTATTAATCGTTTAATGGTGCGGGACAAGGTCGCTTGCTCAGCCTTGAGCCAACCTTAAATATATACACGCAATTCAATTAGGAAGCGCGGCCCGGAAAGTCGCTATATTGGCTTTTTTGGTGCTGGTGGTCAAGATTTACAGTGCTTCCTTCACTGCAAATACATGAGCTATGCTGTTCAAATCCAAGTGGAAATTCGTTGAAAAATCGATAGGTGATCCGTGACTACACAACTAATACAGACATCCCTTCCTGCTGATAAAAGGGCGTTAGAGAATCATAAGCATGTACTGTTCGTGCTGCCTCCTGACCTGCCTCCTGACGTTCCCATGATTGATATATTGCAGACCCGGCTGCAACGTGGACGTATCCAATACACCGATCTGAGGAAAAGCGCATTAAGCCTGGATCTGCCAAGTGGGGCATTGTCCAGTTGGCTAACTTTGGATTCGAATCAATCTCCTTTCCAGCGTCATACAGGCTTACGCAAGGCGATCAAGTCTTTGTTAGATGAGAAGCCTGAGCATTTGGCCATCGCAATCTATGGCGATAACGAATTCCGGCAGGCCGTAGCGCGTGATGTTGTCTATGTGGCTCTCCTTAACGCACAAACACTACCTAGTCGCAAAGATCAGAAAGAACAACCCAGGGTACTGGGCAGCATCAGTTTATATGGAGCAAAGGTGAATGACATTGAGAACGTGCGCGCCCGCGTCGAAGGCAATACGCTATGTCGAACACTAACTATGTTACCGCCCAATGAGTTAACGCCAGGCGTCTATCGTGAAAAGCTCGCTGGTCTCGCGCAACAGCAAGGATGGGTACTGGAAGAGTACGACATGAACCGACTTCAGAGTATGGGAGCTGGTGCATTCGTGGCTGTCGGGCAAGGGTCGGATCCCAAGGATGCTGCGATCGTTCACTTACGCTACAGCCCTAAAGACGCGACAAGACGCGTTGCTATCGTCGGGAAAGGTATCTGTTTCGACACCGGGGGACATAACCTTAAGCCAGCACGCTATATGCAAGGGATGCATGAGGATATGAATGGTTCCGCAGTGGCGCTTGGCATTCTGTTAGCCGCGACAAAGAGCGAGTTGCCGGTCGAGATCGACTGTTGGCTCCCAATCGCACAGAATCATATCAGCCCATCGGCTTACAAACAGAATGATGTTGTGCGTGCACTGAATGGCACGACCATTGAGATCGTGCACACGGACGCGGAGGGGAGGATGGTGCTAGCTGATACGCTGACTCTTGCCTCTCGGGAGAATCCTGAGTTTATCGTCGATTTCGCTACTTTGACGGGCAGCATGGTCACCGCGCTCGGTAATCGTTATGGAGGCGTGCTAGGTAACCGAGCGGAATGGCTGGAGAAGGCAAAGGCGGCAGGCGCAGCAAGTGGGGAACGGGTTTGCTCTTTCCCGTTTGACGACGACTATGATGAGGATCTCGAGAGTGAGGTGGCGGATGTCAAGCAATGCACTATGGATTCGGATGCTGACCATATCTTGGCTGCGAGGTTTTTATCGCGTTTCATCGAAGGCGATATCCCATGGATTCACGTCGACCTGTCAGCGGTGAACCGAAAAGGAGGTTTAGGCGCGGCTGCCAGTGATGTGAGCGGGTTTGGCGTCGGATTGGGGATAGAGTTGCTGAGGATGTTCAGCACAGACAAGTAACCGCACAAGCTGCAGGTAAGGTGGGTAGTGGTCATTGCTCATGAAAATCATGAGTTACACTTTTGTTACAAACTGCCGTCATCGGTGTATGTCCGGTCTTCGTTTTGTGATTGACCTGCGGAGTTTTGCAGAGACATTAGAAAGCGAGGAATAAAATGCGTAAAGACATCATCGTAACTGCTTTGATCGCCACAGGCGTTTCTTTACCTGCTATGGCGGGCGATGAATATTTCGATCAAGCCCGCGTGTTGGCTGTGACACCCCAATATGAGCGAATCAACCAGCCGGTGCAATCATGTCATACCGAATATGTACGCGAAACTGTAGGTAGCTATGATCGTTCACCTGTCGGCGCCATTATCGGGGGTGTGGCAGGTGGGTTGTTGGGTAGCCAAATCGGCAAAGGTAATGGCCGGGTCGCCAGTGCCGCTGTTGGTGCCGGTATCGGTGCGATTGTAGGTGACCGGCTCGGTAGCAACCAGTCAATGAGCTATCAAACTCGACCAGTTGAACGTTGTGTCGTCACGGATAACTGGCAGACCGTGACCACCGGTTATCTGGTGAGTTATCGGTACAACGGCCGAGATTACACGACGATGCTCGACCATGACCCGGGTAGGACCTTGCCCGTGCGTGTGAATGTCAGCCCAGGGCATGGTGTTTCCAATATCAGTTACTATCGCCATAGTTACTCTACGCCTACTCGTGTGGTGCCAGGGCATCCGGCACAGCCCTATGTGATGAATATCCAGTTTCATAAAGAAAAGGGTCCTGAATTGAAGAAGGGACATGATAAGAAGCACCACAATGATCGCGGTGGTAAGCGTTATTATTAATGATTCAGTAAATGCAAAAACCGCAGCGCTTGGCTGCGGTTTTTTATGTGCCTTTCTTGCGACGGTTGCTGAACCTATTGCTTACCCAACGCCAGACCAGGCCATCCGGAATCTCAGTTCCATCGAGAATGTAGCTAAGCGCTTTATATTTGCTCAATGTTAAAGGGATGGCATCTCTGGCAGATGGCTGGCCACAGAGCAAGATCTGGTCGCCAGGTCTTAGGGTCAAATCTGCTTTGGGTTGTAGTGTGGGCTGATTGTCACGTAGCAGAAGAAGTGGTACCAGATCCAATTTGTTGTCGCGATTGCTGGGGTCTCGTAGTAAGTTCTCTAGCGTGATGGTTTTACCCCATGACAGGAAGTTATAGAGTGCAGGTGCATGATGATAGTCGATCGTGATGGCCCATGTCTCAGGCACATTCTCGCCTACTACGCCGACGAGTTGACTGATAAGTTGGTTGGCCCAGGCATTTGTCTGGCTTCTCATCATGGAGAGGAACATCGCCAGCAGTGGGGAAATCATATGAGCGAGACACTCATGCGCGATAATGTCGCTGGGCTGCATAGTGATATCCGCATTGAAATGCTCGAATAGCGGTTCGTTGTACCTATGGTTCTTGCGAATCACGACAAAGAGATCGGGATTCATTTCACGTGCGGTCATGACGATGGACAGGTTGTTGATATCGTTGTCCGTGCCGGCGACGATACCGACTGCGTCACGCACACCGGCCTCTTCAAGCGTCTTCGCCTCGGCGCCACTGCCGATGATGCAGTCTTCGCAGCCAGTTAACTCGGGTTCGGCTTCAACGATGGTGGTGGTGATATTCTCGCGTTGCAGGTTCTCTACGACCGATTTGCCAAAACGTCCATACCCACAAACGATCCATCGACCGATCGGTGGGCACGCCGGGGACGGGAGGCTGCTACCTGGAACACCGGTAAGCCATTCGTGTAGAAGATAAGTCCCTAGTGCATGCACCTCCATAGCCAAGTGGTCGCCGAATAGCGCATACGGGTTAATAATGTGATCCGTTCCAAACGATGCCATATTGGCTGCGGTCTCTTCGTTGTCGGCACGCGCCAGGACTTTTAGGTCAGGGTTGATCAACTTGGCAGCGATGGCGATCGCGAGATTGACCTGGTCGTGATCCGTCAATGCAGCGACACCAGCACACATCGGGTGGCGCAACCCTGCTTTTAGTAGGACATCCGGTAATCGGGCATCTGCACATAATGCGGGGATGTCGAATTGATAATCTTCCAGTTCCAGATCATTCACTCGATCTTGCATGCTCTCAACGACGACTACACGGATCTGCCCCCGATCCAGTGCGCTTACCAAGAGAGCACCCGTCTCGCCATATCCACAGATGATGTAGAAGGGTTCGTGCAAGTTCCCTACCGCACGTGCGAATCGTGCTGTCGTAACTGCCTGGCGGAGACCAGAGTCTTGGAACAAAGAGATGATCTTTCCGATAGCGTAGAACCAAGGGATGACAGTCAGATAGATGGAGAATGTCATCCATAAGCGCTGTGCGGTACTAAATGCGTAAGGAATCTCGCCGAACCCAATCGTGGTGGCGGTGTAGCTGATGATGTAAAAAGCCTCGAATAGTGTGAGTCGGCTGACTTCCCCATCAATCACGGCTCCTGGCATCAGTGAGAGGCCGGATACGGCGATGGCAAAGCTCACGATGACGGCGATCAGCGGCGTACGCATACGCCGCAGTATCAGAAAAATGATGTTATTCAATTTGTTCCGCCCGTTACGGTCATCGGTCGGTGAAGGCGATTAACGACGAAGCGTGACCGTTTCTGCAATCAATAGTATGACAGAGATGATATTCGCCAGTAGTGCGCCACCTGACAGAGAAACCACATGGTTGATCATCGTGGCCTCGCTTGGTGTGCCGCTGACCGCAGCAAAGAGTATGGCGGCTGTGATGAGTTGAAGGTCTGCTACTAGGCTGGTGGCCAGATGCACAGCTCCGATTTGTGTGCGATCGCCGAATTTGAGTACCGTGGCAATCAGGTTGACGACGATAGCCGCATAAAGCTCATAAACATGGTGATGAGCCGGGTTGTCCATATCACCGATGAAATAGCCAAAGTTGAGCGTCAGCGCGAGGACGATAAAAAATCCGAATATGACCTTTTCCAGATTCATGGCGGCTTTCTCAATGACGTTATGATATTGGAAGTTTAGTGGATTTTCTTAGTCTAGGCAGCATTCTCGTTGGATAATTTCGTGAAAAAGAACCCCAGTCTCAGTAGAAACCCATGGTAGCGCTGACTGTTGATAGCGTTTTTTAGACGGCGATATTGCTCACATTGCTGCTGGTGGAGTTCTTCTTCGATCCGATTGATATCTGTCGTAAGGGAAAGTTGTGCCAGCATCGCTTCCTTGGCTTCATGCCAGTGGAGAGTTTGACCTGTAAGCCTCTCAAACCATCTGATGTCGGTAAGAAGCTTCGCCTCATTGCAGTGGAATAAGTCGAACCCCATGATGAGGAGGATCGCTGCTTGATGCATCTGGCGTGTGGCTTCCTTGTCTTTCAGGAGAGCCGGTTCCTGATTCGCTTGTATCTGCCTTAGGCATTCCAAACCGAGCGCTTGCAGTGTCGACTGAGGAGTCGATGACGCAAGAGGGGAGATGGTTCTTGCATGAGAGACCGACAGGGAAGTGGGGGTGTAATGGCGGTATCCTCGTTCTGCTTTGCTGACGTTCTCGATCCAAAGCGGGATGTCGAGTTGCAATTCGACTGCAAGTTCATATAAGCGCCACGTGTGACCTTGCTTTAGCTCGAGTTCGATCTCGCTGATGGTTTCAGTTTTTTCCTTGACCTCGAGTTGGCCGAAGTCGAGAGCGACTTCTATCTCAGTGCCATCAGCATAGGAAAGGTGCCATTCAGTACGCTGGACATCGGTGACGAAGATTGGAGACAGGGATTCGCGCAAACGCTTGTCTGCGAATATGCGCCTCAGCGACGGTTCTCTAATCTTGTCGAAATCTGGCCGGTCACCGGATATCACATCTTCCCATTCCATCCGTTGATGGAGCCCTGCGATTGACTGACCGGTACCCTTAACTGCTTGAAACCATCCTCCTGACATATGGCGGACGCGTAAATTGATCCTTTTATGCAAAAGATCCAAGTCGGGAGTGTCGTAGTAAGTACTGACGAGTTGCCGTGTCAGAGGCTCGCTGATCATCCGTTTCTGAATAGCGGGGTGGCTATGTAGTTTGGCTACATCATCATATTTGATGAGAAGTTTGAGTTCTATTTCATTAGACATGCGGTTTGCTTGTATTGACGGGCGTCTGGTTCAGACTAGCTGGCGAGCGATGCGGGTTGAGGTCGGCGAAATTATAGATCCTGATCTTCGAGCATCTCAGGTAGTAATACGGCTCGTATTAGCGTTTGTCTTTCGTCACCGCGAATACGATTCCCAAGCCACCATATCGATCCTTTCTTGACGCTCCAGTAGTCGGCTCGTCCGGTCATGGCTTTGGCCACTGCCATGCCTAGTGAAGGCTGATGTCCGACTATCAGGATGTTCTCCTTTGCCATTGGCCAGCCGGCCAGGCTAAGGATTTGATCCGGTGCTGCGCCTGGTGCTAGTAGATTAACGGTGGTGTAATCCGTCGTCAGTGCCTGTGCAGTTTGTTGTGCCCGGGTGGCGGGACTGACTAGTATGCGGGTATTGTCCGGCAGTCGGGTGCTAAGCCAAGCAGCCATCTTTTTTGCCTGCCTATGGCCTTTTTCGGTGAGTTGGCGTGAGATGTCAGGGCTGCAGTCCTCGGCATCAGCGTGCCGCCACAAGATTAGATTCATCATAGAGCTTCTATAAAATGAATGATCAGTCGTATTGAGACCCAGTCATCTTAGCTTCTAGGGCGCTTTGATGAAAGAGGCACATCATACTCATGATTGGCATGACGAGGGAGTTTCGTGTCTTGTGGCAACCGTCGTTTGACGAATTAGATGATATATTCAGTGTCTATAGCTAATCACGTTTAATCCCATAGGGTTTCACTTCTTCAATTTTGCAACTGAATCTTTTTATCGCGCAATCCTGCTATCAGGAAATAATGCGGCTAGAACCTGATTCTGAGCTGGCGAGGCTGTTGGCTAAGGCTAGAGTTACGAGGCTGCCGGAAAGTTTAGAGTCAATGCTGTGTCATCAGGTCATCGCTCTGGCGAAAACCGGTGACGGAGCCGACCGCGCTTTGTCGCTCGCTATGATTTCACTTTTTGGGGAAGAGGGTTACATCGCCTCAAATGAGCATGGGGATGCGCGTGTCTTATTCGCTGATCCAGTACATATGCAGTTGCAACGCGACAGTTTTACGCTTTGGCCATCCGTGCCGCTACCATTGGCACAAGATGAGGCATCTGCATTGATAGATGCACTCAATGCGCATTTTGTGGACGATGGATTGGATTTTCTCGTGGGAGGTTCAGGGCACTGGTATGTGCGGATTGGTCGTTCTCCAGAGATCGAGACGCGTCATCCGGAGAGCGCGATCGGACGGGATGTCCATGGGTTCTTGCCAAGCGGTCCTGACGCTGTGCGTTGGAAGAGTCTGAGTAATGAAATTCAGATGTTGTTGCATATGCACCCGGTGAATCAGCGAAGAGAGGAGCGTGGGTTACTCACATGCAATAGCTTGTGGTTTTGGGGCGATGGGAGAGTGGTGCCTAGGCTTGCTCATGAGTCCACTATCAGCGTCTTTGGCGAGACATCTTTGATAAACGGGCTTACGAATCTCGGTTATGTCGACCGTAAGGAAAGTCTTTCAGCCCTTGCTGGGGTGAACGATGGTGAAGCGGTTTTTTGTTGGTTGAATGAAGCGGCGGTTGTCGAAAGTAGTCTTAAAATCGCCGTTGATGGACTGAAGCGTGGCATGTTTCATGACCTGAGGATCAATATTGCGGATAGAGGCGATGTTTGCCAAGCGAGTCTCGGTCGATGGGATATGTATAAATTCTGGAAGCGGCCCCGTGCCGTCCGTGAAATCTTGTTGGTGAGTGAATGATAGGTATCGTTGAGCGGCAATTCGACAGGCGCTCCATGGAGGCGCTGATATCGGCTGGTGTGCAGCCTATACTTGCGCGCATTTTCGCGGCACGGGGTGTTCAATCACCCTCGCAGCTGGAAGTGTCGCTGGCTGGGTTGATCCCGCCCGAGGCGCTGACTCACAATGACACGATGGCGACTCTATTGGCGGATGCCATCGCTGCTCGCAAGCGAATGTTGGTGGTCGGTGATTACGATGCCGACGGAGCCACAGCAACAGCAGTGGCGGTTCGTGGCTTGCGGAGCATGGGCGGGGTTGTCGATTTTCTCGTGCCTAATCGATTCGAGTATGGGTACGGGCTTACACCCGAAATAGTCGAGCTTGCGGCAGAGCGTAAACCAGACATCATCATCACTGTGGATAATGGGATCGCTAGCGTTGAGGGGGTGGAGAAAGCCAATTCGCTTGGGATAAAGGTGCTGATCACTGATCACCATTTGCCTGGAGAGCGTATGCCGGCAGCGGCTTGCGTGATCAATCCCAATCAGCATGGTTGTCGCTTCCCGAGTAAAAACCTGGCTGGTGTGGGTGTCGTCTTTTATGCCATGCTGGCTTTGCGAGCCGAGTTGCGTAGGCGTGGGGCATTCGCTAGTAGGGTCGAGCCCAGACTTAGCGAATTGCTTGATATTGTTGCGCTTGGCACAGTGGCAGACTTGGTGCGACTGGATGAAAACAATCGTGTCCTTGTAGAGCAGGGGTTGCGCCGTATACGAGCTGGTAAGGCTTGCCCAGGGATTAAGGCCTTGTTAAGTGTGTCCGGCTGTCGGTCGCAGAGTGTGACGGCGCAAGATCTGGGGTTTAATCTAGGGCCTCGCCTTAATGCGGCGGGGCGACTGGATGACATGACGCTGGGGATAGCCTGTCTGTTGGCTGATGATGAGGCGACAGCCTTGGGTTATGCAAAACAACTGCATGAGCTGAATCTGGCTAGGCGTACGATAGAAGCTGAGATGCAGGAGGTCGCTAGGAGTTCGCTTGAAGAAGTCCAGCCAGCGGACCGTTATACTCTTAGCTTGTACCATCCTGAGTGGCATCAGGGGGTGATTGGTATCTTGGCTTCGAGAATCAAGGACAAATATCATCGCCCTGTCATTGCGTTCGCACCCGCGGGAGATGGGCTGTTAAAGGGGTCAGGACGTTCGATCAGGAGCCTGCATATGCGCGATACGTTGGATATGGTCACGAAGCGGGAGCCCGGCCTGATTGAGAAGTTTGGCGGGCATGCGATGGCTGCAGGGCTGTCAGTCTGGGAGAGTAAGTTCGATCGATTTACCCAGGTATTTGAAGAAGTGGTTGCGGAGTTGCTGACACCCTCTGATTTGCGTGCGGTCATCGAAGTTGACGGCTCGTTAAGTGTTGATGAGATGGATCTGCGGACAGCACGCGCATTGCAGAGTCAGGTTTGGGGTCAGGGATTCCCTCCGCCTGAGTTCTTCGATGTCTTTGAGGTGGAGTCGCAGCGCATCGTTGGCGAGCGGCATCTAAAACTGGTTCTGCGCAAGGATGGTCGCAGATTCGATGCGATCTACTTTCAACGCCAGGACGAACTTCCAGCCCGTGTGGCGTTGGTCTATGAATTACAAAGCAATTTTTATAACGGCAATGAGTCCGTGCAGTTGCGTATCAGACATGCGCATGAGGCAAGCTAGGTCGGCCTTGCCTTGGGCACGTTGACCGCATACATGGCGGCATGTAGAATCCGGCGAATTTTATGAATAAAAAAATGCGTCGCAAGCTGGTTGTCGGCAACTGGAAAATGCACGGTAGCCTGACACAAAACCAGACATTGATTAAAGAGATCACATCCGGCTTGCGTGGCCTGGACAATGCTGATTTCGCTGTTTGTGTGCCAGCGCCGTATTTGTTTCAGGCGCAGGCGCTGTTGCAGGGAACCAATATTGCCTGGGGTGGACAGAATATTAGTCCGCATGAGTATGGCGCTTATACAGGTGCCGTCTCTGCAAGGATGTTGGCGGATTTCGGATGTACCTACGTATTGATCGGACACTCCGAGCGGCGTGTCCTGATTCATGAGACGAATACGACCGCGGCAGCCAGTTTTGGAATGGCATTGAAGGCGGGTCTGACACCGATATTCTGTGTCGGTGAGACCTTGGAGGAGCGTGAGTCCGGGGTTTCGGAGGCGGTGGTCGCCAGTCAGATGATCGCGATTCTGAATACGTTGGGCATGGAGGTTTTGTCGCGAGCTGTGCAGTTAAGGGCAGTCATTGCGTACGAGCCTTCTTGGGCGATAGGGACGGGTCGAACCGCGACCCCGGAACAGGCTCAGGCCATGCATACTTTTATACGTAAACAGATCGCCGAGCGTGATCCGGATGTGGCAAAACGCGTAAGAATCTTATATGGGGGTAGCGTAAATCCTTCAAATGCGTCAAAATTACTGGCTATGCCGGATATCGATGGCGGATTGATCGGACGTTGCTCTTTGCATGCTGATGAATTCATTGCGATTTGTCGCG
>Ga0079224_100013065_pt1 | contig 11542 bp, 9 predicted proteins | sample Stecom2015_FD_80414 | JGI IMG/M metagenome (GOLD analysis project Ga0079224, IMG submission 80414) | Agricultural soil microbial communities from Utah to study Nitrogen management - Steer compost 2015 | ecosystem: Environmental > Terrestrial > Soil > Agricultural land | place: USA: Utah...
CCAGGAGGCCCTGCTTTCCACCGGATCGGTAAGCACCGCCCAGTTCATGCGCGACCTGGTGTACACCGATAACGTCGACGCGGTATCCAACGTACTTGGCGGCCCTGGCGGAAGCCAGGATGGCAACACCTCCGGCTTCAACCTGCGCGGGCTGGGCAACAGCAGCACGCTGACTCTGTTTGACGGACGGCGACAGGTCAACAGCGAGGAGGTTGGCTCGATAGTGCCCGATATCGCTCTTAACCGCATGGAGGTGGTGCTGGACGGTGGATCGGCGCTGTATGGATCAGACGCCGTTGCCGGCGTGGTCAACCTGATTCCCATCAAGCGCTATGACGGGGTGCGGGTAAGAACCTCGTACAACACCCCCGACTCCGGCGGCTTCGAGGAGTATGCAGCGGGGATGATATTCGGCAAGGAGATTGGCGACTTCAATGTCGTCGCCGCACTGCAATACAAAAAGAAAACTCACCTGATGAGAAGCGAGCGGTCGAAGTATCTGCGCGCCGACAACGACATCTTCACGGATGGGCCTCCCGGCACTTTCCGCAACGTCGCGACAGGCGCAACACTGGTGGATCCCTCCTGTGGCACGTTCGGCAATGAGAACAACGACAAGGGCAAGTTCGACAGCTTCCCCAGTGGCATCCGTCTGGACAGTGGACAGCGCTGCGCCATCTTCTTCGGCCAGTGGATTCAGTACACCCGCCCCAACGAGCAGCACACGTTCTATACCAACGTGACCCACCAGACCACTGACTGGCTGGAGCTCGAGTATCAGCTGGTGGTGGATCACAACGTGTCCACCTTCGTCACCGAGGCGGCCTCGCCCATGAACTCCACCCGCTCGGCCAGCATGGTGATCCCCGCCCATCATCCTGCCAACCCTATCGGTCAGGATCTGGTGCCCATAGCGTACCGTACATTCAATGGCAGGTCGCTCGCGCCGCAGCCTCACTACGTCAAGAATGGATCGCAGTGGGACGACTCCACCTATCTGACCGACCGTCATACCGTCACCGGTCGCTATGAGCTGGGCGGGGATTGGTCCGGATCCACCTCGCTGAGCTATCAGACCCGGCGCTACCGCTACGACTCGTATGAGGAACTGGCCGACCGGGTGCAGGCCGCGCTGCAGGGCAGGGGTGGCCCCAGCGGGGACCAATGGTTCAATCCCTTCATGTCGTCGGATCCACGCTCGCCCTATTACGTCGCAGGCGTCACCGACAACAGTCAGGAGGTGGTTGACTGGCTCTCGCAGACAGCGACGACCGAGGACATCACACGCATGCGGGTGTTCGATACGGTGGTCACGGGCCCTGTTGCGGAACTGCCAGCGGGTCCCGTACAGATGGCTTTCGGTGGCCACATCAGAGACCTTCACATTGTGGATAACCCCGTGAAGCTGGACGCGACGGGCAACAACTTCAACCGCCCGGCTGCGCCCGTGCTCCCGACCATCGCGGATTCCCTGGTGCGCGCCGCGTTCCTCGAGTTCGAAGTGCCGATTCTGGAATCCTTGTCCCTGCAGGCAGCCGCCCGCTACGAGAAGTTCGAGGACCTGAACCTGCACACGACCACTCCCAAGGTGGCAGTGCGCTGGGAGGCGCTTCCCTCCCTGGCTCTCCGCGCCTCGTGGGGCGAGGGATTCCTGGCACCCGATCCGAGCCTGGTGGGAGCGATCAACCTGTCCAACTGCTCCAGCGCCCGGGACGGAACGGATCAGCTGTCCGGCACCTCCTTCATTGGTGTGGATGGCTGTACCACCAGTAATCCCAATCTGGACGTTGAGCAATCTGTGCTGCAGAGCGTGGGCTTTACCTGGGAACCCATCGATGGCCTGTCGATCGGGCTGGACTACCAGGAGATCGAGTACACAGGCCGCATCTACACGCTGACCAACCAGGATATCGGCACCCAGGACTTCATCAACGTGCTCAGTGCGATCGGTGTGTCGGCGGCCAACTTCGACCGCACGCCAGGCTCAGCCAGCTGGGAGGCGGCCCGAGCCTACATCAACGCCAACCCCAACCCCGCCGTGTTGAGGGACCCGGTGACCCTGCGCCCCCTGCGCATCATCCGGCAGCCCCAGAACGTCGACCAGATGGATGTGAAGACCGTGGACCTGCAGGCGCGCTACGAGCTGACCACGCAGGACCTGGGTTCCTTCAGCTTCACTCTGGATGCGACCTATTTCCGGGAATACCTGCTGACGGAGTTCGATGGCACCACCCGTGAGATGGCCGGATTCAACAACGGGGACACCGGCAAGGCCTCCGCACTGCCCAAGGTGAAGTTCAACTTCGCCATCAACTGGCTCCAGGGCGCCCATTCGGCCCGCGTGATGACGCGTTATGTCCATGATGTGGAGTTTGGCCTGCTGGCGCCCATCACGCTGAGCAACCCGCCGGCGACCACGGCTGGAGTGCGCCCGCGCACCGTCAGGGGCGGCTATCGGGTGGACGTGAATTACGGCTACAACATGGACAGCCTGTTCGGCTTCGGTCGCAGTGCCAACGTCAGCGTCGGCGTCCGCAACCTGTTCGACTGGGAGCCGCAACGGCTACCCATACAAGGGGGACTGGAGACACGTCTCTATGATCCTTTCGGGCGGATTTTCTCGGTGAATCTTGACGTGGAAATATGAGCTCTCCGTGTCGGCGGCAGATTCTGGCGCCGACTCATGTGCCTTGATCCGTTGCCGGCACGGTGTGACTGCGTTGCTCCAGGCGCAGGCATGCCGTGACGGTGACGGACCCTTTTTTTAAAGCTGCCGTGCAAGGCAGGAGGCCGCCTGTCGAATTGTGACTTTTCGTTACGGGACGAGGCAGGTATATTGGCTGGGCTCCCATAACAAGAATGATCCTCCTATGCTGCTGCAACATGCCACAAGCTTTCTCGCCATCTCGCAACTCATCTTCATGGCCTGCTTCTACCTTGTCTACTACCGTCGCCACCTGCCCGGCCAGCTGATGGTGGTGTATGCAATCTGCCTGATCGGCTACATCGTGGGTGCTTTGCCGGAGGTCAACGAGGGCCCGAGATGGTTCGACCGGCTGATGTCGATGCTGGCCATTACTGCCCCGGCGCTGCTGTGGATCATTACCCACTACCTGTTCGTGGACGACCTGCGCATCGAGAAGGGGATGTTGGCGCTGTTTGCGTTCTACATACTCCTGAGAGGCGTCGGTGTGTACACCGGCCCCCACAGCGACATCGCCTTCGGCATCTACTACGTGATACCCCAGGTGGTCATGCTGGGCCTGGCGGTCCATGTCATCTATACCGCCATCACCGGGCGCCGCACCGACCTGGTGGAGCCACGCCGCAAGCTGCGGGTGCCCTTCGCGGGCGCCATGGGCACAATCGTCGCCATGATTGTGGCATCGGGCGCCCTCCAGCTCAGTTCTCGCTGGCCGTTCACGGTCTACATCGGTGTCATCTTCCTGATGACGCTGTTCTTCAACCTGGCCACGTTTCGCGTCCACAGGGATTCGCCGCAGCTGATCAGTGTGAGTTCCAGCGCCGAACCGCTGCCCACAGCACCCCGGCGTGTCAGCGAGCGCGACAAGGACAAGCCATTGATTAACCGGATTCATGCCGTGATGGAAGGCGAGCGCCTCTATGCGGAGCACGGGCTGACCATCGGCGAGCTCGCCAGCCGGGTTTCTCTGCAGGAGTACCGCCTGCGCCGCCTCATCAACCAGAAGCTGCATTACCGCAACTTCAACCAGTACCTGAATCATTACCGGATCGCGGAGGCCGCCCGGCGCCTGCAGGACCCCCAGGAGGCGCATCTGCCCATTTCTTCCATTGCACTGGACGTGGGCTACACCTCCCTGTCTTCCTTCAACAAGGCTTTCAAGGAACTGCATGGAGTGACGCCCTCTGCCTATCGCAGTCGCGCGCAGTCCTGAGGGCTGAAACCAGCGCGCCTGCCGGGAGTTCGGGCAGGCATGGGCCTTTGCGGATGCCATGCCGTATAATGGTCTCCTCAATTCCTCTGAGCACTGTCATGGCCGCCACTTCGAAATCGGATATGCTGGAGTCGCGCAGGCGCGCCTATCTTGATGCGCTTGGCATTCCGCTATACCACCCGCGTCAGCAACTGCCGGGCGCGTTGCCGTCGGCGCGATTGTCCAGCGTGCCACCCGCTCGGGCAGCAGAAGTCGCGGCGCCGGCTTCCGCCGCCCTGTCGCCTGCATCGCCCAGACTCGCTGACGGACCGGTACCGGGTCCGTCCCGCGCGGCTGCCCAGGAGACCCTGCAGAAGGCACCGTTGCAGGGCGCAGCAACGGAGACGTCACCGAGCCGAGCGGCGCAGGCCGTCCTGGCGCAATCGCCGACGACCGCAGCCAGCCGCGCAGAAGGCCCGGAGGATACTCCCGCAGAAGTCGGGGACAGCAGCAGTGCCCAGGAGGAGGCAGTGGCTTTCACCTTCGCCTTCGTGCCGGTCAGCGAGCAGATTGCCGTGATCAACGAGCTACCCACAGCAGGAGCGCCGGCTCTGACGCCGGGCTCCCGTCAGCTGCTGGCCCGCATCCTCACGGCTCTGACCTTGCCCGTCCAGGAACGCAACCTCTCCTCGCAAAGCTTCGTGTGGCCGTCTCCGGACCTGCCTGTCACAGAACAGGGAGCCACCCCGGCGCGCGAGCTGCTCAAAGGCTTTCTGGCCCGGCGTTTCCGCATTCGTCCGGTGCAATACCTTCTGGTGCTGGCAGAGCAGGGCGCGCCTTATCTGTTTCCAGCGGGTTTTGCGATAAGTGAAGGACAGTTGTTCCAGCACCCTGACTTCGACGTTCAGGTGTTGGTGACCCGCAGCCTGGGGGCCATGGAGGCCGTGCCGGCGCTCAAACGCGACGTGTGGTCGGCACTGCAACCTCTCCTGGGCGCCCTGTCCGGCCAGGACGGAGCGCAGGGGCAGCAGAGCCGCGACAGTAGGCATGATTCCTGATGTTGCCACCGTTTGAATTCCACACGCAGGACACCTCGAGCATCGTCATGCGCAATATGCGCGCCAGCGACCTGGATCTGGTGGTGCAGAACGAGAATCTTTCCTACCAGCATCCCTGGTCCAAGCGGATATTTTCCGACTGCCTGCGTGCGGGGTATGAATGCTGGGTGCTGGCCACCAGGGATCGCATTCTCGCCCATGGGGTTCTGTCCGCGGGGGCTGGGGAAGCCCACGTTCTGACACTGTGTGTGCATCCCGACTTCCGCCGCGAAGGGTATGGCCGGCGCATGCTCAGGCACCTGCTTGAGCGGGCGGGCAGGAAAGAGGCCAGCGTGTGCTTCCTCGAAGTCAGGCCATCCAACCTCGAGGCCCGGCAGCTCTATCTGTCGATGGGGTTTCTGCAGGTGGGAGAGCGCAGGAACTATTATCCGGTCGACCCACGCAGTGGAGAGCGGGAGGACGCCCTGCTGTTTGCGCGGTCACTGCCCGTCTGAGTCGTCCCTGTCATGGCTGAGCGTGCCCAGCAGCTTTCTCAGCAGCCGTACCAGCGCCACAACAGCGATGGCCCCACCCATGACTATCACCACCAGCAGCACGGTGCCGATGAAGAAGCGCAACAGGTTGTCCCGGGCTTCGTCATAGGCCATTGCCAGTGCGTACAGGGAGGCAATGGCGATCATGATGCCGCTGATCGTGGCGCGTGTGCTCTTGGCAATCTTCAGTCTGGGCAATTTCACTGTGAGCGGATACTCCTTTATTTGACCGCTTTTCCGAAATCCGGTTCGCCGTCGACGTCGGGCCAGGTGTGCGTGCATTCCGGATAGGCGCTGCATCCCCAGAACATGCCGTTTCTGCCCTTGCGACGTCGCAGCAGCTGGCCGCAGAACCTGCAGCGGAACGAGCGTGCGGGCACTCCATTATCGTCGGCGACCCGTGCCTTGCAACCCTTGTTGAAGCCTGTGCAGTACCAATAGGCCCCCCGGCTGTTCTCCGCCCTCACCATACTGCGGGTGCATACCGGGCAGCGGAAGCGTTCGTCCGGTTCCGTGGACGGCTTGCCATCCTTGTCATGAAGGCTGGTCCGACACTCGGGGAAACCGCTGCAGCCCCAGAATGGCCCCTTCTTGCCCACAATACGACGCAGCGGCCTGTGGCAGTCCGGACAGAGGTGTCGTCGCACGGAGGCCGACGGGCTATCCGTCTGTGATGGTGAGGTGTCTCCGAGCAGGTCCTTGGGCATGACGGGCCCTCTTCAAATTGCCGCCAGTTACCCGAAGTTCAGTCCTGGCGGACACAGTCTTCGAGACACGCCAGCAAGCGCTGGTTCTCGTCGAAGGTGCCGATGGTAATCCGCAGCTTGTCGCGCAGCCGCGGCTGGTCGAAATAGCGTACCAGTATGCCGTTGTCCTTCAATTGCTGATAGTAACGCCGGGCCCTGGTCTGGAGCTCCTCCTCATCCCCCTCTGCAGCGGGGACAGTCGCCAGCAGGAAGTTGCTCTGGCTGGGTGGACAGCTGAAGCCCATCTTTTCCAGGGCTGCCGCCACGCGTGCACGCTCCTGCCGCACAAGCGTCCAGTTGGCGGCTGCCGCCTCGCGGTCCTGCAGCGCCGCGGTGGCCAGCACCTGTGACAGGACATCCGTGTTGTAACTGTCGCGGGTCTTGTACAGCATCGGGGCGATCAGCGAAGGTGCTCCCATGCCGTAGGCAAAGCGCAGGCCAGCCAGCGAATAGCCCTTGCTCATGGTACGCAGGATCAGCACGTTGTCGAACTCCCTGATCAGCGGGGTCGCATCGTAGTTCAGGTCGGGGTCGATGAAGTCTACGTAGGCCTCGTCGATCACCAGCACACCCTGGAACTGATCTGCGATGGTTCGAAGGTCGGCGACCGACGTCAGCAGCCCGGTAGGAGCGTGGGGGTTGACGATGAAGGCCAGCTTCGCCCCGGTGGCATTGAGCTGGGAGACGAAGTCCGGCGCCATCCGCCAGTCCTCACCCAACGGGATGCGGGCCACCTCGCAGTCCTGGATGGCAGCCAGCACCGGATACAGGGAATAGCTGGGCTCGGCGACCGCAATCACGTCACCGGCATCCACAAAGGTCGTGATCACCAGGCGCAATAATTCATCGCCACCGTTGGTGGGGAGAATGCAGTCCGCGGTCAGCTGATGCTGCTGTGCGGCCAGTGTGCGGAATTCGTTCGCCAGCGGTTGTGGATAACGCCGCAGGTCCTCCACCTTGAGGCCGGCCAGAGCCGCCGCCACCGCAGGTGTGGCAGGGTAGGGGTTCTCATTGGTGTTGAGTTTGATGATGCCCGGCTGCTCCGGCTGCTCGCCGGATGCATACCCGGTCATGCGACGGATGTTCTGTCTTTCGTAGCTCATGAGTATGGGTGCTGCCTGTGTTCCGCTGTTTGGGGGCGGCGGGTGCTGCCCGGCGGGATTTTGCGAGTCGCCAAGGTTACTGGTTAATGCAGGCGGGTTCAATTGTTGTGTAGGGCGCTATAGGTCTGCACCCGGTTGAGCCAGCCGTTCTGCCAGCGCTGCTCGCCCCTTTCGGGAGGCGCGTTGGCGATGCGGCGAATCAGAACAGCCCCGGCGGCCTGAGCGAAGCGGTCCATCAGTGGTTGTTCATCGGGGTGATCCAGCATGTACTCCAGCACCTGCAGCAGTCCCCAGCCCTGGCCCGCGTAGCGCTCGCCCGGGGCAATGCCCTCGCCCTTGAAATTGACGTAGTCGATCAGGGCATAGGGGCCCAGGGGTTGCTCCGCGGCGATCTCCCTGAAAAGCGCCTCGATCTGATTGGGTCGGGAAGAGGCTGCCAGCAGTGCAGGCAGGCTGGCCTCCATACGCTGGATGATGAAGGCCACCTGCACCTCGCGGGTGTTGTTGAGGAATTCGCGCAGTTCCAGCATGGGCTCGCTGTCCATGGCCTCCAGGAACTGCTGGCGGTTCTGCCAGGGAGAATCCGCCTCTGGCAAGCTGTCGATCCAGGCGGGGAGAGCCATGCCCTGTTCCCGATAGAACGCCAGCAGCTGAGGGAAGCTCTCCACAAAGGCCTCCCGTTGACCCTCCCGATACCAGATGAAGTGCCCGATGCCCAGGGAGGGGAAGTCCTCTCCCGCGTTCCAGCTGGTGAGACAACGGACCTGACTGTTGCACTCATTCGCAAAAATGCGCTCCCCGACCCAGGCAGCGTGACTGGCGTCCAGAGCCGGCAGTGGCGCAACTTCGGGCTGAGAGAACGCAGGCAGAGCAAGGGAAAGCAGCAGGCAGGCCAGATATCTGTTCAAGGGATGCATCTCACGGTCGGTCAGGGACGGTCAATGTCTGCGTGAATACTACCATGAGCGACCCACGCTGGATGAGTGGTTTGCTGCACATTCACGGCGCTCAAAAAAGGTAATAAAAACAGCTAGCAGGGCTTGAGATCTCATAAAAAAATTAATACGCGACGGTTTTTTATGCACACAGATGCCAGAATTGTCACGTGAATAATAAAAAAACGGTGTTTTACGCAGCGGGAACGATCGATAATAGACTATCTTTTTGATTTTGTTCGATTTTTGAATTTGGCTAAAAAATGAACAATCTGTTTCAAAATGCGCTAATTGCAGCGTTTGCGACGGTTATCTTCGAGTTATCAACGGAGTTATCCACAGATTCTGTGGAAAAAATCCCCTTCGGATCCCATAACCTCATCCATTCGTCGCGCGGGCCTGCATTTCACCGCTCGGAACCGCCCGATTCTCGCTTTGTCTTGAATTGCCAATAGTGCTATTGTAAAGCCGTCTTCAACCGCAATCAGAAGCAGGTGACAGTGGAATTAACAGGTAATATTCCGTTCTTGTGGAGACTAAGCGCAGAGACCTCGGAGGGACTTTGTGTCGTCTCCATGGTGGTGCCCTATGACTCGGAGGATGACCGCCGGGATCTGACGATCGAAACCAACGTGGTGAGTTTTCCCTCCGACAGTTCCCGATCCGAAACCGAAGAGATGCTCGAGTGGAACCAGGACGACATCAGCCTGTTCCTGAAGCTCGTGACGCACGAACAGCAGGGCAACCCACTGGCATCGGATACGGTCCGCATCGATCTCACCGATCCGGCCATCATCGACATCATCCACGTGGTTGCTGCGACCGGCTTTGGCATGGCCTTCAACTCGCACGGCATCCTTTTGCCCTCGGCAGGGCTGTACCCGGCACACGACTGTGATATCGGGAGTTTCGCCTCGCTCAACACCCAGGTGGGCTTCAAACGCTGCGTGGTGGTGGATATCGACGGTGACGAGGTGGTGTGCGTCCTGCTCGAAGACGTCGACGTCGAATCGATCGGCGAATATGAGCGCCTCAATCGCCACGATCTGCTGCTGGTGAACCGATCCGACCTGCTGCACCCCGATTTTGCCGAGACAGGCGGCCGGCCGGTCTCCGCCACCCTGCACTGATCTTTCCATGCCTGCTGGGCACAAGGGGAGGGCTGCGGGTATAATCCGCGGCTTTTCCGACAGGACCCAGTCATGAGCCAGCCGGCGCTCGCCAAAGAAATTGCTACCCGCAGAACCTTCGCCATCATCAGTCACCCCGATGCGGGCAAGACGACAATCACGGAGAAGTTGCTGCTGCTCGGTCGTCTGATCCAGAAGGCCGGCTCCGTCAAGGGCAAGCGTTCGGAGAAGCATGCCGCCTCCGACTGGATGACCATGGAGCAGGAGCGGGGTATCTCCGTCACCTCCTCGGTCATGCAGTTCCCCTACAACGGGCGCATGGTCAATCTGCTGGACACTCCGGGGCATGAGGATTTCTCCGAGGATACCTACCGCGTGCTCACGGCGGTCGATTCTGCCCTGATGGTGGTGGACGGTGCCAAGGGCGTGGAAGAGCGCACCATCAAGCTCATGGAAGTGTGTCGCCTGCGTGATACGCCTATCTTCACCTTCGTCAACAAGCTCGACCGTGACACCCGCGATCCCATCGAGGTGCTGGATGAGATTGAAACCGTGCTCGGCATCCGCTGCGCGCCCATCAACTGGCCGTTGGGCATGGGCAAGGAATTCAAGGGGGTGTATAACCTGTACACCGATACCATCCACGTCTACAGGCATGGTCAGGGTGACCGTCTGCACGATGACGTTCGCATCCAGGGCCTCGACAGCCCCGAGGCGCGTGCGTTATTGGGGAGCTACGCCGAGGACGTGCAGGATGACATTGAGCTGGTGCGGGGAGCCAGCAACACCTTCGATCTGGAAGAGTATCTGGCAGGGCGCATGACGCCCGTGTATTTCGGCACGGCGCTGGGGAACTTCGGCGTGCGGGAGATGCTCGACGAATTCGTGCAGTGGGCGCCGGCGCCGCGCCCGCGCGAAACGCAGACGCGTATCGTGGCGCCGGACGAGGAAAAGTTCAGCGCCTTCGTTTTCAAGATCCAGGCCAACATGGATCCGCTGCACCGGGACCGAGTGGCCTTTCTGCGGGTCTGCTCCGGTGCCTACACCAAGGGCATGAAGGTCATGCATACCCGCCTGGAAAAGGAAGTGCGCATCAGCGACGCGGTGACCTTCCGGGCAGGCGAGCGCGAGCAGGCAGAAGAGGCTGTTTCCGGCGACATTCTTGGTTTTCACAACCACGGTACTATCCAGATTGGGGACACCTTCACCGAAGGGGAGCTGATGCGCTTCACGGGCATCCCGCATTTTGCCCCGGAGCTGTTCCGCCGCATCCGTCTGAAGGACCCGCTGAAAATGAAACAGCTGCAGAAAGGTCTGCGGCAACTTTCCGAAGAGGGTTCGGTGCAGGTGTTCATGCCGATCAAGAACAATGACCTGATCGTCGGCGCGGTGGGTGTCCTGCAATTCGAGGTGGTTGCCTATCGTCTGAAGGATGAATACAAGGTCGATTGCATCTACGAGCCCGTCAGCATCTACAGTGCCCGCTGGGTCACCAGCAAGGAGCGCGGGAAGCTGGACGAATTCCGCAAGAAGGCCCACGACAACATCGCCATCGATGGTGGCGAACATCTGACCTATCTGGCCCCGACTCGCGTCAACCTGGCGCTGATGGAAGAGCGCTGGCCAGATATCGAGTTCCATGCAACCAGGGAGCATTGATCTGTGGCTGACATGAAATTTACTGTAAAGAATACTGATGGGCTGGCTCGGCGCGGCACCATGCAGTTTCCCCGGGGCGAGGTGCAGACGCCCGCCTTCATGCCTGTGGGTACCTACGGCACCGTCAAGGGCGTGACGCCGGCGCAGGTCGAGGAGAGCGGGGCGCAGATTCTGCTGGGAAACACTTTTCACCTGATGCTGCGCCCTGGCACTGATGTGGTGAGCCGCCATGGGGGGCTGCATGAGTTCATTGGTTGGGACAGGCCGATCCTGACCGATTCCGGCGGTTTCCAGGTATTCAGCCTCGGTGACATGCGCAAGATCAGTGAGGAGGGCGTCAGGTTCCGCTCACCGGTGGATGGTGCCCAGGTCTTCCTCGGTCCCGAGTCCGCCATCAAGGTACAGCAGGAGCTGGGTTCGGACATCATCATGATCTTCGATGAGTGCACTCCGTATCCGGTCAGCGAGCGGGAGGCCGAGGC
>Ga0079224_100013066_pt1 | contig 11542 bp, 11 predicted proteins | sample Stecom2015_FD_80414 | JGI IMG/M metagenome (GOLD analysis project Ga0079224, IMG submission 80414) | Agricultural soil microbial communities from Utah to study Nitrogen management - Steer compost 2015 | ecosystem: Environmental > Terrestrial > Soil > Agricultural land | place: USA: Utah...
GTTTGGGCGTCAATACGCTGGACGAGCTGGTGAACAAGATAAAGCAAACGCCAGGCAAGATCACATATGGCTCTGCCGGGGTCGGATCATCCCAGCATATGGCCGCTGAAAAATTTCAACTGGCAACCGGCACCAGGTTATTGCATGTGCCATACAAAGGCAGTGGTCCTGCTGTTACAGATTTGCTGGGCGGACAGATTGATATGGTGATCGATACCCTGACCACGCTTTATCCACAAGTCAATAGCGGCAAAATCAAATTCCTGGCCGTTACAACCGCCGATCGGGTGCCGACTATTCCGGATGTGCCGACATTGAAAGAGCTCAATGTCAAGGACTATGTGCTGACAACCAATTATGGCTTGCTTGCGCCGGCGGGCACGCCCACAGACATTGTGCAGAAAATGTCCGCGGCGATGCAGGCCGTGGCCGCCCGGAAAGACGTGCAGGACAAGCTGATCGCGTCGGGCGCCAGAGCCTATGCCACTACGCCGCAGCAAACAGAACAGCTGCTGCTGGATGAAGTAGAAAAATGGTCCGACGTTGCCACCCGCGCCAAAGTTGAATGACATCGGAGTGACATCATGGATGCAGTTTGCCGGTTAGGCATCGTCGGCGGCGGATCGGTCGGTATATCATTGCTGGCGCAGTTGATTGCGCATCTGGAAAGTCGTGCGGACAGCGCAGGCAGGGTGGCTGGCTGTCATATTACGCTGTTCGAGCCCGCCGAAAAAATCGGCCATGGCACGGCTTACCAGGATGATCTGAATACCAATCTGCTTAATGTACCGGCGGGCAATATGTCGCTGTACGACACGCATCGTTCGCACTTCGTGCAATGGCTGGCGGCGCAGCCCAGGACGTTGTTGCAATCGTATGGCATCAGCGATATTGATCCTGCTGCATTCTATCCCCGTCCGCTGTTTGGCCGATATGTGCATGAGCAATTCGATCGCATCATCGCGCAGGCTGCCGCGCTGGGCGTACAGGTGCAGGTGGTGCGCAGGGCAGTTGTGGCGATTGTGCGTCCGGAGCAAGGGCAAGGCAAGCAAAAGCGGAATGGGACAGCGTCAGGAAACGTGCAGGGGCAAGCGCAGGAAAAAGGGCAACAGCAGGAGAGGCCATCGCATCTTCAGGTGACAGATCTCGCCGGCGTCAGCTATGTGTTTGATCAACTGGTGCTGTGCAATGGGAATCTGGCGTCTGACAAGTTCGATGCGCTGGTGTCGTGTGCAGGGTTCATGAATAGTCCCTATCCGGTCAGCGCCTTGCCGCAAGCCATTCCTGCAGAAGCCACGGTGGCAATTCTGGGCGCTAACCTGAGCGCCATTGATGCCGTTGTCGCGCTGAAGGCGCATGGGCATGCCGGGCAGATTCATTGCTTTTCGCGGCAGGGCGTGTTGCCTGCTGTGCGCAGTATGCATCCGACCCGCATGACCCGCCGGCTGACCCGGGCAGACGTGCGCGCGATGGCGCTAGCCAAAGGGGGGCGACTGGATCTGGATGATGCGGCTGGAATCGTGCGTGAGCAGATTCTGGCAATTGATTCTGGTTTTGATATGCGTGATATGGCCGGCAGCGGCGCAGATGCGGCGGCACAGCTGGATCATGAGCTTGACGCTGCGTGCAGCGGGCCGCGCCCGTGGCAGGCGGTGCTAGCGGCAGCCAATGAGGTGATCGATTTGCTATGGTTTTATCTGGATCAGCCGGCCAGGCGGCATTTTCAGGCGCGCTGGCGCTCGCTGTGGATGTCGCGTCGGGCCATGTTTCCGGTACAGAACGCGCGCCAGGTGCAAAGCCTGCTCAAGGCAGGGCAGTTGCATATCCACGGCGGATTCCAGGCATGCGAGCCGCAAGCAAATGGGGCCGGTTTTGTGTTGCGTTGTCGGGGTGCTGGCGGCGCGCTGCAACAGGCATGTGATGTGGTGATCAATGCAACCGGGTTCTCCCAGGACGTGCGCCGCTCGCCGGATCCGCTGATCACGCAGTTGCTGCAATCGGGCCTGGCGCGCGCCAGCGAATATGGCGGCTTTGAGCTGGATTTCGATACAGGGTGCCTGGTCACCAAGGGGGGCGCCATTGCTGACAACATTGCAGTACTAGGCAGCCTGGCTTGCGGAACCTATTTCTGGACGGTCTCGATGGATGTGAATGCGCGACTGGCTAACGAGCAGGCAGCACGTCTTGCGCGCAAGTTAAGCCGACGGACTCTGGCAGAGGCAGCAGGTGAGCCGGCGAACGCGGGCGTTGCTACATAAGTGTAATGAGCCGGCAGCCAACCGGAGGAGGTAACAGCGGTAAATGAAAAACTAGCTGGCGATTAACACGAAGCGAATAACACGAAGTCAATAGCAGAGAACGAATATCAGTGAACAAAAATCGGGGGCAATAACAATAGAGCAAATAGCTATTTTGTTTATTCGTTGTTTATCTGTATAAATCATATTCCAATTGAGAGAGACTGTCATGACACTATTGAGAAAAAACACGGTGCGATGGCTTCATGCCATTTGCGCTATTTGCGTCTTGAGCGGCGCGCCGGCGGCCGTTGCTGCCGCAACGGACCAGGACTACCCAAATAAGCCGATTCGGTTGATTGTGTCCTATCCGGCCGGTGGTAGTGTGGACGTGGCCGCTCGGATTCTTCAGGAGCCGTTGACCCAGGGGCTGGGGCAGAGCGTGGTGATCGAAAACAAGGGCGGAGCCGGTGGCACCATTGGGACTGCACAGGTAGCCAAGGCAGCGCCGGATGGCTATACGCTGCTGTTGACGTTATCGTCGCACACAATCAATCCCGCCATTTATGCGCAATTGCCCTTTGATACAGAGAAAGACCTGGACCCTGTATCGATGGTTGCGTCAGCGCCTCAGGTGCTGGTTGCGCACCCTTCGTTCAAACCGTCAACGGTTCCGGAACTTATTGAGTACGCCAAGGCTGCGGACACGCCGGTGATCTACGGATCGGCAGGAGTCGGATCGCCCAGTCATATTGCAGGTGAATTATTCAAGAAGCTGGGGAAGGTTCAGTTGACCCATGCGCCGTATCGGGGCGGCGGCCCGGCAACAGTGGACGTGCTGGGCGGGCAGATACCCTTGCTGTGGGTATCGCTGCCGGCGGTGACTCAATACATCCGTAACGGCAAACTCAAGGCGCTTGCCGTGTCCACGAACGAACGCACGCCGGTAGTTCCGGATGTGCCGTCAATGGCCGAAACGATTGACGGATTCAATGTGGATTCCTGGTACGCCATGTTCGCACCGGCCGGCACGCCGCGGCCGATTATCGATAAGATCCAGAAAGTGCTGGCAGAGGCTGCCGCCAATAAAACCATACAGCAGGCTTTTCTAGCCCAGGGAGCGGTCGTCGTGGGAGGAACGCCGGAAGCGCTCGACGCGGTGGTAAAAAAGGAAATTCCCGCCTGGAAGGCCCTGGCCAAAGAGGCAAACATAAAAATCAATTGAATCGAATATTTAATCTGGCCGGGATGATGCCCGCGTAGCCGCAATGTAAAAAGGCCACTACCTGCCGGGATGATCCCGGCAGTTCCTGTCGGTTCTTTTCAGTTCTTTTGTCATGGCGACGTAGCGATCCCGGTCGCGTCATGCCCCGTTAATCGAGCCTGATATTGTTCTGTTTGGCGACGGCATCCCAGCGTTTCAATTCGTTTGTAATAAATGATCTGAACGCCTCGGGTGAGCTGCCTTCAACCTGCATCCCCAGATTATTCAGTTGCTTAATGGTTGCCGGATCCCTGAGGGCAGTGCTGATGGCTTCGGACAGTTTGCTGATGACCGGCTCGGGCGTGCCCGCCGGGGCGAATATGCCGTTCCACTCGCTCACATCCATTTTGACGCCCTGTTCCTCCATGGTCGCCACATCAGGCAGATCGTCGCTGCGTTTGGCGGCGGTGGTTGCCAGTGCTTTGAGCTTCTTGCCGCGGATATACGACATGGCCGATGCTGCATTGGCGAAATAGGTGTCCACCACGCCACTCATAACATCGACCAAAGCAGGCGCGCCGCCCTTATAGGGAACATGCACGACATCAATGCCGGTTTCCTGCTTGAGCAATTCGCCCACAATGTGGACGGGGCTGCCGATACCGTAGGATGCAAACGTCAGTTTTCCGGGTGATGCCTTGGCAGTATCGACATAGGATTTAACGCTGTCATAGGGCGAATTGGCCGGTACCACCATCAGATAGGGAGAGCTGACGACTTTGGAGACGCCAATAAAGTCTTTCAATGGATCGTATGGCAGTTTGCGCAACACCGGATTGATGGAAAACGACGATGCGTCATACAGCAGGGTGTAGCCATCGGCAGGCGCGCGTGCAACCTGAGTGGCGCCGATAGAGCCGCTCGCGCCTGCCTTGTTCTCTATCACAATGGGTTGCTTAAGGGTGTCGCCCAGCGCTTTGGCAATAATGCGTGCTGCATTGTCGGCGCCGCCGCCGGCAGAGTAGGGCACGATCAGGCGGATAGCCTTGCTCGGATAATCGGCAGACCAGGCTGTGCCGCTGGCCAGCACGCTGCAGCCCATGGCAAAAGAGATAAGTGTTTTTTTCAATGACATATGCATTATGTACTCCGTGATAATTATGATTGTGTACCCGTGTTGTTGTGGTGAAGCGGTCGGATCTTCGGCTATACGGTAGCCACAGGATTGACTGGCGCCCCTACCATGCCGCGCAAATAAATGGGCGGCGCTGTCAGAAAAAAGGCATGGCGCCCGTTTTCGCGCAACCATTTGGCCAGGATTGACAGATGCCATAGTTCGCCCAATGGCATGCCCAGTTTGACCAGGCAGTGCTCGTGCAGCGGCAACAGCGCCCCCTGATCTTTGTTCAGCGTGTAATTGCGCTTTTCCACTGCATGATTATCGGCGACGAGGGCAGACACCTGTGATTGCGTAATCCATTCCAGCAACTTCGGATCGTTGCCGTCCAGCGCACAGCAACTGGTTTTCAGAATTTCATGGTCGGCTTCGGCGCTCAGATTCAGCGCAATATCGGCAAGACCTGTGTGAAAACATACAATGTCGCCTTTGTGCAGCACAATACGGTCGGCCTTCATCACGGCTTCGATGTCGGCAAAGCTGACCAGCCTCGCGGCGTCGCCAAAGTGGTAGCGCAAATCGATCAGTACGCCGCGCCCCTGAATGCCGTGCTGCGCCATGGGATCGATGGACAGCGCCGCCGCCCCATTGAAGTTGTCCATGACGGCGTGTTGATGGTCGACGACACGAAAGCCGTTATAGCCAACCGGCGCTGCCGTACCTGATCCCTGTGCATCAAAGCAGGAGCAGACATGCCCGAGTGCGTCCCATTGCGTTGAATACTGCGGCGACATGGTCACGACATCGTCGCTCACCACATCGGTGGCGCCGGGCGTGTCGTTGCCCAACGGGAAGTTGAAAATGGGCACGCCGTTTTTCATTGACGGGCGTATCGCCGGCCCGGCGCGGCGTGGGTTGAGCACCGGCTGCCTGGGAACATCCAGCGGCAGGCTCAGGGAAAAAGCAAGGCCTTGCTGTATTTCACGGGCAGCTCGCACGCGCGCCGCGGCGTCAATCCAGTTCAGGCGGCCCAATTGGTCGTCAGGACCGAAGTCTCCCCAGTTCGCCCCCGCAGGGCGCTGTTTCCAGCAGGCGTTTGTAGTCATGAGTGCTCCCTGTTAACGCACGATGCCGCGCTGTCTGAATTGATCTATTTGCTGCTCGGAATATCCATATTCGGCCAGCAGTTCGCTCGTATGCTCCCCGAAATCGGGCGCTGCCCGTTCCGTGGCGCAGGCCGCGTGGTCCATTTTAATCAGGCCGGTAATGCTTTTGTATTTGCCGATTTTGCTGTGTGAGAATTCGCGCACCATCCCCTCTGCCTGCACTTGCGGGTGTTCGAACATGTCATGCACCGGTCGGATCATGGCGCAGGGCACCTGAGTGCCAAAATGCGCTTCCCATTGGGCCGCGCTGCGTTGCTGCAAAGCACCGCGAATGATGGGAACGATGACGCCGGCATTTTCGGCGCGCTTGCGCACGGTGTCGTATCTTTCGTCGTTGGCCAGGGATGTCAGCCCCAGCAAGGTGCACAGCGCTTGCCAGAAGTGCGGTGTATTGGCTGACAGGTAAATAAACCCATCCTTCGTCGGATGAATGCCGGTGATGCCGCCAGAGCGCATATCGCGCTCGATGTTCTTGGGCTCGCCTTCTGCCCACACGAGGCGCGTAGACTGCATGGTCAGCGCGCTGGCCAGCAGCGACACTTCCACATACGAGCCCCGGCCGGTGCGTTCCCTTTTGAACAGCGCCGCATTGACGCTGTTGGCGATCATCGCGCTGGCGTAAAAATCCACAACAGAGCCATACACAATTTCCGGCTCGGCCTTGCCCATGCCCTGTGAGTCGCAAATGCCCGACATGGCCTGCAGCACCTGGTCATATCCGGCGTTGTTGGCCATGGGGCCGGACGAACCATAGCCGGTCATGGCGCAGTAGACCAGCTTTGGATTCAGTTGTGATAAGGTCGGAAAATCGATCTTCAGGCGCGGCGGCACGGCGGGACGAAAATTATGCACCAGCACATCAGCCTTATGTAGCAGTTTCAGGAATATGTCATAGCCCTCGGCGCTTTTCAAATCCAGGCTGATCCCGCGCTTTCCTCTATTTACGCCGATAAATGCCCGGCTCTCTGCCTGCAGCGTTGAAGGATATTTGCGCAGGTTATCGCCCTCGGGCGGTTCGATTTTAATGACCTGCGCGCCCAGGTCGGACAACAGCGTGCAACCGTATGGTCCGGCAATATAGGCGCTCAGATCCAGCACCTGGATACCGGCCAGTGGCAATGCATTGTTTCCTGAAGTTGTTGATATCATAAGGCTGATCCGTGTTTATTTCTGTACGTGAATATCGCTGTCCCTGGCAACTTTTTTCCAAAGGGCGATGTTGTCGCTGATTTCCTTGTCAAAATCGGCAGGCGTCATATAGGCGGCTTCGGCGCCTTCCTTGATGAAGAATTTTTTCAGTTCGTCGTCGGAGGTGACCTGTTTGAGCGCGTCATTCAGTTTTGCGACAACGGCATCGGGCGTGCCTTTGGGCGCCAGAATGCCCCACCAGATTTTGAAGTTATAGTCGGGCACATCCGCAGCAATAGGAGGCAGGTCAGGCGCAACCGGGCTTTTCTGGCTGCTGGTCACACCCAGGGCGGTGGCTTTGCCGGTGCCGACTGCCGGCAATAGTGACGGACCGCTGGCAATTAATACATCCACCTGGTCGCCAATCAGTGCATTGGTTGCCGGTCCCATCCCTTTGAATGGCACGTGCGTCATTTGTATTTTGGCCAGCGAGTTCATCATTTCGGTAGCGAACTGGTTACTGCTGCCCGGGCCGGACGATGAATAATTGAGTTTGCCCGGATTTGCCCTGGCATAGTCAAGCAGCTCGCTCACCTTGGTGAACCCCAGTGTTTTGCGCACAGCGAGAATGAACGGGCCTTCGGCCATCAGGCCCACGCCGCGCAGATCGCCGACGGGATCAAAAGGCAGCGATGGCTGGATCGCGGCATTGGTCGTAAAGCTGGAAGAGACGGCCGCCAGCGTATAGCCGTCCGGTTTGGCGCGGGCCACCTGCATGGTGCCGATAGAGCCGCCGGCGCCGCCTTTGTTCTCAATCACAACCGTCGTTTTAAGCAATGTGCCCAGCTTCATGCCGACGGCGCGCGCGAACGTGTCATTGGATCCGCCGGGTGGATATGGAACGACAAGCGTGATGGGTCGATCGCCCGGAAAGCCGGCCGGATCGGCGGCAGTGGCCAGCGCCGGCATTACCGCCGCTGAGACTAGCAATGCGGCGCAGGCGGTTCTCAGAACATGCATATGGTTCAATGGGTTTTTTCTCACTTTTGTCTCCTGGAATTGTCGATTACTCGCCGATCTGGCGCAGAATCATTTTTGCTTTGTTGATAAATGGAACATCAATCATCTGGCCGTCAAGAACATAGGCGCCATGGCTGGCCTGGCTTGCCGACTCGACAATTTTTCGAGCCCAGTCAATTTCTTCCCGGGTCGGCGTAAATACTTCATTTGCAATAGCGATCTGGGACGGATGGATACATGTTTTTCCCAGGAATCCGACAGATCGGGCCAGCAGCGCCTCCTGCCGATAGCCTTCGCTGTTGCCGATATTGGTGTAGGCGCTGTCATAGGCGTATACGCCTGCGCTGCCGGCGGCCAGCCGCAGACTCATCATGACATGATGCACTGTGGCCGGCTCATAGCGGTGGATGCTCAGCGGCTCGAACAAGTCGCCAAGGCCAAGCTGCAGGCCGGCGATACGTTTGTCTGTCGCAGCAATGTCTGCAGCATTGATCAGGGCCAGGGCGGTTTCAATGTTGACCAGGATCGCCGGCGGTTTATCCAGGGCGCTGGCGGCTTTGTCGAAAGCCACGAAAAAATCCCTCATCTGTTCGGAAGATTCGATCTTCGGAATATTGATCAAATCCACCGTATCAACCATGCACGCCAGCAAATCGTCGTCGAACCAGGCCGTGCCCATATCATTGATGCGCACGATGATGGTTTTTTTCTGTGATTCCGGTTGCAGTGTTTGCAGAAAATCACTTAGCTGCTGCCGGGCCTGGTCCTTGTGCTGTGCCAGTACGGCGTCTTCCAGGTCAAAGCAAATGCCATCGGCCTGGCTGTTGAGGGCTTTTTCGAACAATTCCGGTCGTGATGCCGGTACGAATAGTTTGCTTTTCATTTTCTCCTCCTTCTGTATGCGCAGATAATAAGGGAAGAAAGATAGAAAAAGCGCCTGTATTTTTATCTTAAAAAGATAGAAATAATATCTTTTTTATGGCGGACAACGGCCCGAAATCATAACGAGTGAAATAGAGCTTGACCTTCCCACCGTGGCAATGTTTATGCTTTGACAAGCATCAATCACCAATCACCAATCAGACGGGAATTAATCATATGCAATTGCAAATCGACACCATGACCTGCGGCGGATGCGTTCGCCGGGTAACAGCGGCGATCCAATCTGTGGACCCGGCCGCCACAGTCACCGCTAATGTAGGCGCACACCGCGTAGACATCCAATCGACCAGTACTGCGCAAGCGCTTATGGCAGCGCTGGACGCTGCGGGCTATCCGGCCACGCCGGTCGCCTAGGCGCGTGCAGGAAAGCCAAACGGGTTGAGCGGAAAGCGCGCGTTGTCGGCGCGTTTGAAGACCTTTTATCGCAACGGGAACTTATCGCGCTCATGAGCAGACAAACACTCATTCACTTTTACAGGGTTTTTTAATGAAAACGTTCGTAATTTCAGTAGCGCTTTTAACCGCAGCCTCAGGCGCCTACGCGTCCGGGAAATCGGTCACCGTGTATCATGATCCCAATTGTGGTTGCTGTACGGGCTGGGTGCAGCATATGCGCGACGCCGGCTACACAGTGAATCCGATCAAGACCACAGATATGTCCGCCATCAAGCAGAAACTCCGGGTGCCCGCCGCGCTGGCGTCCTGTCATACCGCAGTGCTCGACGATACCGGGCAGATTGTCGAAGGGCATGTGCCGGCAACGGTGGTGGATAAACTGGTTGCCAAACCGTCTATGGCTGGCGTCGCTGCACCCGGCATGCCCGCCAACTCTCCTGGTATGGGGCCCATGGATGGCAACCTGGTCACCGTGGATTTTTCCGGGCAACCTTTCTCCCGCGACTAGCCGGATAAAAGCGGGTGTATTCCTGTGCGCCGAAATTGCAATGTAGCGTGTACGTTGACTCTTTTTAATTGTTTTGAAGGAATAATCATGCACCAACAGTCATTTTCCTGCGTTGCCAGAACATTGGCCGCCCGCAGCCTGGTTATCGCAGCGTTCGCGGTAAGCGGGTTGGTCGCGCCGGCGGCGCAGGCGCAGTCCGGCGGGCACGCGCATATGAATACCGGCCAGGCGCGCCAGGACATGCACGGTTCGATGATGAAAATGCAGCAGCAGATGGATGCAGTCAAGGCATCGGGCGACACCGATTACGATTTTGCCGTGATGATGCGGATTCATCATCAGGGCGCAGTGGATATGGCGCAGATGGAACTGGACCAAGGCAAGGATCCGCAACTGCGGGCCATGGCCAAAGAGATTATTGCAGCGCAGAAGAAAGAAATCGCCCAATTTGACCAGTGGATTGCCGAGTATAAGAAACAGAAAAAATAAGACTGCCTGTTTTGCCCGGATTTTTGCGCAACGGGCAGGGCATGCGCCCGCAACGGATGGTGCACAGAGTATGATCTATGGACCATCGGTGCGGGCTTTGCATCGTATGCTTGAATCTTTAAAACAGTACCCCGCAGGCTGATCATTAAGCCTGACGGTATCAACCGCCCTGACCGCGAAGCAATGATGCGCGGGATAATGATGAATACAAATTTTATCCGCACCTTTCTTCTGGTGCATCAGCTTGGCTCCATGGCCCAGGCGGCCAGAAAACTGAATGTGACGCACGGAACGGTGGCGCAGCAAATTGCGTCGCTGGAAAAAGAGATCGGCGTGACGCTGGTGGCACGCGCCGGAAAAACCGTGCATGTGACAGAAGCAGGCCTGCGCCTGCTTGACCGGCTGATGCTGATCATCAGTGAAATAGATGCATTGCCAGGCGTGGCCAATTCAAATGAAATACGCGGCGAGCTTAAAATCGGTGCCGGCAATAGTGTGCTAAACAGTATCTTGCCCGATATTCTTAGCCTGCTGGTACGCCGCTATCCTGACGTCAATGTGGTTGTGCAGCCCGGCGTATCGCCGGATTTTTATCGTGATATTGAAAGTGGCAACCTGGATGCGGCCATTGCGATTGAACCGCCCTATGCCTTGCCCAAGACACAGGAGTGGCTGCTGCTTCGCGAAGAGCCGTTTGTATTGCTTGCGTCGGAAGTGCATCAGGGTAAAAAGCCGGGGCAACTGCTGCGTTCCGAACCTTTCATTCGCTATGACCATAACAGTTGGAGCGGTAAGCTGATTGAACAGTATTTGCGCGCCGTGGCGATCGTGCCGGTCGAGCGCTTCGAGTTGAATGCGATCGAGTCCATCGCCCTGATGGTCAACCAGAATCTGGGTGTCGCCATTATTCCGGACTCGGCTAATCTGTATAAACGGGATCTGAAAATTATCAAATTACCCTTGCCGGAAGTGAGCGCCCCACGCCGCTTCGGCCTGGTCTGGTCGCGTAAATCAACGCGCATCCGGCTGGTGCAGGCGTTTCGCGATGCGGCCCTGACGGCATATCAGGCCTTGAACCGCCAGCGATGATCCTCTGCGTGCGGCAACAGGCAAGCGCTGTTGCCGGCGGCGCGTGACCTGATTCAAAAACGACTTAATGCAAGATATCCGCCATGAATTTGCGGGCGCGCTCATGGCTGGCCCGGGAGAAAAAGTCGCTTGATGTCGCATCCTCCAGAAGCTGTCCCTGATCCATAAACCAGATACGATCAGCCACCTCGCGCGCAAAGTTCATTTCATGCGTCACGCAGACCATGGTCATGCCGTCGGCAGCCA
>Ga0079224_100013067_pt1 | contig 11542 bp, 14 predicted proteins | sample Stecom2015_FD_80414 | JGI IMG/M metagenome (GOLD analysis project Ga0079224, IMG submission 80414) | Agricultural soil microbial communities from Utah to study Nitrogen management - Steer compost 2015 | ecosystem: Environmental > Terrestrial > Soil > Agricultural land | place: USA: Utah...
TAAAAAACCTTCAATACAATATAATGAACTAAAAACAAATCAGTTAGCAATATTCTGATTAATCGAACTCAGGTTAGTAGGATTTTGACTATTGATAAAACAAAGGTTTACAATGTCGTCAACCTTTTGTTTAAACGTACGTAAATACGTATTAAAAGACAAATGAGAAGGATAACACTTTTTACTACATTGATTGATTTTATCCCAATGGTTGTCCTCAATATTTTTATGGGTATAAAACAACACACTGTGTTTATCGTGGGTATAACGTAACATAACCATTGAAGAGTTACTACCCACTTTACGTTGATGATGTGATTTTGAAAGAATAAATTTAACAGTTGCCATAATGCGGTTGATTACAAAATGTAACATTACCCCAAAAACAAGTAGTCGACCACAGTTAAAACAAATAAGTAATAAAAGTTTGGATACAAATACATAAGTAGTACATTTATACTTTTGGTACAACACAATAAAAAACCAAAAGAGAAACAATATACGTTTTGAATAAAAAACAAAGTGCAACCAAAGTAAAACAACAATAAAAAAATAACAAGCAGAGAACGAAGTTCTCCGAAAGGGATTTTGATTCTTTTGGAAAAAGAATATAAAAAAACAGAAGAACAAAAACAGTAAAAAAACAAGTGGAAATAACCAAAAGTTAGACCACATTACAGACGCACATTGAAAAAGGAGGAGTTGAACTACGGATAAACAGTAGGAACAAAAACAACGAAGATGGTACCATAGCGACCATTTGGGAAGTTCTTCGTATATTACCGACAACTTTGGAAGACCAAGCCATTACTATGAATATTTACCATTTGGTGAGTTAATGACCGAACACAACCAAAGTAAGTATTACAAAGACCCATACCCTACACAAAATATGAGTAGTTACGACAACCCATATAAGTTTAACGGTAAGGAAATGGACAGAGAAACCGGAATGTATTATTATGGCGCACGGTATTATGATCCAAGAATTAGTATCTTTGTAAGTGTAGATCCGTTGGCGGAGGATTATCCTAACTATGGTGGTTATGTTTATACGATGAATAATCCTGTAATGTTGGTTGATCCAACTGGTATGGCTCCTGAAAAGATTGTGCCAAGAGGAATGGACCCTGAACAACTTAAAGCATTTAACAAAGGGGGTCAAGGAAATGAGTAAAAAAAGCTTTATGTTTAGAGAGTTGTATAATATGTTGGATGCGTCTCCAAAGAACTACTTTATAGAAGTAGATCCTAATAAAAAAGCGGGTAGTGTGAGAAAAGAAGCTAATGGAGATATTGTAATGAAATTTGAGTCAGAAAGTCTATTTTATGCAGATTACGCAATGAACGAGGAGTTTTTCCATCTGTTCCAATATGACAGTGGAGGAGATGATTCTGAACTTAATTGGGAGTTTGAAGCAAAAGCTTTTACAATGATTTCGGCTGATGATTATAATTTAGAACAATCTATTCCAGACGAATGGAGTAATAAGTTAAAATCGGCTTTTGAAGGATTCAATCTAAAAAGAGGAGGGAATAAATTTATGAATCAACTCAGAAATGTGTTTTTTGGAGAAGAATCAACGGAAAATTACATTAGAGAGGCTAATAATTTTTCAGGATTTAATAGAATTATGCATAAAGATGATGATTTTTATGAGAGTTATAAAGTAGAAACTAAAACAGCACCAAAAAATCTACAAAATTTTATTAACAGATTAGATGAAAAATAAAATGATTATGAAAAAGTATTTTGTTTTATTTGTGTTTATTTCTCATTTAAGTATGTTTTCTCAGCAGCTCATCATAAGATTTGATGAGGAGTGCCATAATGAAAATTCAGTACTTTTGTTGAATGCTATGGAAGATTCTTTGGGAGAAAAAAGATTAAAAAAAATTATTAAAAAAGGATATAAAAAAGATTTTATAGATATAGATGTAAATGTATTTCAATATAGAGGGTCTAAAATATCTGTAACATTTGATATAGTAGGGACGATTATAGATGTTGAGTTTAGCACTTATGATGACTTATTAACAAAAAGGGATAAGAAAAAAATCCGAAATTACATATTAGAAAATCAAACCTCATTTAATGTATGTTGGAATAATATGTACGAGTTAAATAAGTATTTAAAAAGTGGAGGAAATATAAATACAATGAGAGAAGTATTTTATTTCAATTTGTATCGTGAAGATTTATGGAATAATAAGTATAGAATGAGAATTATGTTTCCTGGATACATAACCCAAGAATTCTATAATAAATATATAAAGGATTTAAAATAAACCACCAAACTCCCCTAATAATGGGGAGTTTTTTTGTGTGGTAAAGTAAGAGTTGTTGTAGAAAGCGAAATTGTTGATGTAAGTGATGTGATTGATGGTATTACTTACAAGCTTTTCTGTGAGTAAATTTAAAACATAAAATTTACTCACTCAATCGCTCACAGATATATTGATATTTGATGGTTTATTTTGCTATGAAATAAAAACAAAAAACCCGCAAATTCTATGGATTTGCGGGTTTATGACATCATTTAGTATAAATGTTGTCGGGGTGGCAGGATTCGAACCTGCGACCTCCTGGTCCCAAACCAGGCGCGATGACCGGGCTACGCTACACCCCGAAAAATGCGGAGAGACAGGGACTCGAACCCTGGCGACGGTTACCCGTCGACAGATTAGCAATCTGCTCCGTTACCACTCCGGCACCTCTCCTTTGTCTTCGTATGCTATAAGAACATCAAAGCGGTGGCAAATGTATAACAAGTTTTATATTGATGCAAATATTTTGAAAGGTATTTTTGAGTGTTTTTTAGAATCGATTATAAATCAGTGCGATAAAAATAACCGAAATAAATGTGATGAAGAATCTAATGGTTAATTTGTTGGTTTTTGAGTCATATTTGATTAAATTCGCAACTTAAATAAATTTGTACATTATGAGTAAAAGAGTAGTTATAGTTTCTGCAGCAAGAACCCCGATCGGGAGTTTTATGGGAGCACTATCCACTGTTCCTGCACCAAAACTGGGTGCTGTTGCTATAAAAGGAGCCTTGGGAAAAATAAACCTTAAACCAGAATTGGTCGATGAGGTAATTATGGGTAATGTGGTACAGGCAGGGAATGGTCAAGCTCCTGCACGTCAGGCAGCGTTGTTTGCCGGATTGTCGCAAGAAGTTCCTGCAACAACCGTAAACAAAGTATGTGCTTCTGGGATGAAAGCTATTATGCAGGCAGCTCAATCAATACAATGTGGAGATGCTGAAATCATCGTTGCTGGCGGAATGGAAAATATGAGTTTAATTCCGCATTATGCTCATTTGAGAAACGGTTCTAAATTCGGACCTGTAACTTTTGTTGATGGTATGCAAAAAGACGGTTTGACCGATGCTTACGATAACAATGCCATGGGTGTTTGTGCAGATTTATGTGCCAGCGAATACAAAATCAGCCGTGAAGAACAAGACGCTTTTGCAGTAGAATCTTATAATCGTTCGGCAAAAGCTTGGGAAGCAGGAAAATTCAATAATGAAGTTGTTCCTGTAGAAGTTCCACAAAGAAGAGGCGAGCCTGTTGTGGTAAATAAAGATGAGGAATTTACCAATATCAAATTGGAAAAAGTTCCGGAATTACGACCAGCATTTACGAAAGACGGTACGGTTACCGCTGCCAATGCTTCTACCATCAATGACGGTGCAGCGGCTGTAGTGATGATGAGTGAAGAAAAAGCACAAGAATTAGGCTTGAAACCTTTAGCATATATCAAAGGTTATGCAGATGCAGCTCAAGAACCGCAGTGGTTTACAACAGCACCAGCGAAAGCATTGCCTAAAGCATTAGACAAAGCTAACGTGAAAATAGAAGAAGTAGATTTCTTTGAATTTAACGAAGCATTCTCGGTGGTAGGATTGGCAAATGCTAAAATATTAAACCTATCGGCAGACAAAGTTAATGTAAACGGAGGAGCAGTTTCTCTCGGGCACCCACTTGGATGTTCCGGAGCCAGAATTGTAGTAACATTAATCAATGTATTGGAACAAAATAATGCAAAATTAGGTGCAGCAGCTATCTGTAATGGCGGCGGTGGAGCATCTGCTATTGTAATCGAAAAAGCTTAATCCAAAAAAAGTAAAGAGAAAAGAGGGGCGAATGAATTTCGTGACTCTTCTCTCTTTTTCTATATATTTTCTTTATAAAATGTACGCAATCTGTAATCTGTCTATTGTGCCATTGAGAGCCGAGCCGACCGACCGTAGCGAAATGGTTTCGCAAGTGCTTTTTGGCGAAACGATGAAAATAACCGAAGTAAAAGGAGCTTGGAGCAAAGTGGTTTTACAAAACGATTTGTACGAAGGCTGGTTAGATAGTAAACAGATAAATGGTATTGAAAAAGACCATTTTGTGGCGATACAAAACAGAAATCAATTGATTAATGGCGATTTGATTGAACATCTTACTAATGATGCTCATTTGCTGACAACTATTCCGATTGGGGCAGAATTAACTTTTTTGTCTGTTCCGGAAGTGAATAAGGATAATTATATTTTCGAAGGAAATATCCTCAGCGGAAAACAACCCAAAGAAAATTTGATTAATACCGCTTTTATGTATTTGAATGCTCCTTATTTATGGGGCGGAAAAACACCGTTTGGAATCGATTGTTCAGGATTTTCGCAAATGGTATATAAATTGAACGGTTACCAAATTCCGAGAGACGCATATCAACAAGCAGGATTGGGTGAAAACTTGAGCTTTATCGAAGAAAGTGAGCCAGGCGATTTGGCGTTTTTTGACAACGATGAAGGCAAAATTATCCATGTCGGAATTATGATGAAAGACAATTACATCATTCATGCACACGGCAAAGTACGCATCGACCGCATCGACCATCTTGGTATATTAAACGTTGATACCGGACGACACACGCATAAACTTCGCGTAATCAAACGTATTGTCGAATAAAAAAGCACAAGACATTAATAAATGATTAAAAACATCGCTAGAAACACGAATTTTAGTAATTTAGCCAATTGACAATATTAATGCTTTTGCAAAATGGATACACGCGTTAAAAAAACAGGACTACAACTTGGTTGTACGTTGGCTATTATATTGATACTGTTTTACTTATTTGTTTATGTAGCTGATTATACCTACATGACATCGACCATTACAGGTTTTATATTGATTTTCTTTTGTATCATTTTTGGTTTCACGGCTTCTTATTTGACCAAGAAAAGATTAGGTGGTTTGATTACTTTCAAAGATGCATTCATTCCTTATTTCCTCACTATCGTTATCGGTGTTTTAGTAAGTACATTGTTTTTGTATTTGCTTTACGGATTGATAGATACCGAAACCGGAAATCAAATCCATTTGGCTATGATTGAACTTACCAAACAACAAGCAATAAACTTTGAATTATCGCCAGAGCAAGCAAAACAATCTTTGCAGATGGTTCAAGAAGCCAACCCATATAGTATTGGACAAATGTTGATGTCCGCCGGAACACGCATATTAATGCTTTGTGTACCAGGATTTTTAGCTGCTTTGTTGTTTAGAAATCGCTCAGAAATGATGACAAGCATGGTTCAAAAAGATGAAAATCTATCCGAATAATATGGATATATCTATCGTTATCCCTTTGCTCAACGAATCAGAATCGTTGCCAGAATTGCACAGTTGGATTGCCCAAGTGATGCAAACAAACGGCTATTCATACGAAATTATTTTTATCGATGACGGTAGCACTGATGATTCTTGGCAGGTTATTGAAAATCTTCATAGAGAGTTTACAGAAGTTAAAGGAATTCGATTTGCGAAAAATTATGGTAAATCACAAGCACTCAATGTCGGATTTAAAAGTGCTGAAGGCAAAGTAATCATTACGATGGATGCTGATTTACAAGACAGTCCGGATGAAATTCCAGCTCTTTACGATATGATTATCAACCAGCATTACGATTTGGTTTCGGGCTGGAAAAAGAAACGTTACGATTCAGTTTTGTTTAAAAATTTGCCATCAAAATTATTCAATTGGGCAGCACGAAAAACCTCCGGACTCAAATTGCACGATTTCAATTGTGGACTCAAAGCTTACAAACAAAAAGTCGTTAAGTCAATAGATGTGTATGGCGAAATGCACCGCTATATTCCAGTGTTGGCAAAAAACGAAGGATTTACACAAATTACAGAAAAAGTTGTGCAACATCAAGCACGCAAATATGGGCAATCTAAGTTTGGCGTAAATCGTTTTATCAACGGATTTCTCGATTTGATAACCTTGTGGTTTCTAACTAAATTCAGCAAACGTCCGCTGCATTTTTTCGGCTTTTGGGGCGTGGTGATGTTTTTTATAGGATTTTGTTCGGCGTTATACATTGGCGGATTAAAATTGTATAAATTATACACCCATCAACCAACTATTTTGGTTACAGACAACCCTTGGTTTTATATCGCGTTGACCACCATGATTATCGGAACGCAATTATTTTTAGCTGGATTTATTGCCGAGATTCTCAACAGAAATAAAAAAAGTAAACGTTATAAAGTTTCAGAAATAATAGAGTGAATTAGTGACGGAGTGAACGAGTAACATTGTAACGAAGTAAACAAGTGACGTTGTAACGAAGTTGTAGCGTAATGAAAAATATAAAATGAAAAGCCATAAAGATTTAATTGTTTATCAAGAATCGTTGAGCTATGTAGAACTAATTTACAAAGCGACAACCGTTTTTCCTGAAAGTGAAAAATTTGGATTGATAAGTCAGTTAAGAAGAGCTGCTGTATCGGTTGTTTCAAATATTGCGGAAGGAGCTGCAAGACAATCTCAAAAAGAGTTTGTTCATTTTTTATATGTTGCGTTGGGTTCAATATCAGAGATTGAAACTCAAATAGAGATAAGCAAACGGTTAGGATATATTGTTGAAATAAAAGAATTACAAGAAAAGAATATTTATATTAGACGCATGCTATTAAAGCTGATAAATTCAATAAAAACAAAGTGAACAAGTGACGAAGTGAACAAGTGACGAAGTGAACAAGTGACGAAGTGAACAAGTGACGAAGTGAACAAGTGACGTTGTAACGGAGTTACTTGGTAACAATGTCACAACGTTATAATGTCACAAATTAAAACAAATATGAAAATATCACAAAATATATTAGACAAAGTCAATCAATGGATGCAACTTCCTTTTGATGAAGAAACATGCCAAAAAGTAGAACATTTAATGACTACAGATGTGGTTGGTTTGGAAGATGCTTTTTACAAAGATTTAGAGTTCGGTACAGGAGGAATGAGAGGAGTTATGGGTGTTGGAACAAACCGAATTAACAAATATACGCTCGGAAAAAACACGCAAGGACTTTCTAATTATTTGAAAAAAAACTTTCCGAATGAAGAACTAAAAGTAGCCATTGCCTATGATTGCCGACACAATAGCAATACTTTGGCAAAAGTGGTTGCTGATGTTTTTTCTGCCAACGGAATCAAAGTTTTTCTGTTTACCGATTTACGCCCAACACCGGAGTTGTCATTTGCGGTAAAATATTTGAATTGTCATGCCGGAATTGTTTTGACGGCATCGCACAATCCACCAGAATACAATGGATACAAAGTGTATTGGAATGATGGCGGACAACTTGTGCCACCGCAAGACGGAGAAATTATCAAAGTGATTGAAAGCCTTTCGTATGACGAAATTAAATTCGATGCCGACGAAAATCTTATCGAATATATAGACACAGAAATTGATAATGCGTTTGTGAAATCAACAATCGAAAATTGTAGTTTTTCAACACCAGATAGTGCAAAGAAAAAACTAAAAATCGTTTTCACGTCATTGCACGGAACCTCGATAAAACTCATTCCGACTGTTTTGGAAAAAGCGGGTTATGCCGATGTGCATATTGTAAAAGAACAAGCCGAACCAAATGGAGATTTTCCAACTGTGAAATCGCCAAATCCAGAAGAGCCAGAGGCTTTAACCATGGCGATGGAATTAGCAGAATCATTACAAGCAGATATTGTTATTGGAACCGACCCGGATTCGGACAGATTGGGCGTGGCAGTTCGTGATTTGAACGGAAAAATGGTTTTGCTCAACGGAAATCAAACCATGGTGATTATGACAGCATTTTTGTTGGAACAATGGAAAAGAGCAGGAAAAATTACCGGAAAAGAATTTATCGGTTCAACCATTGTTTCCACGCCGATGATGCTTGACTTGGCGGAAAATTACGGCGTTGAATGTAAGGTTGGATTGACCGGTTTCAAATGGATTGCCAAATTCATCAAAGATTTTCCAAATCAGCAATTTATTGGCGGTGGCGAAGAAAGTTTTGGTTTTATGGTTGGCGACGCGGTTCGCGACAAAGATGCGGTCGGAGCCACATTGTTGGTTTGTGAAATCGCTGCGCAGGCAAAAGAGGCTGGAAGCTCGCTGTATAGAGAATTGCTCCATCTTTATGTAGATTATGGTTTTTAAAGAACAGCTGATTTCGATAACCAAAAAAGGCATTGAAGGTGCCAACGAAATTAAACAAATGATGATTGATTTGCGAGAAAATCCGCTTTTGGAAATCGCTGAACAAAGAGTGGTAATGATTGAAGATTACCAAACGTCTGTTGCCAAAGATTTGATGAACGGAGGTGATTACCCGATTTCGATTCCGAAGTCGAATGTGTTGATTTACTATTTGGAAGACGGAAGTAAAATTTGTGCAAGACCAAGTGGAACAGAACCTAAAATCAAATTCTATTTTAGTGTAAGCGAGCCTTTGGAAAGTATTGAAAAAGTCAAAGAAACCGAGCAATATTTAGACGAAAAAATCCGAAGGATTATTGAGGACATGAAATTATTATAACTGAATATTGTTATAATTAAAATTATAACTTATTTGTGATATATTTTATTTTATAACCGAAATTTACTATATTTGTGTTTTACTAAGTAATGATGATTGCAATTATAACCGGAGATATTATCAAATCAAGAACAGTAGCTGTTGAACAATGGCTACCTGTTTTGGAATCGGTATTGAGTAAATTTGGTAGTAAAGAAAAAGATTGGGAAATTTTCAGAGGAGATAGTTTTCAGTTGGAAGTATCTGTTGAAAATGTGATTAAAACATCACTTTATTTAAAAACAGTGATTAAAACAATTGGAATGTTGGATGTAAGAATCGGCATTGGAATTGGAGAGAAAAATTTCGTAGGAGACACGATAAAAGAATCCAACGGAGAAGCATTCATCTATTCGGGAGAAGCCTTTGAAGCCTTAAGAAAAAAGACTTTGAGGATAAAGACTCGTTCAATAAAAACAAATCAGCAACTCAATTTAATTTTTGATGTATTGATGTTTATTGTGGATAAATGGAATGTAAATATCTCTAAAACTATTCGCTTAGCGTTGGATTTTCCTGATTTAACACAGACAGAGTTAGCACAAAAAATGAATAAAAAACAAAGCCAAATTAGTCGAGAATTGAATAAATCTGGTTTTGAAGAAGTATTCAAAATGGTTGAATTATGTCAGCAAATTATTAATAACGATGCAGCTATTTATTCTTAAAATATTATTGGCTCATCTGCTGGGAGACTTTGTTTTTCAACCTAAAAAATGGGTGGAAGACCGAAGTAAAAAAGGCTATAAATCCAAGTGTTTGTATAAACATATTGGCGTTCATTTTTTGCTTTTGATGTTATTTTTTGCTACAGAATTATCATCGGTTTTTGGGTATATTATACTGATTTCGATATCTCATTTTTTGATTGATTTAGGCAAAGTATATTTGGAGCGTACAAGTCGTTTTAATCAATTAGGATTATTTTTAGCAGATCAATTATTACATATTTCTGTTGTAATAGGAATAGTTATTTTACATTTTTCAAGAATTTCATTAGCATTTTTGCCGGTTATTTCTATTGAGCGATTGTTGGTTTACATGATTGCTTTGTTATTGATTACTTCTGTTACTTCCATAGCGATGAAACTGTTTTTTCAGAAATGGAACGAATCATTCCGAGAAAAAACAAAGAAAGAAGAATCGCTCCAAAATGCAGGAAATATCATAGGGATTATCGAAAGATTACTTGTTGTATTATTTATTAATATTAATTTTCTGGAAGGAATTGGTTATCTGCTTGCGGCAAAATCCATTTTTCGTTTTGGAGATTTAACCAATGCAAAAGACAGAAAACTCACAGAATATGTGTTATCCGGAACATTGATTAGCTTTGCTGTTGCCGTAGTTGTCGGTATCGGATTGCGATATGTTTTGATGATTTTATAAACAATAAAAAAATGATTAGTCAATACTTTAAAAAAATATTCCGTTTTGCTAAGCCATATAGCAAATATATGTATTTGAACATATTTTTCAACATATTGTATGCTTTGTTTAGTGCGTTGTCGTTTGTGGCGTTGATTCCGATGCTCACAGTAATGTTTGGCGATGAGCAAAAAATATATGAAAAACCAACATATCAAGGTCTTTTTGAGCTCAAGCAATATGCGATGGATTATATGAATTATTATATCACAACAACTTCTGAAGCAAACGGAGTGCAGCATACGCTCAATATGATGATTATCGGGATAATTTCATTATTTCTATTGAAAAATCTATTCAATTATTGTGCAATGTATTTTATCACATTTTTGCGAAATGGTATTTTGAAAGATATCCGAAATGTGATGTATAAAAAATCAGTGGATTTACCACTTTCTTATTTTTCCGAGAAAAGAAAAGGCGATATGATTTCTCGAATGACTTCTGATGTGTTGGAAATTCAACATTCATTTTTATCGATTCTAGAATTGATTGTCCGCGAACCTTTAACGATTTTATTCACGATAATCGTCATGTTTTCATTGAGTTATGAATTGACGTTGTTTGTGTTTATTTTTATTCCTATTGCCGGATTTATCATTTCCAAAGTAGGGAAATCACTCAAGAAAAATTCAGACAAAGCGGCACAAGAACAAGGTTACTTTTTGTCGATTATAGATGAAACACTCGGCGGACTCAAAGTTATCAAAGGGTTTAACGCAGAGAAAAATTTTGAGAAAAAATTCAAGGATTCTACCCAACGTTTGTTCAAGTTAAACAATAGAATTCTGAATCGTCAAAATTTATCGTCGCCATTGAGTGAATTTCTGGGCATTGTAACCATCGCTGTTTTACTGATTTATGGAGGAAAATTGGTGTTTGAAGGTAAACTTTTGGCAGGAGCTTTTATCGCTTATATCGGAATGGCTTACAATATTTTAACGCCTGCCAAAGAAATTTCTAAAGCGACTTATGCAGTGAAAAAAGGCGATGCTGCAGCTGAACGAGTTTTGGAAGTACTGGAAACCGAAAATCCGATTACAAGTAAACCTAATGCGGTTCAAAAAAATGATTTTAACGACAAACTTACCGTCGAAAATATTACTTTTTCTTATGAAAATGAACCGGTGCTGAAAGATTTTTCTATAGAAGTTCCAAAGGGAAAAACAGTTGCTTTGGTCGGGCAGTCGGGGAGTGGTAA
>Ga0079224_100013068_pt1 | contig 11541 bp, 8 predicted proteins | sample Stecom2015_FD_80414 | JGI IMG/M metagenome (GOLD analysis project Ga0079224, IMG submission 80414) | Agricultural soil microbial communities from Utah to study Nitrogen management - Steer compost 2015 | ecosystem: Environmental > Terrestrial > Soil > Agricultural land | place: USA: Utah...
CAGTTCCGCCGCGGCTTCATCGAAGCGTGGCGTAGTATCGTTGTGGAAGCCGTGACTGGTGTCTTCGTAGGTATGTTCCGTGAAGGTCTTCCCGTGTTTCTCGAGGGCGGCCTTGTAGGCTGGCCATCCGGCGTTCACGCGCTCATCCTGCGAAGCGTGATGAATGAGCAGCGGGGCGCGAATATGGACGACCTCCTCCGGCGAAGGCTGGGTACCGTAGAACGGTACGGCCGCCGCGAGGTCCGGTACGCGCACTGCGATCATGTTCGACACCCAGCCGCCAAAGCAAAAGCCGACGCAGCCGGCTTTTCCACTACACCACTCGTGCGCCTGCAGGTAGCGCAGTCCTGCGATGAAGTCCTCGAGCATCTCGTCCCGGTCGCGCCGGGCCTGGAGTTCGCGCCCTTCGTCGTCCGTCCCCGGGTAGCCGCCAAGAGGCGTCAGGGCATCCGGTGCAAAACCCACGAAGCCTCCAACGGCCACGCGACGCACGACATCTTCGATGTATGGGTTGAGCCCCCGGTTCTCATGGATCACGAGAACGCCAGGCAACCCGGTGTTCCGCAATGACGGCGTGGCGAGGTACCCACGCATTTCCCCGGCACCGTCAGGGGATGCGTAATCCTCGTAACGTACTTCGATAGAGTCGTCGCCGGGGTCGACCTGCTGCGCCAGTGCGTAGTTCGGGCTCAGGCTGCCTAGAAGCGCCGACGCGGAAACTCCGGAGGCGGTATATGCAGCCGCGCGTTCAAGAAAGTCACGGCGCGTTATCATGCCGTGGGCGTAACGATCGTACAGGTCGAGAACGCGTCGATCGTAAGTCTTCTCGTCAGTCATCCCCTCTCGCCTCGTCTACGGGCCTGTTTTCACCCGCTGATGTAGTGTTCGAGTTGTTCGATGGCCTGCTGCTGGTCCGAGATGATTGCCTTGACCAGGTCCCCGATGGAAATGATGCCGATGAGTCTTCCTTCATCGACAACGGGCAAGTGGCGAATCCTCTTTTCAGTTACGGTGTTCATGCACTTGTCAACCGACTCGCTGCTGGTGGTCGTGATGACGTCGGTCGTCATGATTTCACGCACTTCCGTAGCATCGGAGGCACGTCCTTTGAGGATGACTTTTCGTGCGTAATCTCTTTCGGTGAGTATCCCGGCGAGGCTATCGCCGTCCATGACCACGAGTGCGCCGATGCCCCGGTCGGACATGAGGCGTATTGCATCGAGCACTGAAGCATCGGGCGCTATGGAGACTATATCGCGGCCCTTGCTATCGAGAAGGTGACAGACCAGTTTCATGTTGCCTCCCGGAAACCTGGATTCAAGCATCCGCGAAGGTCCCGACGCTCGCGGTTGCGGATCGTCGTTTCATTGTAGCCCTAAAGCCCGCGCGTGTGCGCTACGGCCGGAACAGCCCGCGATAAGCGCCCGTCTCACGGGCGACGAAGGTAGCGCCGCTCCAGGCGAATGTCGCCCGCGGGGCCGGCTACTACAGCCTTCTGTTCCAGCCACGTCGCCTGGAATCGGGCGCTCCAGGGGCCCGTCTCACGGGCGACAACCGGACCGGGTGTCAGTCGTCGGCGACGACGCGCCCTGCAACCTCCGAGTAGTCGAACGAGCCGCTACCCGCATCCGGGACGAGCAGGTCACCCACAATATCGCGGACATCGATACTGCCTGAACCGTCTTCAATAGTGACGCTGCCGTCGACCTCGGCCACGGTGATACTGCCGGAACCGTCAACAATCCTGACGTCCCCACCGGAACGCTCGATTTCGATGGACCCGGACCCATCCCTGATGGTCAGCAACCCGCCATTGTCGGCTATCCGGATCGATCCGGAACCATCGTCCAGTTCGATCGGGCCCATGACGTCGCGGACTTCGACCGATCCGGAGCGGTCCTCGATGTTGAGTGACAGTCTCTCCGGGACCCTCACGTCCAGGTGCACGCGCGGGCTTTCGTCGAACGACCATCGCGACTTCCTGAACCACCCGTCGAGATCGGCGCGACTGCCATTTTTTCCGAGGCTGAGGACAAGGTCCTCTTCGATGACCTGCCGGGCCTCGTCTGCATCCGCATCCGGAACCTCGATGGTTGCGATGACGAGAATGCGGTTGGTGCCGGCGATGCCGCTAACGTTCAGGCTGCCTGCCCCTGCCTCGATGTCCAGTGTTTCCACGCCATCAGCATCGATAGACAGCTCGCGCTTTTCCTCCTGGCCGTTAAACGCGGCATGCACGAGGTTGGCGGCGAACAAGATCATCATCAGTAGGGTCTGCAGCATCGTTTTCTCCAGCGTGAGCGGCTCGGCTGTGGTTTGCTGATTTAGATGCCGCTCGCGCGCAAACGGTTGCGTCATCGCCAGGGATCACCGTGCGCCTTGCCAATCACCACCGTTAGCTGACCCGGGCCTTGAAGTTCGCGCAATGACCAGCGCATCAGGCCTGCTCGATGGTAAGCCTGATCGGTGCGTTGCTGCCATTCGCGACGCAGTGCGTCTCGTAGCGCTTTTCGGAGTCGGGGAAAATTACCGCGGACTCGATCGTTACGGCATATCCGATCCCGGTCCTCTTGACCCTCGACACCAGGTGACGCACGCGTTGCGCATTCTCGAGGTCGAGTTCGGTGTTAACAGCTGCGAGGCAGCTGTCGACCTCCCGGGAGAAGAGCATCTTCCCGGCAGCTTCGGCGGGTATGGCATGGGCGCCGGCGTAACCGAGCACGAGCAGGAGACTGGCAGGTATCAGGTTTTGGAATTTCATCTCTTGAGCTTCCTTCGAGGTTGTGCGGCGACGCCGCGGGTCCAGTTTCAGAACCAGCGTTCTGGATAAAAGAAAAAAAGGTCGGGTCGCTTCGGACTCGAGCCGCACTCCAGAACATCTATTCTGTTATGCACAAAAAAACTCAGCGGAGCGAGGACATGGTGTTGTCCACGAAACTGTTCAGCGTTTCCCTGGGGAGGCCCGAGCTTGCGAGCACCGCCAACCCGAAGAGTGCGCCGGTGAGAAAATCGCCCGCGCTTCGCACGTCCAGAGATGCCCGGACCTCCCCCTTTTCTTTCGCGGCCGCAAGTCCGATGGCGAAGGTCTTGGCGATGCGGCTTATGAAGCGCTGCAGCACATGCTTGATCTCGCTGTCGTGCGGAGCCAGCTCCATGGCCGTATGGGACAACATGCAGCCCCTGGTTCTGTCGGCGCTGGCGAGCATCTCGATGCGCTCCTCGAAGATCCTGCGAATGTCGGCAAGCGAAGCGTCGGGCTCGAGAAGCCGCAGGAACCGCTCGCGACCCATGCGATCGGCGTAGCGCTCCAGCGCCTGCTCGAACAACTCGCGCTTGTTGCCGAACGTCCCGTAGAGTCCGTAGCGGCTGACGCCGGTTGCCTTGACGAGGTCATCCATGGAGGTGTCGGTGTAGCCCCGCGTGGAGAACACCTCCACGGCCTTGTTCAACGCTTCAGCAGGATTGAAAGCACGGGTTCTGACCATGCTTTCCAGACTAGTCGTTCTGTTTTACGCCGTCAAGCGAGATCGGGAGAAGGCTTCGTTTACAGGCTCTGTGCGGCGAAGGTGTCGCAGCGTTCCGGGTCGCCGTGCTCCAGGCCGGTGCGGAACCATCGTACGCGCTGCTCCGACGTGCCATGGGTGAAAGAGTCGGGGGATACGCCGCGTCCGCTACCCTGCTGAAGGCGATCGTCGCCGATGGCGCTCGCGGCATTCAAAGCTTCCTCGACATCGCCTTCCTCGAGGAAATTGTGCCGGCGGTGGGTGCGGTTCGCCCATACCCCCGCCAGGCAGTCCGCCTGCAACTCCAGCCGCACGGACATCCGGTTTGCCTCGGCCTCCGACAGCCGCTGGCGACTTCGGTGAACCTCGTCCGTAATTCCGAGAAGGTGCTGCACGTGGTGCCCGATCTCGTGGGCGATGACATAGGCCTGCGCGAAATCGCCGGGAGCATCAAAGCGATTCTTCAGTTCCGTGTAGAAGTCGAGATCGATGTAGGCCTTGCTGTCTGCGGGACAATAGAAGGGTCCCATGAAGGCTTGCCCGACGCCACAGGCGGTCCGTGTAGCGCCGCGAAACATCACCAGCACCGGTTCCTGGTAGCGCTGGTTGCTCGCGGCGAACACTTCGTTCCACACGTCCTCGGTGTCGGCCACGACCACCGCGACCATGTCCGCGAGCGGGTCTTCGGAGAAATCCTGTTCGCCAGGAGTCGTGGCGGTATCGGAAGGAACGTTGACCGACTGCACCCCCTCCAGAAGGAAGCTCGGATCGATACCGAAGTACATGGCCGCAAGGACAATGACGATCGTACCGATGCCGCCGCCCACCAGCGTCGTTCCCCTGGCGCTGCGCCGGTCCTCGATGTTGCTGCTCCGCCTTCTGTCCCGCCAGCGCATGGTGTGTCAGCTCCTGATTGGAACGGTAGTTGCCTTTAAGAGGACCTCTCAGATACCAAGGTCCTTTTGCTTGTAACCCTGCGGTGGGTTGAAGAGCGCCTGATCGATGTCCGCGCTTCTCGCGGACTTAAGCCGGCTCTCGCTTTCAAGGCTGCCATCGTCGTCGAACTCGCGGCTCAGTACAGGGTAACCCTCCAACTCTTTCATGTGCCGGAACAAGTCCCGCTGCTCACCCATCACGTCCATACCCGAAGCGCCCGAGAATTGCTCCGCCATCCTCTCGAAGAAGGTGGCCATCGCGATCATTGAATCAGCGGCCTCACGACCGCCATCGATGTCGTCCCAGCCTGTGATGCAGAGCTCCCGTACTTTTGTGCCATTTTGCTGCACTTCGTAGTACTCGCAATCAAAGCCGTTGATCGTGTCGCTGGCGCCGGTCCGGTTCACTTTCAAAGGTGCCGGTTTCTCCGCCTGCGTCGGGAGGTGCTGCTTCATCATCTGTTCCGCCATCGCACGCTGCTCAGGCGGCATTTCCTCGAGTGCCTGCTGCATTTGCTGCATGGCGCTGCTCATTTGCGAGCCGATCCGTTCCATCGCAGCTTCATCGATCACGTAATACTCCTTCTCCTCATGATCGATAGCGATAAATTCACGGCCCTGCTCGCGAAAGATCATGCCTCCCGACTCGTCGCTGCTGACAGACGTCACCTCCATCCGCGAAACACCGTCCTGCGTCGAGATCTCGACCGTGCCGATGGCGGGCGGCTCCTCCCCGTAGTCCGTGGTGACCAGTTCCATGACGGAACCAGCGAAAACCGGCGAGGATGCGCCGATGGCGGCACAGGTGAAGACGAGTTTCAGACGGGTCATGACAGCATCCTTATTTGATACAGGGCGGCGGGCGGTGACATCGTTCCAGCCAAGCAAAATACCCGTGTCGCTGGCGTTTTGCCAGACGAGAACTTAGGGCGCCTGGACGACCCCGCTGTCTCAGCGCTCGAGCGTGTAGCTGAGGTCAACGCCCTCCGCGTTCTTCCCGGACGTCGCCTTGATGCCGAAACCCTTGGCGATGTCGTAGCGTACGCTGATGACATTGCCGCGCTCGAAAAGCCCGATGCCATAGCTGATGTAGAGATCCTGGGCGATATAGGTACCGACATCCACCGCGCCGACCCCCTGTTCATAATTGAAGTCGCTGCCGGTCACAAGGAGAGTCAACGCCCGGTCCCTCGTCGTGGCCGGATTTGTATAAACCTCGACCTGGGGCTCCTGCGGCGTGCCCGTGACAAGTACCCCCGCATTGCGGATCTGCGGATTGCCGAATATTTCCCGCTCGGCGCGAATGCGCAGGCTGGGGCTCGATGCCGGGACGCCGGGAAACTGGATCCTTCCCTCGGTGATATCCAGCAATTGCCCGTACGCTTCGAACCTGCCCTGGATGTTGTACTGGCCGTTCGCAACCGGCATGTGCGGGCCGTCCCAGTGAAAGGCAGCGGTACCGGCGACGCGAGCCTCGGCGACGTCGAGATCGACAACCACGTCGTCTCCTAACACCAGCGCCACGGTTCCGTGAATCTCGAACGGAGTCTCGGTTGCGTCTGTTTCCTCCGTCTCTCCGTTACCGTTCGCGACGATCACGACGTCCGCGCTTTCGCTTATCTTGTCACCCGAGGTCAGATCAACGGGCGTGAGTCTCGCCCGCGGGACAACCACGTTGCCATTGATCGCCAGGCTACCCGCCCGCACGCCCAGCACGAGGTCGGTATTCGCCACCACGGTGACGTCCGGCAGGTCGATCAGCGTCAGGTTCTCGCCCGTGAGAGACAAGTCCAGTCCCTCGCGAAACCCGCCGAACGAATTGACACTGCTTCGGAGTTCACCGGTGCCGTCGCCGGCGCTGAACGTCGTCTGCAGATCGATCCTGTTGTCTTCGCGAATCATGCTTTGCATCTGGATGTCACTGAGCACGAGCCCGAGCGGCTCATACCTGAATGAACCATTCTTCAACGAGGCTTCCCCGGTGAACATGGGCTTGCCGAGGGTGCCTGCTACTCCCAGGTCCACATCCAGTTGACCGCTGGCGTCGTCGATCATAGGCGCAAGGCTGGCAGCAACAGCGATGTCGTTGAGATTTATCGCGAGCCTGCCTTCAACTTCGCTGTCGGCGCCCATGCTCACGTCCGCTGCCTCGAAACTTGCGTCGATCTCGGCCGAATCCGAAAAAGGCAGCGTCAATCGTCCGGCGAGCAACTGGCCGTCCACCAGGTTGAAGTGGACCTCGCCCGCACCCGTCTGGGTTGTCATTCTCTCGTCTACGGTGTTCCGGATGTCTCCCGGCGATATGAGGACGTCTCCTTCTCCCGAGAGCCCACCCTCCCCGCTGCCAATCGAGATCCCGCCGCTCAGCGTCTGCGTGAATTCAAGGTTGGTCTCGAACAGCAGACGAATGAGGTTTACCGGGAGCGCTTCCATCTCCGCCGCCAGTGTGAGGTTCGTGCTGCCAGCCCACTCCGTCCCCAGGCAAACCCTCGCTTCCTGGGCCGGCGCCTGGACTTCCGGACTCCCCTCGCTGCCCACGAGACAGGTGCGCTCAAGCGACACCGATTTTGTCGAAAGCTGCAGGGCAGCAGGCTCCTCGAGCGCGAACTCGAGATCTGAAGGCGTCGCGAACCGCAGAGCCTCCAGTTGGCCGCGCCAGGTGGACTGGAGTGGCTGGCGCCAGTTCTCCAAAGCCCCGTCGAACTCAAGATTCAGCTCCTTTTCCTCTCCCGCCAGGTCGACCAGCAACCGCTGGCGATCCGCCCCGGCGGAAAGCTGCACAACGACACTCTGGAGTTCACGTGCGCCAGCGGTCAGTCCCGTTCCCTCGGCTGCCAATGCCAGTGGCGTAGCGGGCGGCGCATCGATACTTCTAACCTTGAGCTCTTGCAGCGCGTAGTCGCCCCAGAACAGCTCCGACGCCTCGAGATCGAGCTGAAGGGAAGGAAACTCATCTGCCATCGAGAAGTTTCCCTGCGCCTGCAGAAAGCCCGCGACATCCGGGTGGAACGTTTGCAGGGCAGGGACGTCGAGTGAGAAATCCAGTCCCGACCGGCTACTTGCACTTCCGTCCGCCTGCAGTTCGGACTCACCGGATCTCAAGACGAGCTGCCGGGCAACCAGGTTGCCTCCCGTGTACTGGATTCCGCCCCCGCCTTGCAGTGGTTGCCCGCGAACCGAGCCATCCAGTTGGCGGATGGCAACATCCACCTGGACAGGATCGAGCTGGCCCTCTGCCGTGAAGTTGCTGCTGATGCGGCCGGGGAATTGCGGCGCTAGCGGGCTGATGTCCAGGTTTCCGGTGGCGAGATCGGCCGACCAGCGGCTCTGTGCCCAGTTATAGTGGCCGGTGCCGGCCGCCGTGCCGCCCAAGACTTCACTTTCGTGAAGAACCGCTTCGACCTGTTCGCGATTACCCTGCCCCGTCAGGACGAAAACGCCCTGCGGGAGCGTATCGGTGCGAAAAGCTATCCTCCCGTCGAAGGACCATTCCTCCAGCCTTCCCGCAACCGTTACAACCCCCGACTCACTGATGAAGCGCGTTGCTGCGTCGACCTCGTTCGACATCGGCCACTGCAAGTCGCTCCAGTCGAGGTGGAGGTCAACCACGTTGCCGTCGAGATCGATCTCTCCCGTTGCATCCACCCTTGCCGGCGAATCCTGCACACGCAGACTCACCTCGTTCAGTCTCACGTTGCCGGCCTGCCACGCCGCGTCCACGGTTCCGGATACCGGCTGTCCGGCGGGCCAGTTTTGCGTAAGCGCGGCCGGATCGAAGCGTTCGACCTCTGCATCCACCGCGACCGCAAACCCACCGGACCAGCGAAGCTCGCCGACGGAGGCGGCTGCGAGCATGTCGCCGCGCAAGCTAAGGCTCGACACGGAAAGCCCCTCACTGTTCCCCTCCGTGACGATGTCGAAAAGAAGTTCTTCCGTGCCGGCTACCGCGACGGTGCCGACGCCGCTTATTGTGTAAGCCGAAAGGTCGCCCCGCGTTTCGAGATCCGCCTCGCGCAGGTACACCTGTGGAGGTTGGTCCGGGCCAGTGCGAAGCGGCCATTGGAAATAAGGCGTCTGCACGCGCACGTCCCAGCCCGGTGTCTCGTACAACCGGAAAAGCCGGCCTGCAACCTGCACGTCGGGGGCCGCACCCACGACATTGACCTGCAGGTCGGCAAGGCTTCCGGCAGCGATAGCTTTGAAATCGACCGGGTGGACCTGGTCGTCGCCCAGCGGAATTGGGTAGCTCCCGGTCAACTCCGCTTCCGCCGGATAGGGCTCGGCCAGTCCGATGTCGATGGAGCCGCGCAAGGCAACCGCGGACGAATCCAGTTCGAGCCGCGCCAGTGATATCTCATCGTGCCAGTGCCCGGCGAAAGCTGCCTCGTGCAGCCGGAAAATGGGCTCGTCGGCCGGATTGATGACTTGTAGTTCAGTCACATGCACGTCCTGCATGTTGACGACGAACGGCAGCGCAAGCTTGTCGAGAAAGGGTTCACCGGGATCATCGGGCTCGCCCGTTTCCTTCAGCCAAATGTTTACGCGATCTGCGCGAAGTTCAGGAATATCGATCGCAAGAGGGAACAGCACGAGCTGCACCGAGAGCCTGGCTCTCGCGACCTCGACCTGCACCGCTCCGCTGACGTAGGACACGTCGGTCAGGCTCAGGCCGTCCGCAATCGAGCCCTCGATCGTGGCGGCGCGCAGCTCCCCAGGGATCATAGGCACCGCACGATCCCAAAGCCAGCGGGAGCCCGACGAGGTCTGCGTCAGCCACGCCACCGCCAGCACTACGATGAGCACGACCGAAGCGATGGCCAGGAGCGCGTACTTGAGGATGTTGCTCATCAGAGAAGCGGCGTGCCTATCGTGAAGTGCACACGCAGCGGTCGACCCTCGATGTCGAGCGCCTGCGCAACATCGAGGCGCAAAGGCCCGGCGATCGTGTACCAACGGATTCCGATTCCCGCGCCCTTTCGAAGCTGGAAATCGTTCCAGTCGTTGAACGCGTTACCGATGTCGACGAATGCGGCCGCCGACCAATTCTCCAGGACGCGCATTTCGATTTCGGCGCTTGCCGAGATAATGTGGTTCGAGCCGACGTCGTTGTCGCTCAGATCCTCGAACCTATAGCCACGCACGCTGTTGCTGCCGCCGGCTTTGAAGCGGTACTGGTTCGGCAATCGCGTCAGCGACAATGCGAGTGGCTCGCCCTCGACGTCGAGCGTGAGGCGGTCAACTTTGGCATCGGTATAACCCACTTCTGCACGCAGCAATAACTTCCAGCGGTCCCGGATGAAGTTCCGGCGCGACGAGATGTAGAGCTGGGTAAAATCGCGGTCGGAGCCCCAAAGGTCGCTCGACGTGAAGATCCAGGCCCGCTCGTGATGCCCGGTGATGTCGAAACCGCTCCCCGTGACGGCCGGCCAGTCCCACTCGACGCCGAGCGCGATCGTCTTCACCGTATCGCTGAAAATGCCGCCGAACTCGGGATGCCGCAACAGGTCGAGAACTGCAGGGTCCGCATCGACTCCGGGGTCGTAGGAAAAGGATTCCCGCAGGTACTGGGCGAACATCGTCTCGAAGTAGCGCACCTTGCCTTCGTTTATATCGCGGACGTACAGCCTGCCGGCGCGGAAGAAGACATCGTCGACATTGCCTGTCGCCAGCTTGATGAAATCCTCATCATCCTCGTGGCGTTTCACTTCGAGGTCCTGTTTGTCCCTCCTGAGCAGCAAGTTCGCAATCCAGAACTGTCTCTTCTCCACCTGCCTCGGAATGCGGTAGTCGGCCCGTAACGTAAACTGGTCATCCATCTCCTGGTAACCAATGCCGAGGTCAATGCGATCGCCGCGCGAGGACAGCGGTCGACGGCTCCACAACGCCTGTGTCCTGAACCCGGTATCACTGCCAAAGCCCAATGCACCCTGGTAAGTGTTCTTCCACTCAGTTTCCATGCTGGCGACGATGTTTACGGTCGGGGGTGTTTGATCGAGCTGGCGTTGTTCCTCGACTTCGATATCCGTGAAATACCCGGTCGTCCACAGGTCCAGTCGCAGGCTTTCCACGAGGTCCGGGCGAAATGGAGTTCCGGGGGCGAAACGCGGCACGTTCGCCAGGGCGTATGGTTCAACCACGTCCTGGACGAAATCGATGGTTCCGAAGACCGCCCGCGTGCCGGTATCGAGTACCAGGGTCAGATGTGCTTCATTCGCGGCCAGGTCCAGTTCGATCGTGCGGGTGATGAAGTTCGCATTGAGGTAACCCTCGCGATGTGCCAGTGACATGGCCGCCTGTTTCTGCTCCTCCCAGATCGCCTGGTTGAGTATGCTGCCCTCTCCCAGCGGCCAGGCTCGCCGCCACTCGCGAAGATCCTCCTGTCTTTCCCCGTCCCCACGCAATTCGATGTTCGCCTGCTTCACCCGAACCGGCGGCCCGGGCTCGATGCGCAGGTTGATCCGATACCTCTCCCGGCCGGCAGGTGCGACGCTGGTGGAAATGACAGGATGGTAAAACCCGAGCGGCTTAAGTGCCTCCCGGGCACGCAGCCGCGCATTTTCGGTGATCTGGTCGAACTGGCCCGCCGATACGCGGGCTATTGTGCCGAAGCCCACGTCCTCCACATGGCTGCGAACATTCGCCAGCAGCGGCTCCGGTACGCCCGTAATTACCCAGGTAATTTCTTCCGCCGCCGATGTCGCGGCCAGCAGGAGCACGGCCATCGTGACGGACCCGAGCGCGCCGACACAACGTGTCACGCCTGAAACTCAACGTCTGCTGATGTCGACATTACTGCATGTGAACCGGTAACAATTACAAACTCGACGCGCCGCAACTGCCGACGCCTGCGGTGCCGGCAATGATGCTTGCAAAAAACCTGCCACGCTAACTCGCACCAATCCTGGCGCAGTGTAGGGGAGCCCCTTTCAGCGGATCGCGAACGTCGCGTGAATCTGCACGCTGAAACTCTGTTGGCCTGGCGAGATGCTCGGTGCAGCCGCCTCCGCCATATCGTAACTGCGCGACATCATCGGCCGCGGGGGACCGCCACCGTAGGACGTGGAGAGCGACAGGACTTCACCGAGCTGAACTCCCGCGAGACG
>Ga0079224_100013069_pt1 | contig 11540 bp, 9 predicted proteins | sample Stecom2015_FD_80414 | JGI IMG/M metagenome (GOLD analysis project Ga0079224, IMG submission 80414) | Agricultural soil microbial communities from Utah to study Nitrogen management - Steer compost 2015 | ecosystem: Environmental > Terrestrial > Soil > Agricultural land | place: USA: Utah...
CCATTTAGCTGTTCCAGCAGCGCTCTCTGGCGCTCATTGATCAGCCGCTTGGCTTCCCGAAGCGAAAACCACCCTGAACGATCGATTTCAGGAAAAGAAACCTTCTTTCCGGAACGAGGAGGCCATTCCAGTTCGAAAAGATTACTCGCTACCGTATCCGGATCCAGATCGCCTTCGGCGGCCCAGCACATGACTTGCTTGCCCCCTTTTTGGACGATCGCATCCAACGGAATATAAGGTCCGGACGGGTGATATCCCGTTTCTTCCTCGAATTCCCGCAAAGCGGCTTTCAAGGGGTCTTCCCAGAGAAGTATCTCCCCCTTCGGGACGGTCCACGCGCCGGCATCCTTCCGCGTAAAAAAGGGACCGCCGGGGTGAACCAGAAAAAATTCCGGATCACTCCCCATCCTGCGGAACAACAGAATCCCTGCGCTTTGCTTCATAACGGATGACGCTATTATCGCTTTTCGTCATTCACTTCAATCCAGTAACCATCGGGATCCTGGATGTACAGCTGCTTGACACCATCGACGCGTGTCCCCACTTTTCCGGGCTCATTTTTCACGTTGTAATAGGTAATCCCCCGGTGCTCCAACCGGTTAATAAATTCCTCAATGGACCCCACACTGAAACAGATATGGGTGTTACGGCTATGCTCTCGCCGTTCGGTAGCATCCGCAACCAAATGAAGCGAAAACCCCGGTGAAATTTCCAACCAAACATGCTTTCCAATCTTAAAAGGTTCCGGAAGCGTATCCAGCTGCAACACCTCCCGGTAAAACGACGCGCTTTCTCTAAGATCCACTACAGACAGTGCGATGTGATTGAAACTTCCTTTATTTGTTTGGGAATAACCGTCCAGCGTTCTTCCAAATACGGCGATGCCCGTGATTAGGCATAGTATCAACGTCCTCTTCATCGGATTAAGGATATAATAAATAGTTTTTTCGCATGGCTTTATATTCGCTCAGACCCAGCTCCCACGTTTTACGGATTTCCCCTTCACTCATCCCCTCCATCACCTGCTTTTTAAACACATCGTTACCGATTAACGCTTCAATCCGCCCCATGGCCGGGCTCTGTGACGAATCAAAAAAACGTTCCTTTTCTGGGTAAGCTTTATAGAGTTCAAGCATCCACTGCAAGCTGATCTTGCCCCCCGCATGCATCGCCTCCAGGTCAGTCGACCGTAAATCGATTCCATAGCAAACGTTATCTTTGTGCAACGGCGCCTCGGACATACCGGGAATACTCACAGGCGTAAACGAAAACTCATACCTGCCCTTCAATTTCGGAGCACCCAAAACGGTGAAGGGCATGTACGTACCGCGCCCCTGGCTGATAACGGTTCCCTCAAACAGACACAGAGAGGGGTACAGGATGATGGACGCTTGGGTATTAAGATTTGGCGATGGGCTTACCGGTAATTCATAATACCGATCATGACGGTAATTCTTTAGCTCAATAATCTTCAAATCGCATTGTAATCCGCTGGCCAGCCATCCTTCGCCATTCAACATGCGCGCAAACTCTCCCAGGGTCAAGCCGTGCGCTATCGGTATCGGGAACTTCCCAATACCCGATTTAAATCGCATATCCAGTATCGGTCCGTCAACAAATCCATTGGGATTGGGACGGTCCAAAATGATCAGTTGCTTTCCATTCTCAGCACAGGCTTCCATCACGTCAGCCAGCGTATTGATGTACGTATAAAACCGGCAGCCGACATCCTGGATATCAAAAATCATTAGGTCAAGTGCAGCCATCTGCTCACTGGAAGGCTTTCGGTTTTTACCATACAATGAAACGATAGGTATTCCGGTCTGCGGGTCGATTTCGTCCGTTACCACTGCACCGTTACTGGCATTCTGGCGGAACCCGTGTTCAGGCCCAAAAATCATCCTGATATCAATGCCAAGAGCGAGCAGGCTGTCCACACTAAGCTTATCTCCGATGATGGAAGTTTGATTGACCACCATCCCCACCCGCTTTCCTTTCAAATACGGAACATAACGGTCGACCTGATCGGCGCCGGTTACGATGGGCAGATCATCTCCACGGGTCAGCTCAGTATCGCCCGAACGCTCCGTCGCCCCGCTACATGAAATCAATACCAGCCAGCCTATCAACAGCCTACCTATCCAATTACCCCGTTGCTGGGATAATTTCACATAATGAACGCGTGTTTCTTTCATAGCATGTAAACAATACCGGCAATTTAAATAAAAGTTCTATGCTATGCAAAACACGCCCCTGCAAACGGCTTGCACCTCTCCTCGCCATCAGCCTCAAATAAGCTGCAATCTCTTCTAATTCGTCATCATCAACTGTGATAAATTTCCGTAAATGATTCTTTAATCCGCGCGACATTTTATCTTTGGATATTAAAATTGCGCTGACATACTTGCTTTTTAAGCGCGCGTGTCGAAACGGCGGTACTTTGTCTGTATGTCGTCAAATAACGGAAGCAGAAAAACAATTCGCTATGGTTATACTGACATCCGTCGAATTTGGTTCTATAATTGTGCGGTCCACCGCATCATTTACACCCCGCAACTCTAACGTGATTGGCTGATGAAACTTCTATTGTCTTACCTGAGCAGATATAAATGGCTTATTCTACTGGCGTTACTGCTTGCCGCTATCAACCAGGTCTTTTCGTTGCTGAACCCCTACATATTGGGTAATCTCATCATCGACCCCTACGCAAACAGGGCTGCCGACTTCCGCGCACGGAACGCCGACCCCGAATTCTTCAAAGGCATAACCATCGGTCTTCTGCTGATCATCGGGGTGGCCATGGTCTCCCGCATAGCAAAAGCCTTTCAGGACTACGTGGTCAATGTGATCATTCAAAAATTCGGAGCCAGTCTGTACACGGATGGTCTGCGGCATGCGTTGCAGCTGCCATACCAAGGCTTTGAGGACCAGCGTAGTGGGGAAACGTTATCGGTATTGGTAAAAGCACGGGCAGACTGCGAGAAATTTATTACCAATTTCGTAAACGTACTGTTTGCTACACTCGTAGGCATCGTTTTCGTGGTAATTGTATCATTCCGCTTGAGCCCTTCACTACCCCTGATTTACCTGCTGGGGGCGATTACGCTGGCTCTCCTGACCAGCTACCTGAGTAAAAAGATAAAATTCATCCAGAAAAATATCCTCAAGGAAACGAATGCATTATCCGGGTCCACTACCGAATCCCTCCGCAACATTGAGCTCGTGAAGAGCCTCGGTCTTACTCAACAGGAGATCGGCCGGCTGAACAGCACCACCCATAAAATTCTCAAGCTGGAGTTACGCAAAGTGAAAAGTATCCGTGCGGTCAGTTTTGTACAGGGCACCTTTGTTAATTTTCTCCAGCAATGTATTATGTTCGCCCTGCTGTTCTTCGTCTTCAGAGACCAGATTACGGTCGGTCAGATGATGATGATGCAATTTTATTCATTTTTCATTTTCGGTCCCTTGCAGGAGCTGGGAAATATTATCCTGTCATATCGCGAGGCCGAAGCCTCCCTCAACAACCTTCAGGAGCTGTTCAGCCGAAAACCGGAGTTCCGGCCCGCCTCTCCCGAAAAAATAAACGCCATTACAAGCCTCCGCTTTGACAATGTGTCTTTCCAGCATCAGTCAGCTAGCCGCCCTGCACTGGATGGTATTTCATTTGATGTAAAACGCGGAGAAACGGTAGCGTTTGTGGGGCCTTCGGGAGCTGGCAAAACCACCCTCGTTAAGCTGCTGGTCGGATTGTATCCCCCCAGTGTAGGCCATATTTATTATAACGATTTCCGTGGTGACCGGATCGACTTCGATAGCTTCCGTCACCAAATCGGATTTGTTACGCAGGACACCCAGCTGTTTTCAGGTACCATCCGGGAGAACTTGCTCTTCGTAAATCCCAGTGCCACCGAGGAACAGATCATGGATGTACTGCAGAAAGCGGCCGGACAAACGATCCTGGCACGCGCGGATAAAGGACTGGACACGGTCATCGGTGAAGGAGGCTTAAAACTATCGGGAGGAGAAAGACAGCGGCTTTCCATTGCTAGGGCATTATTGCGACAACCGCATGTTATCATCTTTGATGAGGCTACTTCTGCATTGGATTCCATCACGGAGGAGGAGATATCCAACACAATCCGCCACATCACGGCAGAACGGCAGCACATCACCATCATGATTGCCCACCGATTGTCAACCATTATGCATGCGGACCGGATTTACGTTCTGGAAAAAGGATCAATCGTTGAAACAGGGAGCCACCTCGCACTATTGGAAGCCAAAGGCCTCTATTACGCCATGTGGCGGCAACAGATCGGTGAGCGCAAGGAAACTGCGCTCACGATCTGATGACACAATACCGCTAGGGCAGTATCTCGGTCACACGGCCGATCTGCCCGTCCTCCAAACGTACCTTGATGCCGCGGGAGTGAAAGGACGCCGAAGTCAGAATGTCTTTCACCACCCCTTCGGTTCGTTTACCGGTACGTTGGTCCTTCTTAAGGATAATGGCTACTTCCAGCCCCGGATAGATATCTTTTCGGTATTGCCCGCTCATCCTTACACAACGGCCTGCTTCACTACAGAGTCATGAACCACCACCTTCTTCCAGAATTTGGAGTACTTATCAATGGCAGCCAGGTGCACGGGATGGTTTTCATATACATTGATTTCATCCATGGTATCGAAAAACACCAGCAGATTATAGGTAAAACTGTTGTCCACCACATCCCGGGGATGCGTGTCTGCTGCACGCCCGTAATGCAGGGATTTGATCCCGGGGATGGACTTCAATTCCTCGAAAAAATTGGCAAAATCATTGATTTCTTGTTCAGACAGTCCGTCATTAAGCCAAAATAGCACGTAATGTGCGATTACTTCGTTGTTTTCCATTGTTGCATTGGTTTCTTGGTTTTCACTGGTTTGATCATTCGCTTGCTTTCCGGAGGGCGGGGCACAGGCCGCCCACAAGCCGGTGCCTGCTCCGGCTACGGCAATCGCCGTACCGGCTTGCTTGATAAAACGTCGTCTTTCCATACGTCAGTTATTTATTTGTTTACGATTTTCATGATATCGTTTCCAAACACAAATACCATCAAGGCCAACAGGATAAAAAACCCTGCTATTTGTGCCTTTTCTAGGAACTTGTCACTCAACGGCTTCCCTTGGATCATCTCGATCAATAAAAACAGTACATGGCCCCCGTCCAGTGCCGGAATCGGAAGGAAATTCATCAACGCCAGGGCCATCGACAACAGCCCCACCAATGTCCAGAACTTAACCCAGTTGACCTCTGAACCAAACATGGTCGCAATACGTACCGGTCCGGATATCGCCTTGTCGGCACGGAGCTCCCCCTTGGCTATTTTGCCCAGTCCTTTCGCATTGTCCACCAGAGTTCCCCATGCTTTCGCAGAACCGATCGGCAACGACTCCAGGAAGCCGTAATGAATGGTAACGGTAGGAAAATCGGCATCGGGATGGATACTGAATCCAAGGGTACCCTCTTCAGGTACGGTCGCCTGGATAACGGTGGTATCACCGCCTCGCAACACGCTCATCGTGAGGCTTTTTCCGGTCGACTCGGTAATCTGTTCACGTACCTGATCCCAAAACGGAACCGACCTGCCATTGATCGCCAGGATGCTGTCGCCCGAGCGTAGCCCCGCCGCGTCAGCGGCACTTCCAGAATATACCGAATCGATAGCCATCGTCCGGGAACGGAGGCCGACGAATTCGTTGCGATCGTGGTCGGCCACATCGTTGAGAATGTCGCCCGGAACCTGAAGGGAAAGCGTCTTACCCTCCCGTTCCACTGTAAGCGTCGTGTTACCCATCAACACCTTTGAACTGAGTAACTCCTCAAACCGCAGCACGGGCTGTCCATCTATTTCGGTAATACGGTCACCTGCCTGTAAGCCTATTTTTTTACCGATAAGCCCCGGAGCAATCCCGTGGGGCAGTTTCGTGTTGTCCACGTACGTGTCGCCGTACTTATACGTAAGCATCCAAAAGATAAACATTCCCAGGATAACATTGACGATGATTCCGCCCATCATAACGATAAGCCGTTGCCAAGCCGGCTTTGAGCGGAACTCCCAAGGCTGTGGATCACCTTTTAGCTGCTCGGTATCCATGGATTCATCAATCATACCGGCTATCTTCACGTATCCCCCCAGCGGAAGCCAACCGATTCCGTACTCCACATCCTTATACGTGAACTTGAAGAGCTTAACACCCCAGGCATCGAAAAACAAATAAAACTTTTCAACTTTAATCCCAAACGCGCGGGCAGCCAAAAAGTGTCCGAATTCATGCAGAATCACCAAAATGGACAGACCTAAAATCACCTGCCCAATCATTATCAATACACCCATTTATTTTATTTTGCTATTTGATATACTTTCTTCCCTTTCGCAGCCAATTCCGTTGCCACGTCACGGCTAAGCTGATCGATCTCCATGTAATCGTCGAGTGACGGTACCGCCTTGAAGGGCACCGTCTGCATCGTTTCTTCAATAATGTCACTCATCTGCAAAAACCCTACCTCACTTTTCAAAAATGCAGACACAACAATTTCGTTGGCGGCATTTAACACACACGGCATGCTTCCTCGGGTGTTCAGGGCTTCAAAAGCCAACCCCAGGTTCCGGAACGTATCCCGGTCCGCCTGTTCGAATGTCAGCGCCGGAAAATCCATAAAATTGAACCGCTTCAGCTGGTTTTTTATGCGTCGGGGATACGCCATTGCATATTGGATGGGCAGCTTCATATCGGGCAACCCCATCTGAGCCTTTATACTTCCATCTTCAAACTGCACCAGCGAATGCACGATAGACTGCGGATGCACAACCACATCTATCTGATGCAGTTCCAACCCGAACAGCCACTTTGCCTCAATAACCTCCAGTCCCTTATTCATTAACGTGGCGGAGTCAATGGTGATCTTGGCTCCCATCACCCAATTGGGATGACGCAACGCCTGCTCCGGGCTTACGGTAGCCAAAAAATCACGGGTTTTCCCGCGGAATGGCCCACCGGATGCAGTAAGGTAGATCTTTTCTACCGGATTGTCGTTTTCCCCTGCCAGACACTGGAAGATCGCTGAATGTTCCGAATCAACCGGCAACAGCTGTACGCCGTTTTTCTGAACCAGATCCATTACGAGTTCTCCGGCAACTACCAACGTTTCCTTATTGGCTAACGCGACATCCTTGCCCGCCTTGATCGCCGCCACCGTTGGCCGCAGTCCCACCGATCCCACCAGCGCATTGATCACCAGATCCACGGCACTTTCTGTAACTACCTCTTCCAGCGCTGCTTTGCCTGATAATACTTTCGTGCCCGTCCCTGCCAACGCCTGCTTTACCTCGTTGAACCTCCGCTCATCGGTAATAACCACTGCGTACGGCCGAAATTCCAGCGCTTGCTGAATCAACCGTCCGGCATTAGTGGCCGCCGTCATTACGTGAACATCGAATCGATCCGGATACGCACGCACCACCTCCAACGTTTGCGTGCCTATGCTGCCGGTGGACCCCAACAGGGCAATCTTTTTCCTTGTCAATAGCTCTCTTTTCTTTTGCGTCTACCCGACTGTCGACTTAAATAATATTCTTCATCAATCGCGGATCGTCTCCTCCGCGATAATCCGCCATCATATTTCGGTAGGCCACCGTTACCACTACGCTGGATAAAGGTCCCACCAGAAACGAATTGATCAAACTCAACGCGGTCGATACCATCGGGTACCCCGCATAGTTAAAATACAAAAATAAAAGGTGCAAAATGGCAAAAAATGCCAAGATGAGCAACAGTTTGGTCACATTTCCTTTCGTCAGGGCCAAACTCAGCCGTAAAGCCCGAAAGGGATCCGCTTGCCGATCGATAATAAAGAAGGGATAAAAGGCAACCCTTAGCAGAAACGCGAAGATCAGAACTGCCGAAACAATTCGGGCGATATTGACCATCAGCGACACATCGATCCGCGCATAAACCAACGGAAACGCGATCACAGAGATCACCAAATAAAATAACAACGCCATCAGCATGATGCTGAACATGCCCGTAAAAAAGTACAACAGCTCTTTAGCACCCGGAATGGTATCCGTCAATTGGATCTTGTCTTTATGGTCGATTAAAGCCAATATGTACTTAAAAAGAGTGAGTTGGGCGCCGAAATATAAAATGGCAAACAAAAAGGCCATGACTACACTCAAGAAGGCATTCACCTCACTGAAATAGAAAGCAAGAATACCGGATGTATTGGAAGTAAGAAAAAGAAGGAAGCAAAGTGCGGCGATCGAAAAATAATGCTTTCTCAACAGGTCCCACGACTTGTTAATCACTTCATTTACCGCAAACGTACTGTCCTTCAAAAACTGAATCATCGGATCGGCCAATATTTCTACGGCAAAGGTGGGATAAAGTTTTTTATTTTAAAAATAACTTCCTATTGCGGTGGACGGTTCAGCGGCAGCATACCAAAAACGATAAAGAAAGTACCATTTTACGCATGGTACACAAATAGGATCCCACGTACCTTTGAACCTATTAATTGCATAACCAATAAACGGGAAAAATTATGAAATCTTACTAATTAAGCCATGAAGACGTTACTACTGTACGCAATGATGTCCGTATTTGTGCTGGGCGCAAACGCGGTCCCACCCCTCAAAGGAAGGGTGACCGATAGCGATGGAGCCCCCCTGATCGGTGCCACGGTCGAAGTGAAGGGCACCTCCATCGCGACAAAAACCGATCAGGAAGGAAATTTCTCGCTGGACGTCGCCCAGGGCCAAACCCTGGTGATCTCTTTCGTAGGCTACCAAGTCCGCGAAGTGCGGGTGGATAACCTATCGGTTCCATTAACCATTCAGCTGGTGCCGAACGAAGCTGTACTGGATGAGGTCGTGGTGGTAAGTTACGGTACGCAGAAAAAAAAGGAAATCACCGGTGCCATTTCCGACATTGATGCCGGCAAATTAAAAGATCAACCGGTAGGTCAGCTGTTGAACAAACTTCAGGGCCGATTAGCCGGCGTTCAGATCAACCAAACAAGCGGTACACCCGGGCAAGGCATGTCTATCAAGATACGCGGCGCAGCTTCAATCGGCGCCGGAAACAATCCGTTGTATGTCGTTGACGGTATTCCGATCGTTGGCGGTGCATTCGGAATCGGTAACATCAACCCCAATGAAGTCGAAAACATCAGCGTGCTGAAAGACGCCTCTGCGGCATCCCTGTATGGTTCCCGCGCGGCGAACGGCGTTGTGTTGATCACGACCAAAAAAGCAAAAGCTGGCCAGACGCAAGTTACCTTGAGCGCCTTGTACGGGATGACCAGCGTTCCGCAAAAAGGCCGACCAGAACTGATGAATGCAGAGGAATGGGTGCAATTCCAAAAGGAAATCTACGAAGACAAAGCTAAATACGAAGGGTATACAGGCGGGATACCGGAAATCTATCAAAATCCTTCTGCCTACCGGAACAACAGCACGGATTGGTATGACGCGCTCCTTCGAGTGGGAAAATCATCGGACTACAGTCTTTCCGTTACCACGAGTAAAGATAAATTCAGCTCAGCGTTGACGGCTGGATATTTCAAACAGGACGGCGTACTGCTCAACACCGATTATTCCCGCTTCTCCCTGCGCTCCAACAACGAGTATCAGATAAACGATCACATTAAATTAGGAACCAACCTATCGACTACACGCCAGAGTTTCCAAAGCTTCAATACGGACGGCGGATACCAAATCCTGTTCTCAGCATTTGTAACACCGCCAATTTTCTCACCTTTCGAAACGGATGAGAACGGAAACATCAAAACAAGTTTCTCCGCCCCAGGTATCCTCACGCAACCTAACTGGTATCGTACATTGACCGAACGGATTGAGCGCACCCATACCAACGGATTGTTGACCAACAGCTTCCTGGAAGTTAATTTCCTTACTGATTTTACGTTTAAATCCACCTTCGGTGTGGAGTTGGAAGACTGGCGAAACCGGTCTTGGAGGCCCTCTACCGCATCAGGCGATGTCTTCACACCTCCGCCGACACCGGGCGCGGCTGGATATAATACTACCTCCGATATCTCATGGGTGTGGGAAAATAACGTCACCTACCAGAAAACCTTTGCAGAAGATCATCAGGTGGAAGTCTTGGTAGGGTATTCGGCACAGCGTTTCCGAAGGGAATATAACCAAGCGGGCGGATCCAACTTTTCGGACGACTTAATTCCCTGGATCAGCGGCGGGCCTCCTCAGTTCCGCACGGCAAACAGCGGCACCACACAATGGTCGTTGCTAGGCGAGTATGCCCGGTTAAATTATAGTTATAAGGGGAAGTATCTTCTGAATGCTGCCATGCGGCGCGATGGCTCCTCCCGGTTCGGGGTCGACAGCCGATGGGGAAGTTTCCCCTCGCTATCCCTGGGATGGATCGTCACAGAAGAAAATTTCGCTCAACAATGGGGTACATTCAACTACCTGAAACTTCGAGCGGGATACGGTGTCACCGGTAATTTTAATATCGGCGACTTCCGTCAGTATCCCAATATCGGACAGGACAACTATCCGATCAACCAGACCATTACCATTGGACGCCCCATTGCTGCCCTGGGTAACTCACTGCTCACCTGGGAAACCACAAAAGGTCTCAACGTCGGGGTCGACATGGGCTTCCTAAACGACCGTATCTTGTTCAGCGCCGATTACTACAACAAAACGACAGACGGTCTCTTATACAACCTCGAAGTGCCCGCCTCATCAGGCTTCGGCAACGTCATGTCCAATATCGGTGAGTTCAGGCTTTGGGGATACGAATTTGCCCTCAGCACAAAAAACCTGCAGGGTAAACTGAATTGGACCACAGATATTAACGTGTCGATCAACCGAAATAAAGTAATCCAGTTGGGCGCCAACAACACGCCCATTGGGGGGATCAACGAATATGGCGATAGTTGGAGAACGGAAGTCGGTAAACCCATGGGTCAATTCTGGGGGTATGTCTATGACGGTATTTATATGACGGAAGCCGAATTCGAGTCGCAACCCAAGGGAATCAACTCGCTGGTGGGTACGGTCCGCTTCAAAGACATCAATGGCGACGGTGTGATCAACGCTGAAGATCGTACGTACATAGGAAACCCGAATCCGAAATTTGTTTTCGGAATCAACAATACACTGACTTACAAAAACTTCGACTTCAATATCGTTGCCAGCGGTGCCGTCGGAGGAGATATCTTTGACGGCAAGGCCGAGTGGCTGGAGCTGATAGACGGTTTGTTTAATACATACAGTTACGTAAAAGACCGGTGGCGCTCACCCGAGGACCCCGGAGCGGGAGTTATCGGACGAACCTCACCGGGATCCACCACCGCGGAACATCGCAAAGATAACAGCCGATATGTGCATGACGGCACATTTCTGACCATAAAAAATATAGCGCTCGGCTATACGTACCTAAAACCGCTGAAATCGATCGCCAGTGCCAGGGCCTTTATCAGCATCCAACAAGCTTTTGTTTTCAGCCAATAC
>Ga0079224_100013070_pt1 | contig 11539 bp, 10 predicted proteins | sample Stecom2015_FD_80414 | JGI IMG/M metagenome (GOLD analysis project Ga0079224, IMG submission 80414) | Agricultural soil microbial communities from Utah to study Nitrogen management - Steer compost 2015 | ecosystem: Environmental > Terrestrial > Soil > Agricultural land | place: USA: Utah...
GCCTCCTATACTACTGAAGGTGCGTTCGGGGAGCTGCGACGTTTGCGTTAATCCGCCCGGCCGCAACCAAGACGACAAGCACAATCATGGGGAGAGAGGAGCGTGTTGGAGCAAAGTGAGATCGAACTGTTCCGCGCCACGGTGCGCAAGTTCCTCGAGCGCGAGGTGGCGCCGCACTACGAACGCTGGGAGCGGGAAGGCATGATCCCGCGCGAGCTGTGGAACCGTTTCGGCGAGCATGGCCTGCTCTGCGTCGACGTGCCTGCCGAGTACGGCGGCGCCGGTGCCGATTTCAGGCTGTCCGCGGTAGTGGTGGAGGAGATTGCCCGCATGGGGTTTGGCGGCCTGGCCAGCGCCGTGTCGGTGCACTCCGACATCGTTGCTCCCTACATCCTGCATCTTGGTAGCGAGGCGCAGAAGCAACGCTGGCTGCCGCGCCTGGTCAGCGGCGAGGCGGTCGGCGCCATCGGCATGACCGAGCCCGGCGCCGGCTCCGACCTGCAGGGCATGAAGACCCGCGCCGAGCGGGACGGTGACGGCTACGTGATCAACGGCCAGAAGACCTTCATTACCAATGGCTACCACTGCGATCTGCTGATCCTGGCCGCCAAGACCGATCCGACGGCCGGCGCCCGCGGCGTCACCCTCTTCACCGTCGACACCGCCTTGCCGGGCTTCTCGCGCGGCCGGCGGCTGGAGAAGATCGGCCAGCACGCCTCCGACACCGCCGAGCTGTTCTTCCAGGATTTGCGCGTCGACGCCGGTCAGGTGCTTGGCGGCGAGGGGCAGGGGTTCGCCCACCTCATGAACGAGCTGCCGCGGGAGCGGCTGATCCTCAGCGTGGGCGCGGTGGCCGCCGCCGAGGGCGCGCTGGAGCGCACCGTGGCCTACGTGCGGGAGCGCCAGGCCTTCGGCCAGCCGCTTGCGCAGTTTCAGAACACCCGCTTCAGGTTGGCCGAGCTCAAGGCGCAGGTCGAGGTCAACTGGGCCTATATCCGCCAGTGCATCGAGCGCTACGACCGCGGCGAGCTGACTACCACCGAAGCCTCCATCGCCAAGCTGAGCGCCACCGAGCTGCAGTTCAAGGTGGCCGACGAGTGCCTGCAGCTGCACGGCGGCTACGGCTACATGCGGGAGTACCAGGTGTCGCGAGATTTCGTCGACGCCCGCGTGCAGCGCATCTACGGCGGCGCCAACGAAATCATGAAGGAACTGATCGCCCGTTCCATGCTGGGGCGCTGAAGGAGCGAGGCCATGCCATTTGAGAAAATCGGCCTGGCGATCGCCGACGGCATCGCCACGGTGACGCTGTGCGATCCGGCCACCATGAACGCGCTCTCCATCCCCCTGCAGCGGGAGCTGCGCGCGGCGCTGGCCATAGTCAGCAAGGACGCCGGCGTGCGCGCCCTGGTCTTGACCAGCTGCGAGCGCGCCTTCTGCTCCGGCGCCGATTTTGGCAGCATGCACGGTGGCGGCGACGAAACCCTGGGGCAGCAGGTCGGCCGCATGATGCGGGAACTGGCCAATCCGATCGTCCTTGACCTGCAGCGGCTGCCGATGCCGGTGGTAGCGGCGGTCAACGGCGCTGCGGCCGGCGCCGGCGTCAGTCTGGCGCTGGCCGCCGACCTGGTGGTCGCCGCCCGCTCGGCCTATTTCCTGCTGACCTTCCTGCCACGCCTCGGGCTAGTGCCGGACCTTGGGGCGACCTGGATGCTGCCACGCCTGGTCGGCCGCGCCCGGGCCATGGGCATGGCGTTACTGGGCGAGCGCCTCTCGGCCGAGCAGGCAGTCGATTGGGGGCTGATCTGGACCTGCGTGGACGACGACCGGTTGCTGGCGGAAGCCGGGACGCTGGCGCAGCGGCTTGCGGCAATGCCCCGCCACGCCGTGCTGGAAGCCCGTCAGGCCTTTGCTGCCGCCGCCGGGAACAGCCTGGAGGAGCAGCTAGAGTACGAGGCCCAGCGCCAGCAGGCGCTGGCCGACACTCCGGCCTTCCAGGAAGGCGTGCGCGCATTTCTGGAGAAGCGTCAGCCGCGGTTCGACTGAGGTCGCGGCCTCGTGCGGCGCCCGCAGCGGCGGGCGCCGCTATTGGTAGAGCGCCTCGATCTCCTCGCTGTATTTCTGGTAGATGTTGGCGCGTCGCACCTTCATGGTGGCGGTGACCTCGTCGTCGTCGTGGTCGAGTTCCTTGGTCAGCAGGTGGAAGCGCTTGATCTGCGCCACCTGGGCCAGGCGGGCGTTGCCCTTGGCGACCTCGGCCTGGATAAGCTGGTAGACCTTGGGGTTCTCGGCCAGGCTGCGGAAGGTGGTGTAGGGGATGCCTTCCTGCTCGGCCCATTTGGCGACGGTATCGAAGTCGATCTGGATCAGGGCCGAGACGTAGCGGCGCCTTTCGGCGATGACGATGCACTCCTTGATATAGGGGCTCGCCTTGATGGTGCTTTCGATCTCCGAGGGCGAGAGGGTCTTGCCGCCGGCGGTGATCATGATGTCCTTGAGGCGGTCGACGATGCGCAGGCTGCCGTCGACCCATTCCCCCACGTCGCCGGTGTGCAGCCAGCCGTCACGGATAGTCTCCCGGGTGGCGGCCTCGTTCTTGTAGTAACCCTTGAAGACCAGGCCGCCGCGCACCAGCACCTCGTTTTGCTCGCCGAGGCGCACCTCGGCCCCCAGCACCGGAGTGCCGACGGTGCCGATGACGATGTTGTCCGGCCGCTGGCCGGTGACTACGCCGGTGGTCTCGGTCTGGCCGTAGACTTCGACGAGCGGGATGCTGATGGTGCGGAAGAAGCGCAGGATGTCTGGCGCGATCGGGGCAGCGCCCGTCAGCGCGATGCGGCAGCGTCGCAAGCCGATGTAGTTCTGCAGGGCGCGGAAGACCAGTAGGTAGCAGAGAGCGAAGCGGATGCGCTCGCCCGGCGTGCGCTGGCCGGCCGGCTTGGTGGCGAACGGTTCGCACTGGGCCATGGCCCACTCGAACAGCCGGCGGCGCAGGGGGCCGGTCTCCTGGATCTTGATGTAGATCGACGAGTGCAGCTTCTCCCAGATCCGCGGCACACCCAGGAAGAAGGTCGGCGCGATCTCGCGCAGATCTTCCTGCACCGTGCGGATGCTCTCCCCGAAGCTCACCGTGCTGCCCACGTAGAGCGGGCCGATGTTGGTGAAGGCCTGCTCGGCCACGTGGCAGAGCGGCAGATAGGACAGGCTGGTGTCCCTGGGCGTGAGGCCGAGCAGATCGATCAGGCCCGGTGCCGCCGCGCGCAGGTTGGCCCAGCTGATCATGGCGCCCTTGGGCCGGCCGGTGGAGCCGGAGGTGTAGATCATGAGCGCGGTGTCGTCCATTCGCTGGCTGTCCAGCAGCTGGTCCACCAGGTCGGGGTGCCGCTGCTCGTACGCGGCGCCCAGCTTCTCCACCTCCTCGAAGCTGCTCAGCCGCTCGCGGCTGTAGTGGCGCAGCCCCTTCATTTCGATGACCACGTTACGGGTCAGCCTAGGGAGCTGCGGCCAGGCCTCGAGGATCTTGTCGGTCTGTTCCTGGTCCTCGCAGATGACCAGCTCGGTGTCGCTGTGCTCGAGCACGTAGGCGACCTCGTTCCAGGGGCTGGTCGGATAGACCCCGACGCATACGGCCTGGATGATGCCGATGCCCATCTGGGCGATCACCCATTCGGCGCGGTTCTCGGAAATGATGGCCACATGCGAGCCGGGCTCGATGCCCAGCGCTTTTAGCCCCAGCCCGAAATGGCGGGCCCGGCGGTAGTAGTCGGCCCAGGAGATGGGTTGCCAGATGCCGAAGTCCTTCTGCCGCAGGGCGACGGCATGCGGCTGGCGGCGAGCGTGCTCGCGCAGCATCTGTGGCAGGGTGAGCGGTGGAATGTCCGGGTGCGTCATGACAGCCAGCGTTTACGCCGCTTGTAGTGTTTGATCTCGCGATAGCTGCGGGCCTGGCCTTCCGGCCCGCCCACGCCCAGGTAGAACTCCTGCACGTCCTCGTTGGCCGCCAGCTTGTCCGGCGTGCCGTCGATGACGACCTTGCCGTTCTCCATGATGTAGCCGTAGGAGGCGATGGCAAGCGATACCGCGGCGTTCTGCTCCACCAGCAGCATGGCGGTGCTCTGCTCGCGGTTGATGCGGGCGATGATGGTGAAGACCTCCTCCACCATCAGCGGCGCCAGTCCCAGCGATGGCTCGTCCAGCAGAATGAGCTCGGGCTGGGCGATGAGAGCGCGGCCGATGGCCAGCATCTGCTGCTCGCCGCCGGAGAGATAGCCGGCGAGCTGGCGCCGACGCTCCTTCAGTCGCGGAAAATACTCGTAGACCAGCTCGAAGCCGTGCGCGGCGGTCCGGCGGCGGCCGTGCAGGGCGTAGGTGGCGGCGATGAGGTTCTCCTCCACGGTCAGGTCCTCGAACACGCGGCGGCCTTCCATCACGTGGAACAGCCCGCCGCGCACCCGCCGCTCGGGCGGCAGCGCGTTGATCGCCTCGCCCTTGAAGCGGATGGTGCCGGCGGTGATCTCGCCGTCCTCCAGCGTCAGCAGCCCGGAAATGCTCTTCAGCGTGGTGGACTTGCCGGCGCCATTGGAGCCCAGGAGGGCGACGATCGCCCCCCCTGGGCACCCGCAGCGACAGGCCACGCAGGACCTGCACCGCCTTGTTGTAGACGACTTCGATGTTGTCGACTTCGAGTACGGCTTCCATGTCACGGCTCAGTCGAGGTGGATCCAGTCGGACACCGGCTCGAAGCGTCCGGCGGCGGCATTGACCCGGTAGATCCGCCCGACCGGGAAGGAATTGTCCTTGACCGTCACCGGCACGCCGATGATGCCGCCGGTATCCCAATCCTTGATCGAATCCAGCGCCTCCTTGAGGTTCTCGCCGGTCAGCGGCTTGCCAGCGTCCAGGGTGCGCTTCACCACCTCCGTCCAGACCATGGCGTTGAACCAGCCCTGGACGTAAGGCGTGGGCCGATAGGCCTGGTTGGGGTCGCTCTTCCTGGCCTGCTCATGCATGACCCGGTACATCGGTCCGTCCTCGTCCTCGCCGAAGTAGTTGTAGGGCATCACGCCCATGAAGCCGTCGGCGTCCTTGCCCATCTTGTCGATGATGAGGCGGTCCATGGTCCAGAAGGTGCCCATGAACTTGGTGTTCAGGCCCATCTGGCGCATCTGCACCATGAACTCGTTGATGGGCGACAGCACGTAGCCGTGGAAGATCACGTAGTCGGGCCGCTTGCGGCGCAGCTTGATGACCTCGGCCGAGACGTCAACGCTGCCCGGCTTGGTCATGATCTCCTCGACCACGTCGATGCCCAGGTTCCGGGCGTAGGCGCGACTGCTCTCGATGGGGTCGCGTCCGAACTCGGTGTCGCTGTAGACGAAGGCGACGGTGGCCTTCTTGCCTTCCTTATTGGCCTCGGCAGCGATGTACTCCAGGATGATGGCGAACATCTGGCTGTAGCTCGGCCCCGGGATGAACTGGAAGGGATGCTTGTCCACCCGAGTGAGGGCAGTGGCGAACGAGGCACCGCTCATGATCATGTTCTTGGCGTTGTTAAGGTCGGCGGCGATGGCTTGCATGAAGCCAGTGCTGTCGCCGTAGTAGCAGCAGATCCTGTGCCGGCCGCTCAGCTTCTTGTAGGTGGCCACCGAGCGGTCCACCAGGTAGCCCGTGTCCTCCATCACGTACTGCACCGGGCGGCCGTTGATCCCGCCCTGGCTGTTGATCCAGTCGACGTAGTCGCTCAGGCCCGCGTGGATATGGATGCCGGCGAAGGCGAACACGCCGGTGAGTGGAATGGAGCCGCCGAAGACGATGGGTTCCTTGCTTTCGCCTTGTGCCGCGGCGGTGCCGCCGATGGCGACGGCCAGGGCCAGGCCTGCGGCCGTGAGCAGCCGCCGTCCCTGCTTGTGGATGCGCTCCAACATCGTCTCTCCTCCTCGTGTGGTTGTCATGTGGTTGTCAAGCCTGGCAGTTAGGTTCGGAACGGCCACAGATGGAAGAACCGGCGGATGCGCCGCCAGACCTCGGCCAGCCCGTTGGGCTCGAAAATCAGGAAGCCGACGATCAGCACCCCGAACACCACCCCCAGCAGCGGCGACATGAACACCGGCGCCTGCGGATAGATCGGCGTGATCGCGGTGGTCAGCAGCTTGAGCCCTTCCGGCACCAGCGTCATGAAAATTGCTCCCAGCACCCCGCCCAGGATGCTGCCCATGCCGCCGACGATGATGGCCGCGAGATAAAAGATGGACATGGACAGCGGGAAGCTCTCTGGCGTCACCACCCGATAGAAATAGGCGAACAGGCCGCCGGCGACCCCAGCGTAGAACGAGCTTAGGGCGAACGACAGCAGCTTGTACCTGAGCAGCGGGATGCCGAGGATCTCCGCCGAGATATCGCGGTCGCGGATGGCGATGAAGGCGCGGCCGATGCGGGTGCGGAAGATGTTGCGGGCGGCCAGCAGCATCAGCACCGCCAACGGCATGATCATGAAGTACATGCGGAAGTCGTTGTGGAACGTGAGGCCGAACAGCTGCGCCGACCGCAGGCTCAGCCCGGCCATGCCGCCGGTCACCGAGGCCCACTCGACGAACACGAAATGCAGGAACACGCTGGCCGCCAGGGTGGCGATGGCCAGATACAGGCCCTTAATCCGCAGCGATGGCAGCCCGACCACCATGCCGATGGCGGCGCTGAGCAGGCCGGCGGCCAGCAGGGCGATGGGGAAGGGCAGGGAGGTGTGCAGCGACAGCCAAGCCACCGTGTAGCCGCCTACGCCCATGAAGCCGGCCTGGCCTAGCGAGATCAGCCCGGTGAAACCGGTCAAGATGTTGAGCCCGGTGGCGCTGATGACGGCGATGCCGACCAGGCAGGCCAGGTACAGCAGGTACGGCGAGGCGAAAAAGGGAAACAGCAGTAGGGAGAGCAGCAACAGCCCGAACCAGACCTGCTGCGTGGTCGAGGTCCACAGCGCCTCGTCCGCTGCGTAGCTTTGCTTGGCGTCACCGATGCGCACTTACAGCCTCTCGATCTCGTGGGTGCCGAACAGTCCGTAGGGGCGGATGATCAGGATCAGCGCCAGCACGCTGAAGGTGGCGAGCATCCGGTACTCGCCGCCGAAGAAGGCGCCCGCTACTGTCTCCAGCCAGCCGACGAACAGCCCCGCGATCAGGGCGCCGAGGATGCTGTCGAGTCCGCCGACGATGACGATCACCAGCACCGAGAGCCCGATCGCTCCCGATTGCGGACTCAGGCCGCCAGTGGCGGAGACCAGGATGCCGGCCAGCGACGCCGCCAGCGAGCCGAACACCCAGGCCAGGTTGAACACCCGGCGCACGTTGATGCCCATGGAGTAGGCGGCCGCCTGGTCGGAGGCCGTCGCCCGCAGGGCCACCCCACCGCGGGAAAAGCGGAAATAGAGCAGATAGACGGTCAGCACCGCGGCGCCGATGACGAAGCCCCAGGCCACCTTAGGCGCGAGGTAGATTTCGCCGATGAAGATCGGTTGGCGGGGCAGGAACTCCGGCAGCAGCTGGGGGTCGGCGGTCCAGATGATCTCGGCCAGGCCCACCAGGATGCTGGCCAGGCCAATGGTCACCATGACCACGGTAATGGGCGACTCGCCCAGCATGGGCCGGATCATGAGCCTTTCCACCAGTCCGCCGAGCACCATGCCGCCCAGCACTGCCAGCGGCAGCGCCAGCCAGGCTGGCAGCTCCATGCCGCCGGCGAAGCTCAGGAACAGGTAGGCGGCGAACATCATGATCTCGCCGATGGCGAAATTGATGACCCGGGTGGCCTTGTAGATGATCACGAAGCCCAGCGCGATCAGCGCGTACAAGCCGCCGGTGGCCAGGCCGGCAAGGCTGACTTCGGCAAAGAACAACCAGTCCATTCAGGCCGCCTCGGTGTTTGCGTTGAGCCGCCGGCGCAGGGTGGCGATGTCGCCGTCGCCCAGGTAGGCTTCGATCACCGCCGGGTTCTTTTGCACCTCCTGCGGCAGCCCGGAGGCGATGACCTGGCCGAAGTTGAGCACCACCACGTGGTCGGAGATGTCCATCACCATGCTCATGTCGTGCTCGACCATGAGCACGGTAACGCCCCATTCTTCCTTGATGTCGAGGATGAAGCGGGCCATGTCCTCCTTTTCCTCGCGGTTCATGCCCGCGACCGGCTCGTCCAGCATGAGCAGCTGCGGCCGCATGGCCAGCGCCCGCGCCAGCTCCACCCGCTTCTGCAGCCCGTAGGGCAGGCTCGCCACCGGCTGGCGGCGGATGTGGTCGATCTCGAGAAAGTCGATGATGCGCCGCTCCACCTCCTCCCGCAGTGCCATCTCCTCGCGCCGTGCCGGACCGAGGTAGGCCAGGGCACCGAGCAGCCCGGTCTTGGTGTGCACGTGGGCGCCCAGCTTGATGTTGTCGAGCACCGTCATGCCGCGGAACAGGGCGATGTTCTGGAAGGTGCGGGCCAGGCCCAGCGCTGCCCGCGCCGGCGGCTTGAGGCGGCTGATGTCCTGGCCACGAAAGAAAATGCTGCCTTGCTGCGGCCGATAGAAACCAGAAATACAGTTGAAAAGCGAGGTCTTGCCGGCGCCATTTGGACCGATCACCGTCGTAATGGAGTCCTCCGGTACAGAAAAACTGATGTCCCGCAGGGCAGCAACTCCACCGAACGACAGGTGAACGTTGACGGCTTCAAGAATTTTCACGCAACCCCCAACGTTCCAGGGCTGGAATTCCCTTTCTTTAGGCGAATCCAACAGCCAATGTCTTGCCTTCAATTGCGCAGAATCCTGCTGCTGCATGCACGTGCTGACTTTTTGCGCCGAGCAACGCGGCAGGAATCCTGTTTTATCAATTGCTGATTTCAAGATAGACCATGCCTTTCCCTTGTCAAGCCGGACCATGGCGCTGGTCCTGGCCCCGGACGCGGAGGGCCTTTGCCCTTCTTGGCTGGTTGCTGGATGCTAACGTTTACGTAAAGGATATGCGGGGACTAGCTTGCTATGCGTGACGGCAAGGCTGAGGCCAGCGAAAAATCGCAGAAGACCTATACCATCAGCGAGTTGGCCAGGGAGTTCCAGGTGACGCCGCGGGCCATCCGGTTCTACGAAAGCTGCGGCCTGCTGGCGCCGCGTCGCGAAGGCCAGCGGCGGATCTATAGCCGGCGCGACCGAACCCGCCTCATGTTGACTCTGCGCGGGCGGCGAATCGGCATGAGCCTTGCGGAAATTGCCGAAGTTTTCGACCTCTACGATCAGGCCCGCGGCGAGGAACGCCAGCTGGAGCGCTATCTGGCGATTCTGGAAGAAAAGCGCGCCGTGCTGTTACGCCAGCTGCATGATCTGAAGACTGTGCTGAGCGAGCTGGAAGAATCGGCAGAGCGCTGTCGCGCCATTCTGGCAGCAAGGCGCAAAGCCAAGCTGGAGTGAGTAAATCATCGCTGCTCGCTAGGGAAAAACCAAGCTCTTCTGCGTGGGCTTGGCTTTACGATCGCGGCACGGGAGGCAACAGGTCGACTTTTCCATTATTTTCAACTATGCGACAGCTTGAGAGTCGATGAATACATTTCCGCACAGCGGAAGGTTGACTTTACCTTTACGTAAACGTAGCTTTCAGGAAGCGACCGGCGAGAGGGCGAACCGAAGAGAACAAACCGCCCCGGCTCGGTCGACTGCCGAAAAGGCAGTTTTGGGGAGGAAACGGAGGAGGAGTTCCGGGCCGGTACGGCCGGGTCATCCACGGGCAGTCTGGGGTGAAGCTCGAAGCAGGCGCTGTGCGCCCAGCCGTTGCCGGGCGACCGTCAGCAGCCTTTCTCGACGCCTTGTCCCGCTTGCCTGCCGTCCTCCGTCCTGCAAGCGGCCGGGCCTGGTGCCTGGCCGGGCCACTGACCCACGGAAAGAGGGGACTGGCATGGCTCAGGAAGACGGCGAAGTACTGCTCGAGGTGCGGAATCTCACCCTGGCCTTTGGTGGCGTGCAGGCGCTGCGCGGGGTCAGCCTCGAGGTTCTCAAGAACGAGATCTTTTCCATTATCGGTCCCAACGGCGCCGGCAAGACCTCACTGCTCAACTGCATCTCCGGGCGCTACCGGCCGCAGCAGGGCAGCATCATCTTCCGCGGCCAGGACATCACTCGCGACAAGCCCAACAAGCGCTGCGCGGCCGGCATTGGGCGGACCTTCCAGAACCTGGCGCTCTATAGCCACATGACCGTGCTCGACAACATCCTGGTGGGGCGCCATCACCTGCTGCGGAACAACTTCCTCACCGGCGCGCTGTACTGGCTCGGGGCGCAGAAGGAAGAGCTGGAGCATCGTCGCGAGGTCGAGGACATCATCGATTTCCTGGAGATCTCCCACATCCGCAAGGCGATCGCGGGGACACTGTCGTACGGCCTGCGCAAGCGGGTGGAGCTGGCCCGCGCCGTGGCGCTGCGACCGCAGCTGCTGCTGCTGGACGAACCCATGGCGGGCATGAACCATGAGGAAAAGGAGGAAATGGCCCGCTACATCCTCGACCTCAACGAGGAGTGGGGCATGACCATCGTCATGATCGAGCACGACATGGGCGTGGTCATGGACATTTCACACCGGGTCGCGGTGCTGGATTTCGGCGCCAAGATCGTAGAGGGGCGGCCCGAGGAGGTCATGGCTGATCCGCGGGTGCGGGCGGCCTATCTGGGCGACGAGATGGCCCTGGCAGAAGAGCAGAGCACGGTGGCGTGATGAACGCGAAATTGCCCGAGTACCCGGATATCACGCGGCACAACACCTTTCCCAAGCTGCTAGCGTACAACGCCGCCAACTGGCCCGACGAGGTCGCGCTGCGGGAGAAAGAGTTCGGCATTTGGAACGAGTTCACCTGGCGCGACTACGAGACGGCGGTGGCGCAGTTTGCGCTGGGGTTGCGCACCCTCGGCGTGGGCAAGGGCGACGTGGTCGGCATCATTGGCGGCAACCGGCCGGAGTGGGTGCAGTGCGAGATCGCCGCGCATGCGCTGGGTGCGCTCAGCCTGGGCATCTACCAGGACTCGCTGGCCGAGGAAGTGCGTTATCTCATCAGCTATGCCGACGTCAAGGTGGTGATGTGCGAGGACGAGGAGCAGGCCGACAAGGTCTTGGAGGTGGTCAACGACTGCCCCAGCGTCCAGTACATCATCTATCACGACCCGCGCGGCATGCGGAAATACGACGACCCCAGGCTGATCAGCCAGGAGGAGCTGCTGCGCCGCGGCGAGGAGCTGGGCCGGCAGGAGCCGGGGCTGTACCGGCGCCTGGTAGAGGAGGGGGAGGGCGATGCGGTCGCCATGCTGATCACCACCTCTGGCACCACCTCGCATCCCAAGCTGGCCATGCTGCGGTCGCAGGCCTTCCTCGATCACTGCATGGCCTATCTGCGGGCCGATCCCAAGTATCCGGGCGACAACTACGTCTCGGTGCTGCCGCTGCCTTGGATCATGGAGCAGGTGTACGCGGTGGCGCAGGCGTTGCTGGCGCGGGTCACGGTCAACTTCGTCGAAGAGCCCGAGACGCAGATGAGC
>Ga0079224_100013071_pt1 | contig 11538 bp, 11 predicted proteins | sample Stecom2015_FD_80414 | JGI IMG/M metagenome (GOLD analysis project Ga0079224, IMG submission 80414) | Agricultural soil microbial communities from Utah to study Nitrogen management - Steer compost 2015 | ecosystem: Environmental > Terrestrial > Soil > Agricultural land | place: USA: Utah...
CACGAAGGAAATGACCGCGGTGCTGAAGGACATCCCTTTATCGGGTATAATTTCCGAATTTCTGAACTTAATGCTGCTGTGGGGTTGGCACAATTGGAAAAACTGGATACTATACTGAGCATCCAAAAGAAGAACTATCTTTTATTAAGGCAAGTTCTGGAAAAAATTGAAGGGGTAACTTTTAGAAGGATTCCTGAAGGAGGAGAAAGCAACTATTCTTTTCTTGATTTTTTTATGAAAGATTCCGGAACTGCCGAATTAGCACATAAAGCTTTATTGGAGGCCGGCCTTGACGGTTGCTTCTATTGGTTTAAGAATAACTGGCATTACATTAATGGGTGGCAACATCTGAAAGATCGAAAAACATTGAATAAACTACCTCAGGAAGTATTAAACGGGATGCAAAACCTCCATGAAACCGATTTTTCAGCGAGCCATGAGGTTATGGGAAGGACCATTTCCATCCTTATTAAACTAAGCTGGTCTGAAGAAGAAGTTCATAAACGGGGTCAAATTCTGAAAAAAACCCTGAAGAATCTGTAAATAAATTTTTCAGAAACCCATTTCCCAACAAATTTCGCTCGAGAAAAGTTTCTTCGGTTTATATTTCAAATAAAGAAACCTGTTTCAAAGGTGAAACAGGTTGTGGTATAAGAAGTTGTCCAAAAAGTTAGTATCTGATGTAGTCGGTAATTCTCAAGCCATATCCTATCATTCCTACTCGTCTGGTCTCTTCACTATTGGATATTAACCGGATGTTATGAATCCCCAAATCATGGAGAATTTGCGCGCCGATTCCAAAGTCTTTCACATCAGAAACAATGCGTGGTGCCTTGACTACCTTATCACTCTCTTGTTTGTTTTTCAATTCTTGTAAACGTGATAATAAATCCAATGATTCCATAGGTTGATTCACGAAAACAATCGCACCCTTACCTTCTTGATTGATCACTCGGAACATATCATCAAGTTTTTTTTCTGCATTATCAGTGAGAGCTACTAAAATATCACTATTGACCATTGTGGCATTTACGCGCACCGGAACAGCTTCTTCGGGTTCCCACGTTCCTTTAGTAAGCGCTAAGTGTATTTGATTATTTGTTGTCTGGTTATAGGCACGGAGTCTGAATTCACCAAAATTGGTTTGAAGCATGAAGTCTTCCTTTTTTTCAATCAGTGAATCGTGTTCCATCCTGTATTTCACCAGATCTTCTATGGAAACCAGTTTTAAGTCAAACTTCTTTGCTACCTCTACAAGTTCGGGAAGGCGAGCCATGGTGCCGTCTTCATTAAGAATCTCCACAAGAATTCCCGCAGGTTGCAATCCTGCCAGACGAGCTAAGTCAATGGCTGCTTCTGTATGTCCTGTTCGTCGAAGAACACCGCCCTTTTTTGCTCTTAAAGGGAATATATGTCCGGGTCGGCCTAAGTCAGATGGCTTTGTTTCAGGATTGACAAGAGCTTTAATGGTCTTTGCCCGATCGTGAACAGAAATTCCTGTGGTGCATCCGTGACCTAATAAATCGACCGATACTGTGAATTGGGTATGGTGTAAAACCGTGTTGTTCTCAACCATCATGGTTAAGTCCAATTCATTACAACGTTGTTCGGTTAACGGAGCACAAATAAGACCGCGCCCGTGGGTGGCCATAAAGTTGATCATCTCAGGCGTAACCTTCTCAGCAGCAGCAATAAAATCGCCTTCATTTTCCCGATCTTCATCATCTACTACTATCACTACCTTTCCTGCTTTTATATCGGCAATGGCTTCCTCAATGGAATCTAATTTTATGATGTCTTTTTCAGTTGTTTTCATAGCAAAAAAATGTGGTGCAAAGATAGGAAATCTGAACCTGAACTTTGGGATGAAGTTGAATCAGAAACCGAAGGGGTTTTTCTTAATTTATGAAAAACGAAATCTTAAATAAGAAATTCAAAATGGGTTTTTAAGAAGCTTTCTCAGTGTTTTTGGTGCGCTTGATAAAGCCAAATAGTCTCCCTAGTTTTTGAAGAAATGCATCCATATCAAAAATACCTTGATCTGTAGTTGCTCGGTAAGTGAGCCAAATGCTTAGTGGAAACATGATGGCGGTACTCAACCAGGCAGCTATGTAGGGATCTATGGTACCATCTTCCGCACTGTTTTTAGCAAAAATACCTATGAAATGATAGGTCAAGAAAAGTAAAATAGCCACAACCATGGGTAAACCCATTCCACCCTTTCTAATAATAGCCCCGAGTGGTGCGCCAACAAAAAATAGAATTACACATGCTATTCCCAAAACATATTTCTCGTGAAGTGCAATTTCTGTTTTGTTTAGACGCTTCGTTTTCTGCCGGAAATCATCTTTTTTTGCGATTGCGGTTTGATACGTTCCTTTGGCATTGTTCAGTGCAAGTTTTACAATCTGGACTTGCTGCATGGGCGGATAAAGATCTAGCACGCCTTTTATTTCGTTTCTTGACTTAGAAGCAACTACAGGATCTTGCATTGCCGGAGGTCCCTCATTCATCCGCTCCATTCCCGAACGATAGTACATATTGCGAGTATAAGATTGTATATCATTGGTATAGCTGCGAGAAAGTGAGTCTATCTCTACTTTGAGTTCACTGATTTTATACATATTCTGGTTATCAACATCATGCTCTTTTTCAATGTCTCGCTTATTCAATTCTGTGAGATCGATATTGATAGAATATTCGTCAAAATAACTCTTTGCAAAGGGGGAAGTAGCCTGACTTTTAGCGTTATTGGTTATGATTTCTTCATAATAATTTCCTTCACGAAGAATTAATGACAGGGTGTTACTTCCGGGTGCACTTGCCAATTCTCCTTTATTGGCCACAATTACGGTATAATTGCCACTTGGGCGTTGGGGATTTTTTTTATGAATGATGACATCGTCTAAATACTGACCTCGATCACCACTCTTTTTTTCAACTTTAATATTGAAAAGATCACCTATCTGGCTAAATTGTCCTTCAGCAATAACCATGGAAGGTTGGAATTGTGAAATATTCCGTCTAAGATTTTGCCATTTATATTCCGAGTAAGGAATTACGTTATTAGCAAAAAAGAAAGCTGTAATGGATAGAAAGGCAATAAATATCATGACGCTTCCCATAGCGCGTTGAAGGGAAATTCCTGATGATTTCATGGCGGCAAATTCATATTTTTCTGCAAATGAGCCAAAAACCATGATAGATGTTACAAGAATTGTCAAAGGAAGCACTAATGGCATCATCTTAGGTGCAAAAAACCATAAAAATTTTAAGACAATCATTATGTCTAAATCTTTCCCGGCGAGCTCTGAAATATAGAGCCAGATGGTTTGAAGAACAAAGATGAACATCAGAATAATAAAGACACCTGCAAATGTCTTTAGATAACTGACGAGTATATAGCGGTCCAGAATTTTCACCTACCCTTAGATCTTATTTATATAGTAGCCGTCTTTTTTATATTTAGCTTCGTCAAAGCTAAAAAGGGTTTTGGAAAGGGGCTGATTTGTTTTGAAGGAATTGACAGTTACTGTAAATTGAGTGCCTTCGTCATCAGTATGAATCAATTTGTAAATATGTTTGGTTTGCGCGTCAATGCCGAGTAACACGTTTTTGACATTGGATTTGGGATCTGTGGGAGTCAATTTGATATACTGTATCTTCCGACCTTTTACATTCTGAGTGATATCTAATTTTGCATGGTATCCTTTTTCATAAAAAGTAAGCATTCTGGAAGGTGTGATTTCCTTGTCTTCTTTTGCAGAGTATGCAGAAATGGTCACTTCTTCATCTTCGGGCACAATCGTATATACGTTTCTTCCGTCAAAAATCCTGGTAGTTCCCATCATGTTCAAAACGTATTTATCCCCTTCCAATACCACATCACCTCGAGTTTCTTGTTTGATATTTTCTTTGGAATTCATCAGAATATACTTGAAGTCAATAGTGATGTTGTCATAATTCTTCACTTTTTGCATCACTTCATTGAGTAGCCCTCTTGCATCTTGCGCCGAGGCATAAAATGTGAACAAACTAAATAATCCGAGTAGAACTATTTTTTTCATGATATAAGGTTTGGATTTTAAACAAGAATGTCAATCTTAACTTATACATTCTCATTGTCTAATAAATTATTAAGCGCATCAATGGTGGGAACCAGAACATCCCGAGCCTTACTTCCTTCAAAGGGACCCACGATTCCCGCGGCTTCAAGCTGATCAATAATTCTACCTGCTCGATTATATCCCAATTTCAATTTTCGTTGTAGAAGAGACGCAGAACCTTGCTGAGCAATAACTAATACTTCAGCGGCCTCTCGGAATTTTGAGTCACGCTCTCCGATATCAATATCAAGATTTGTGCCACCTTCCTCACCGGAATATTCAGGTAATAGATGGGCATCCGGATATGCTTTTTGTGCTCCAATGAAATCAACTATGTCAGCCACTTCCGGAGTATCCACAAAAGCACATTGAAGACGAATGAGTTCATTTCCTTGAGTGAATAACATGTCTCCCCGACCAATTAATTGATCGGCTCCGGCACTGTCCAGAATTGTTCGGGAATCAATTTTACTAGTAACACGGAAAGCAACTCGAGCAGGAAAATTAGCCTTAATGATTCCTGTAATAACGTTTACAGAGGGACGTTGTGTAGCAATTATTAAATGAATTCCTATGGCTCTTGCTAATTGTGCAAGTCTGGCAATGGGAGTTTCTACCTCTTTGCCTGCCGTCATTATTAAGTCGGCAAATTCATCTATAATAAGCACAATGTAGGGTAAAAACCGATGCCCTTCGTTTGGATTTAACTTTCTGTTCTTAAACTTGCTGTTGTACTCCTTGATATTTCTGACCATGGCATCCTTCAAAAGATCATACCGCGCATCCATTTCAATACACAACGAGTTTAAAGTATTGATCACCTTTGTAGTGTCTGTAATTATGGCCTCGTCAGTGTCCGGAAGTTTTGCCAGATAATGGCGTTCAATTTTATTGAATAATGTCAATTCCACTTTTTTCGGATCCACCAGAACAAATTTCACCTCTGCCGGATGCTTCTTGTATAATAACGAGGTTAATATAGCATTAAGACCAACAGATTTTCCTTGTCCTGTTGCTCCTGCCATCAACAAATGCGGCATTTTGGCCAAGTCGGCAACAAAAGTTTCATTGCTGATTGTTTTACCGAAAGCAATGGGAAGTTCCATCTCGGCGTTCTGAAATTTTGTGGAGGCGATAACTGAACGCATGGAAACCACTTTGGCATTCTTGTTTGGAACTTCAATACCTATGGTACCTCTACCGGGAATAGGCGCAATAATACGGATTCCCAGTGCAGAAAGAGACAAGGCAATGTCATCTTCCAAATTCTTAATTTTCGAGATACGGATACCGGCATCAGGCACTATCTCATAAAGTGTGACTGTTGGTCCAACCGTGGCTTTAATATTAGCAATACCAATTTTATAGTTGTTAAGAGTCTCAACAATACGATTTTTATTTTCTTCCAGCTCCTCTTGATCAATTGTGATTCCTGAACCTGAAGTGTGATCTTTTAGAAGATCTAAAGAAGGGAATCGGAAATTGCTTAAATCCAGCCGCGGATCAAATTGCCCCGAAGTTTTTACCAATCGTTCACTAATGCTTTCTATCTCTTCCTCTTCTTGTGCCTGTTCTACCTCCATTGCCACATCTCCCTGAATTGTCAGGGGTAGATCATCTTCTTTTTTTACTTCTATTTCCTTCTCAGGCGCGGGCGGCACTACTTCAGGCTGTATTGTTACCGGCTCGTTTGCTTGAGTGGAGGGCACTATTGGGCTCGGTTTTTCTTTTGTAGTTACTGCTATAGGGGCAACAATCAATTCATTGTCTTTTTCTATTTTCTCTGAATCTTCAAATTCTTCTTCCATTTTCTCTTTTGAGGATTTGAAAAGAGCAATGACGTGATCCGGAGTAATCTTTAATCTTACCACCAGATAAAAAATAAGTATGAATGCAAGAACCAATGAAGTGCCTATAGACCCTATATAATCTTGCATAAAATCATTCATTTCATATCCAATAGTTCCGCCTAGAAGACCCGCACCGTTATGAAAGAACCCAAAAAATATGGAGAACCAAAGCATGAGCAATATTCCCCAGAGCCAAAAGCGATAAAGAGGTTTTTTATCTCGACCCATGAACAAAAACCATCCGCTCAGGCTCACAAGGAAAGCAAAGAAGAAGGCAGAAACTCCAAAACCGTTGTAGATAAAAAAATGACCCACATTGGAACCAAATTTATTCAACCAGTTTTGTGCCTGAACTTCACGATCCACAAGACCAATATTACTTTGATCTGCCTGCCAAGAGAAAAAATAAGAGGCAAAAGAAAGGATTAAAGCAACACCGAAAAGAATAAGAAAGCTCCCAAAAAGCACTTTATGCTGTTTGGAAAGCCTAAAATTTAATTGCTTTGGAGGTTTTGTAGGTTTGGTTTTGTCTTTCTTTTTAGCCATTCAGAATGATGCTTGTTTGGTGAGCAAAAATACAAATATCGACGACTCCAATTTATAAATAAATCAGATGAAAAAGAAATAGAACTTCTTTGCTGTTAAAGAGGAAGGAGTGGCTGCAGTTTAGGAAGGTAGATAATGCAACCCACAATGATAGCGGCTAATGCAGCAAAAAATACAGCTCCCGCTGCTACATCCTTAATATACCCTATCTTTTTGTGATAATCCGGATGAATAAAATCGGCTATTTCTTCCGCTGCAGTGTTGATGCCTTCAACACTAATGACCAAGCCGATTGCGAGGATTTGACACAGCCATTCCGTTGTTGAAATTTTAAAATAAAAGCCGGCAACGGTGATAATAACACCAATCCCGGCTTGAACCTGAATGCTGGCTTCGTTTTTTAGAAGCAACCATGCACCTTTCAAGGCATAACCTCCGCCTTTGATGCGCTTTCCAATATAACTGTTCCACATGGTTTATAACAATACCTTCAATGCTGCCAAATAATCAGGCTCATTGCCTATCTCTTCAACTTGTTCTCTGTGAAGGACTTTTCCATTTTCATCCAAAACAAGAACTGCACGCGAAAGTAAACCTTTTAAGGGACCGTTAATCATTTCTACTCCATAATTTCTCCCGAAATTACCGTCTCTAAAATCGCTGAGATTAGTTACGTTATTAATTTGTTCATCATCAGCAAATCGTTTTTGGGCAAAAGGCAAATCACGGGAAATGGATAATACACGTGTGTTGTCAAGTCCTGTTGCTTTTTCATTAAATTTTCTTACAGAGGTAGCACATACGTTTGTATCAATACTTGGGAAGATATTCATAATCACCCTAGAACCTTTAAAATCCTCCAAAGTTTTAATTTCAAGATCCTGATTGATTAATTCAAAATCCGGGACACTATCGCCGATTGCGGGAAGATTGCCGGAAGTATCTATTTGTTTGTCTCCTAATTTTATTGTAGCCATATTTTTGTTTTTAAACCCTTAAAGGTAGTTATTCAACATCAAAGGTACCATAAAAGTGTGTGCTAAAACTTTGTTATTAAAACAGAAGAATTTTGATGATACAAAAGCGCAACAAAAAATCCCTTCGCAAACAGCGAAGGGATTTTGAAAAATTGTTTCGGATGGTCTGAATCATCGATCGATAGAACCCATCACCTTTTGAGCAAAGGTGTTGGCAGCATCTCTTTCCGGCATACCGTCAGCAATCATTTTATGAACTTCAATGGCTCCGCAAAGATTGGTTATGAGTTCTCCGATAACATCCATTTCTTCTTCAGTAATCCTATTGTACTCTGAATAAGATTCTAAAACTTCTATACAACTCTCAATCTGAGCTACTGAATTGTTTCTTTGAATATGTCTAATTGCCGGTAACTTCATCTACTAAATCTTTTAAAAGTTCATATTTGTTAGTCTGTACCTGATTCACCAAAGTTCCATTTTTAAAAGTAGCAAATGTGGGCAGATTATCCACAGTAGCCATTTTTCTACTTTCCGGGTACTTCTCTGCGTCAACAATGATAAACTTGAATCCTTCGGTTTCCCCGGCCAATTTTTTAAATTTTGGCTTCATGAGTCGGCAATTACCACACCATCCTGCTGCAAATTGAACAACAACGTTTTGCTCTTCAGCAATAAACTCTTGTAAATTATCTTCTTTAAGCTCCAGCAACATAGTATTATTTTTTTAGATATTCAGCTACACCTTCTCTAGAGGCAGTCATGGCTTCTTTTCCTTCTTCCCAGTTGGCAGGACAAACTTCGCCTTTTTCCTGAACGTGGGTGTAGGCGTCCACAAGACGAATGTATTCTTTCACACTTCTACCTAGAGGCATATCATTTACGCTTTCGTGAAATATTTTTCCTTCTTCGTCTATAAGATAAGTAGCGCGGTAGGTAACGTTATCTCCTTTCATTAGATAAAGATCAGACTCTTCATCATAATCTTCTTCTGCATCAAGAATACCAAGAGCGTTGGCCAAATTTCTATTGGTGTCAGCCAATAAAGGGTAAGTTACTCCTTCGATTCCTCCTTGGTCTTTTGGAGTGTTAAGCCAGGCAAAATGCACTTCGGGAGTATCGCAAGAAGCCCCGATAACTATAGTATTTCTTTTTTCAAAATCAGCAAGTGCTTCTTGAAATGAATGGATCTCAGTGGGACATACGTAAGTAAAATCTTTTGGGTACCAGAAAAGGAGTACCTTTTTATTGTTTTTCTGAGCCTCTTCCAAAACATTTAGTTTGAAAGTGTCGCCCATTTCGTTCATTGCATTTACTGTAATGTTTGGGAATTTTTTTCCTACTAATGACATAAGCTATATTTTTTAATGTTATTTTTTCTGTTACAAAGATAGGTTTTTTGCCCGGCAAACTATAAGTAAACCAATCAATTAATTTATATCGTGATAGATGGAGCTTATTGTTAGTGTAAAATGATATTACCCTAATTAATTATTGTGGGGCGTTTTCAGCTCTCTAATCTTAATTTTAAAAGCTGCAAAAAGCAATGTCATAAACGGGCTCAACCAATTGAAGACGGCATATACTGCATAATGAGTGGTTGGTACTCCCAAAACCCCGCTCTGATAGGCTCCACAAGTATTCCAAGGAATTAAGGTCGATGTAACTGTCCCGCTGTCTTCAAGTGTTCGTGAAAGATTCTCAGGGGCAAGATTTTTATCTCTAAAAGCCTGAGCATACATTTTTCCTGGTATAACCAAGGCTAGGTATTGATCAGATGCTGTAACATTTAGCGCCAGACAACTTGCCACCGTGCTTGCAAATAATCCAAAAGTGGTATGAAATAATTTTAATAAAGCCTTACTAATGGTAGCAAGTGCACCAATGGCATCCATAACTCCCCCGAAGACCATGGCACAAAGTATCAGCCAAATAGTGTTTAACATTCCCACCATTCCTCCGGAAGAGAATAGACCTCTCAAAGCTTCATTGTCAGTGGGTATTATGCTTTCTACTGTAATGGCATTCATCACTCCCTTATATCCGGAATGAAATGTAAGAGTCTGCTCTCCTCCTAGAGCAGCAATTAATTCCGGTTGGAAAAACACTGCAGCCAGCGCACCGAAAAGTGTTCCTAGAAAAAGTGCTATTAATGGGGAGGTTTTCTTAATAATTAGAAATATTACCAAGCCGGGAATAACAAATAGCCATGGGGAAATGGTAATAGACGACTTCAGAGAATTTAGAAGCGCACTTGTTTCTGCTTGCCCGGAAACATCCAGTGACAGGCCCAGAACAATAAATACAATTAAAGTCACTGTGTATGTTGGAATGGTAGTGTATAGCATATAGCGGATGTGGGTGAACAAATCGGTTCCGGCCATGGCAGGAGCCAAGTTGGTAGTATCACTTAAAGGTGAAAGTTTATCTCCAAAATATGCACCTGAAACGATTGCCCCTGCCGTCATACCTAAAGGTACCTGCAGAGCTTCCGCTATTCCTATAAGAGCAATCCCTACAGTAGCTGATGTGGTCCAGCTACTTCCTGTAGCTAAAGAAACTATAGAACATATGACTACCGTGGATACCAGGAAAATAGTAGGATTTAAAATCTGGAGTCCATAATAAATCATAGTAGGGATTATTCCTGAGACTAACCATGTTCCGGCTAAGGCTCCCACCATTAACAGAATGAGAATTGCACCGGCAGTGGATTTAATGTTTTGAGATACTTCCTCAAGCATTTGTTCAAAGCGTACTTTATGAAAAAAACCTACAACGGCTGCCACTGCTGCACCCATCAGAAGAATGAACTGATTGCTTCCATCCAGGGCTGCATCTTCAAAAGCATACAAAACATTGTAAAACAACATTATTACCAGAACAATCACCGGAATCAAGGCAGCGCCTACCGTGAGTTCTTTGTTTTTAATGATGTTTTCATCTTGAGGTTCTGAAGGATGAATGTCTTGGCTTTCCATGAAGTGTGAAGAGATTTAAGTTGTAATGTTACAACTTTGAATAAAATGTGCAAAATAAAATAATAAGAACAATAAAAAAAGGCCGCTAAAAGCGACCCTCATTTTTTGATAGAAAGAATTACTGTTTCTTAAGCACGTAATGATCTGCTAAATCCCCGGTTACTTTAGAACCGTCTTGGTTTAGAGCCACAATATGATCATTCTCAAATTTGTAAAGCAAAGAACCGCCGGGGTTGTTGTCATTAGCAGGTTTGAGAGTGATAACATTGGAATTTTCATCCCAGTTATAGGTGCCCATTTCTTGGAATTCTTGAGATTCAGCGCCTTTTAGATATTTTGCTGTTTTCTCATAGGTGCCATCATTGTTTACAACAATGGTAGTTTCAATCCCTTCACAATCAGCACAAGGAAGAGTTCCTTCATAGGTGCCACTCCACGCTACAAGATGAGCATCACTTTCAGGTGTTGTCATGTCCATCTCCATTGTGTCTTCTGCTGTAATGTCAGTTTCTCCTTCTTTACTGTCTTTGCAGCTTACGACAGCCATGCTACCCAAGAAAATTAATACTAAGGGAAGAGTTTTAAAAAATTTCGATTTCATAAGATAAAATAGTTTTTGATTTTATGCAATAAAGGTAGAGGGATTTTTTTTCGACGAATGTTAAAAAATGACTATTGTTTTAAGTGTTACTTATAGAGGTTACCTTAGAAGGTTGCCTGTCCAAAAAAACGCTCACTATTAGGAGATTATGAATAGCATTATCTATATCTTTGTTAATTAAAAGTTAAACATGATAAGGGTTTTTGTTTTATTAATATATTTTTATTTTGGTTTTTTTAATGTTTATGGACAGGTAGGAATTGGGACAGACAATCCTCATACTTCAAGTGCATTGGATGTTACCTCCACAAACAAGGGGATTTTAATTCCCCGGGTTTCTCTTACAGGTAGTTATAATTCTTCCCCGGTTACTTCGCCGGCCACAGGGCTTCTGGTATTCAATACCAATACCGCATCCGACGTTACACCGGGATTTTATTTTTGGTCCGGTTCGCTATGGAAAGCTTTATCCGGTGG
>Ga0079224_100013072_pt1 | contig 11538 bp, 7 predicted proteins | sample Stecom2015_FD_80414 | JGI IMG/M metagenome (GOLD analysis project Ga0079224, IMG submission 80414) | Agricultural soil microbial communities from Utah to study Nitrogen management - Steer compost 2015 | ecosystem: Environmental > Terrestrial > Soil > Agricultural land | place: USA: Utah...
CGATTAAACAAATACGCTGATGAAAAATTCAAAATATTACCCTTGGGTCGTTGTAGGCCTTTTGTGGATTGTTGCATTGCTCAATTACATGGATAGACAGATGTTGGCTACAATGCGACCCAGTATGGAAGCTGACATTGTTGAATTACAATCGGCTACAAACTTTGGCCATTTAATGGCTGTTTTCTTGTGGATATATGGTTTTATGAGTCCTGTCGCGGGAGGTATAGCGGATAAATTCAATCGAAAATGGCTAATTGTTGGGAGTTTATTTGTTTGGTCTGGTGTAACTTTTGCCATGGGGTATGCGAATACTTTTCAACAGCTTTATTGGTTAAGAGCTGTCATGGGGGTAAGCGAGGCACTGTATATTCCTGCCGGACTTTCTCTCATAGCTGATTTTCATCAGGAAAAAACGAGATCCCTAGCTGTAGGTATTCATATGACGGGACTATATATGGGGCAGGCGCTTGGAGGTTTTGGTGCGACGGTAGCAGAAGCGTTTACATGGCATACCGCATTTCGTGCCTTTGGGCTTATAGGAATAGTGTATGCTATTATCTTGATATTTTTCTTACGAGAAGCTAAATCTTCTGTTAATAGTATAAAGACTGCGCAAGAAAAATTGGAGAAACAACGTCCGTTTGCCTTTAAAGCATTGGCTATATTGTTTACCAATATTTCCTTTTGGGTTATACTTTTTTATTTTGCCGTGCCAAGCTTACCTGGGTGGGCAACAAAAAACTGGCTTCCGACACTTTTTGCACAAAATCTAGATATTCCTATGTCTAGTGCGGGACCATTGTCGACGATTACAATTGCTGTTTCGTCCTTTATAGGGGTTATTTGTGGAGGGATTCTATCCGATACATGGGTACAACGCAATATAAAGGGTAGAATTTATACGAGTGCTATCGGTATAGCTTTAACGATTCCATCGTTATTGCTGTTAGGTTTTGGTCATTCGCTCTTTCATGTTGTCACTGCAGCCCTTTGCTTTGGATTAGGGTTCGGTATGTTTGATGCGAATAATATGCCCATCTTATGCCAGTTTGTGTCTTCGAAATATAGAGCAACAGCCTATGGGTTGATGAATATGGTTGGTGTTTTCTCCGGAGCATATATCACGGATTTTCTAGGACGATCTTCGGATGCAGGGCATCTAGGGAAAGACTTTGCCACACTCGCAGGAATTGTCGTGATCGCACTGCTGATCCAATTATATTTTCTTCGCCCTAAGGTGAACGATTATGTAGATTGAAATGCTTTATTGCCAAAGAGACAATAAGCTACTGCCCTTTGTTAAAAAGTTCGGTCCGCAAATCTTGATAGTAAAGTAAGGCTGCTTCGGCATTATTAAAGTCGCTCTGCGTCATGTATATCTGTCCCAACTTGTCTATAATGGCAAGTTGAAGTAGTTTGTTTTCTTCCGATTTAGCGAGCTCATCGGCTTGGAGAAACTCCTTTTTGGCAACATTATAATTCTTCTGGACAAATTTAGAGAACGCGAGCATATATTCAATTTCGGCAAGTTCCTCGTTGAAGTTTTTACTATTTGCCAGATCGCGTGCTTGGATTAAAAACCATTGCGCTTCCGTATGCTTATTTTGCAATTGGTAAATCCGTGCCAACGTTTGCCAGGCAATAATCTTTTGTTCGTATGCTTTTGCGCGGTTCAGTAGGGGGATAGCCTTGCGGATGATGTTGTTCTCAGCAGACCGGTAGTCTTTGTCGTAGGCCTGGATAAGCGCTATTTTCAGAAGAGAATTCGCCTGATCGATAATACTTTTCTGTTGAACAGCCATGTTGTAATAAGCTTCCTGAAAATAACCCGCCTGTTGAATATTTTTATCGTATAAATAGATGTTGGCTAAATTATACTGAATAACGGCTATATCGGATGCGTTTGAAGTTTTCTGTGCGTGTTGAAGGGCGGTTTGCAACAGGCCAAGAGCTTGGGAGATCGCCCCCTCTTTTAAGGATGATGACGCGTAAGTATGTAGCAAACCATAAGCCGTGTTATAATTACCTCGTTCAACTTCTCGTTCTACTAGTTCGTTCCACGCCGACGTTGTATTGGGTATGGGCGAAAGCAGGTATTGTACATGCCGCTCGGCACGCGTAGTTTTAAACTCCGCAATCAATTGTTGAAGGTCGAGGGCTCTGTCGATGCTGTCCTGAAAAGCTGTCTTTTCTTTATAGGAATCCGTCAGGAGCTCTTCGCGGGTTCGGGGAGCAGGAAGTACATATACGCGAGGACCTACTCCGTCAAAATCGGCATCATACTTATTCACATAGCCTGCTGGATCCAACGCGACGTCGGCCTCCTGCGCTTGAATATGGGGTACGCTTAGTCCGAAAGCGAACAGCCCTGATATAATATAAAAAATACTCTTTTGATGGAGTGTCATACGCGTTCTTTCCTGTTTTACAAAGTTATAGCCTAATTGGCACATTCACAAATGATGATTTTTTGCTTTCCGTCCATTACATTCTTCTTTGTTGGACGTATGCCTGTGCCGCGGGCGGAATGACGCACCGTTGCACTATCCCACCTTTAACCACCAAAGTTGCATCCGAATGTTTTACAACGGCAGTATCTTATGCTTAGCACGATACTTAATGTAAAACATTCGAAGCGAGGAGGTTTTTGGTTCTTTTTCACGGGAAAAAGAACATAAAAAAAGTTACACCACAAAATATTTACACAATAAGTCTCTATTTATGCAGTTATTTACAAATGAGATAAATGTTAACTTAGTAACTTACGGCCGTTAATTTTAACGTCCTTGTTATTTTGTGCTTTGTTTTCAGTATTTTTATGGCAAACAAAATTTTATTGCAAGTTTTGGATACTGAAAAGGATTATTGCAAATGTATTTAAAAAAAATAGCTTATATGTTTAAGAATATTGTATTTGGTCTGGCTTTAATTTCATTTATAGCGTGTGGATCAAAACCCCGGGTGAGTTTGGAGGAAGAAGCATTACAATTAAAACCATCGGCACAACACGAAGTTATTGCCGCCGAGGTGGCCAACCTGTTGGAGAACTATAGCTATAAAAAGGTACCGATGACGGATTCGCTGTCACGCATCGTTTTTACGAACTTGCTAAAATCGATGGATCAAGGACGGAATTACCTCCTTCAATCCGATATTGATGATTTCAAGCAATTTGAAAATGCCATTAGTCAAGACTTTAGGAAAGGTGATCTATCTGCGCCGTTCTATATTTTCAATATCTATTCACAACGTTATTTGGAAGCGATGGAATATGCGTTATCTCAAGTCGATGCACCACATGATTTTGAAATCGATGAGAAATACGTGGCATACAGAGAGAAGCTTCCTTATTTCAAGGACGAAACGGAACTGAAAGACCAGTGGCGTAAACGTGTGAAATACGATTTACTGAATTTGCGGTTGACAAGTACAGATAAAGATTCTGTGGATATGGAAAAACACAAAGAAACATTGCGCAAGCGGTACAAAAACTTAGTTAGCCAAGCAAAACAGACTAATTCCAATGATGCGTTTCAGCTGGTCATGACCGCACTGACAGATGCCGTTGATCCACATACGACTTACTATAACCCTTCGTTTGCACAAGCATTTAACGAAAGCATGTCCAATACTTTTGAAGGTATCGGCGCACGTTTATCAATGGAAAACGAAATGGTCACGATCAAGGAGATCATTGCGGGAGGTCCGGCCTTTAAAGACAAAAGCTTAAATGTGGACGATAGAATTATCGGTGTAGCGCAAGGAGAAGGCGAATTTGAGGATATTATCGGATGGCGTTTAGATGCTGCAGTTGCAAAAATAAAGGGACCGAAAAATACGGTTGTGCGATTGAAAGTTATTCCGGCTGGGCAAGAGCTTACAGCACAGCCGAAAGTGGTGGCATTAAGTAGGGATAAGATTGTTATTGAAGAAGAATCTGCACAGAAAGAGATAAAGCAGGTGAAAGGCGACGATGGAAAAACGTATAAAGTAGGGCTTATCAAATTACCAAAATTCTATATTGAGTTTGAGGCGTACCGGCGGGGCGATCCAAATTACAAGAGTACGACGAGAGATGTTCGACTGATTTTGGATACCCTTCGTCAAGAAAATGTGGATGCGGTTGTGTTAGACTTAAGAAATAATGGTGGCGGTTCCTTACAGGAAGCTATTGAATTGACCGGATTGTTTATTGACAAGGGACCGGTTGTCCAGGTGCGCGACGTGCGTAATCGGGTAGATATAGAAAGCGATAAAGATGCAGGTGTTGCTTGGGATGGTCCGTTTGGTGTGCTAATCAATCGTTTCTCAGCATCAGCCTCCGAGATTTTTGCCGGGGCGATTCAGGATTACGGAAGAGGGGTGGTGCTGGGAACCCAGTCATATGGAAAAGGGACTGTACAATCGGCTATTGATATGTCACGTTTTATTAGTGCAACGAATAAATTGTTATTAAAGGCTAAAGGTCTAGACAAAGATCCCGATACGCCAACAGGTGCTCCAGAATTTGGTCAAATCAATATTACGATGGGGAAATTTTATCGTGTAACAGGAAGCAGTACGCAACATAAAGGAGTGGTGCCCGATATTACTTTCCCTACCCAATATGCAGCAGAAAAGTTTGGCGAAAGTTCTGAACCTTCGGCCTTGCCTTGGGATCAGATTAAGTCTTCGAACTTTACAGCAGTGGCAGATTTGACAAGTTTAAAGAACCAATTAAAAGAAGTTCACGAATTGCGAATGGAAAAATCTCCTGAGTATGCTTATCTATTGGAAGATATTGAGGAATTTCAGGAACTGGATTCTATTCAAGAGATCAGCTTGAACCAAAATAAATTAAAAGAAGAGCGGGAGAAGACCCGAGCGAAAAACAGAGCGCGAATAAACAAGGGCTTAGAACTGCGCGGTTTACCATTATGGAAAGAGGGAGAACCGCAACCCAAAACAGATTTTGATTTTATCTTAGACGAAAGTTTATCCGTAATGGCAGATTATATACGGCTTGGACAGACTAAGTTGGCAAAGAAATAAAATTAATAGAGACGCTAAACGGCGTCTCTACTTGTTTCATATCATCAAAACATCTTCAGCTGGGGGTCAGTAACCCGAAATGATTTTCTATGGTGTGGGCTGATACCGTGTTGCAAGATGGCATTGCGGTGCTTAATGGTTGGATATCCTTTATTGGACAGCCAATCATAATAAGGGAATTCATTTGCTAGCGAATGCATATATTCATCCCGGTAGGTCTTGGCTAAGATCGATGCAGCCGCTATAGAAAGGTATTTCCCATCGCCCTTACAATACATTGATGGGGGATATCTTGATATGCCTTGAATCTGTTACCATCAACAATAATATAAGCCGCTTTTGTTTTCAGCAGATCCAATGCGCGGTGCATGGCCAAATAGGAAGCGTTTAAAATATTGATATGGTCAATTTCTTCTGCAGATACACTCGCTACGGCAAAATCTAAAGCCTCTTTCTCAATAATAGGACGTAAAGTCTTTCTTTTCTTTTCCGAAAGCTGCTTGGAGTCATTAAGCAGTTTATTACAGTAGTCCGGCGGAAAAATAACGGCTGCGGCAAATACGGGTCCTGCTAGGCAGCCTCTTCCAGCTTCGTCGCATCCTGCTTCCATTACATCACGTTGAAAAGTTGATAATAACATTTTGCTAAAATACAAAACCGAGATGTAAATAAGCATGAACACATAAAGAAATGATTATCTGCGATGAGTTCGCAAGCTCGGTTATTTACACGAGCTCCCATCGACCATAAAAATGAAATAAATAGATGAAAATGACCGGACTGTATGTAACATGTGTGTGATATTCGATAAAAAAGAAGAAATGCTTTTTTACTTTGATATGATCGCTGAGTCTATACATAGAGCATTTAAATGAAGTAGAATAACAACTAACAATGAAAGCATTTCTTCTCGGCATAATAGTAATTGTAGGAATGGGTGAATCTTTTGCACAAAAGAAGCAAAAGATGATCATCCAGTCGGTGACGGATATAACGATTGATGCAGATTTAGTGGAGTGGGATACGTTAAATAACGTTGCAGAAGAAGGTTTTTGGTTCTTCCGATTGGGACAAGACGCTTCCAATCTCTACATCGCTATTCGTGTAGAAAATCAAATGCTACAGCATCTAGCCGTTAGAAATGGTGTTTTGCTGACTGTCCAATCCAATCATAGAAACAGAGACGACATCCAATTTCTATTTCCTTACCCCGACAGCGAAGTGAAACGCGCTATGTTGCGTGAGGATCACGATTCTGATGGGGCTTATAAAACAGATTTGATCAACCGATCGCGCGGATATTTTGTGTATGGCTTCCCAACGGTGCCAAATGGATTGTTGTCCTTGCAAAATGCTTATGGACTGCAAGCAAAAGCGCGTATCAACGACGGGAAGCTCTATTATGAAGCGGTTGTACCGAAATCGTTATTGGATTATACGACACCTGTTGCGACGTTCAAGCTTGGTATTTATGATGGTTTTACACCCTTAATCTCGTCTAAGAAAGTTGTCTCGAGCCGCTCAGGGGGAATGTACGGTGGCTATCGCGGACGACCGGCTCCCAAATCAAAGGATAAGTTGACCTTGGCCGTGCTTTTAGAAACAATATTAAATTAGCATACGATAAAAAAATGAAAGGTTTTTTGAAAATAGTTTGTGGTTTGGCGGTTTGGTTATCCGCTTCCAATGCGATTGCACAAACAGGTAGAACGGTGCAAGGCATGTTGCGGGATAATGAATCAAGAGTAGTGGCCGGGGCGTCTGTGCAGTTGGAAGGCGATAAGGACACACTAGGCACAAGTGCTTCCCCGGCAGGCATATTTACATTTAATAATGTAAAATCACAGACGTTTACGGTGAAAGTCACGAGTTTGGGTTTTGAACCTTTTGAGCAGCAATTCAACTTTTCGCCGGGACAGGATAAAATGGTAATTCCGTCTTTTCAATTACAGGGGATAGCAAATATGCTGGAGGAAGTAATTGTCGATGGTGTAATTACCGTACAAGTGAAAGGAGACACTATCGAATATGCTACAAAGGACTTAAAATTAAGGGAAGGGGCGCTGGCAGAGGATGCTTTAAAGCGCTTACAAGGTGTGGAAGTCGATAAAGATGGGAATGTAACAGCACAGGGAGAACAGATTACACGCGTCCGTATCAATGGAAAAGATTTTTTTGGTGGTGATGTGAAAACGGCCACACAGAACCTACCCGCAAATATCATTGAAAAGATGCAGGTGGTTGATGATTATGGTGATATGGCAAACTTGACCGGAAATAGAACGGGCGACTCGGAAAAGGTTTTAAATATTCAGATCGATCCGGAATATAATAAAGGCCAAATGGCGACCGTACGTGTAGGTTATGGAACGGAAGAACGTTTCCAAACCACCGGGATGTGGATGGGGCTTACCGATAAAACCCAGGTTTCCGTATTGGGGAACTTAAACAATATGAACGCCAGCTTATTCGATTTTAATACGATGGGTGGCGGTGCGCGTCGGCGGATGGGCGGAGGGGGTGGTCGCGGGGGCGGCATGGCTGGTGGTTCTGATGGTATCACCAAGGTGGGGTCCATTGGTTTAAATGTCCGTCATGATTTTAGTGATAAGCTTAAAGTCTATGGGTCGTATTCGTTTGGTCGGGACGACAATAATACACAAACGCAGTCGTTCACCGAATATATCGGACAAAATATGGGGGTTGATAGTGATCAAGATAATAATCGCATTCGCACCAACCATCGTTTGGATGCAAACGTCGAATGGAATATTTCGGAAAAAGACTATTTGAAGTTAACACCACAATTTGGCTTTAACAAGAATGATGCTGATAATCTGGATAATTCTACGTTTTATTTGGATAATGTGCTGGACTATACACAAGTGCAGACCCAATTAAATGGTAGCAATGCGCCGCGTTATGGAATCAGCGGATTGTATAACAGAAGGCTGAATGAAAAGGGAAGAAATTTCTTTATCAACTTTAATTACGACAATGCCGTTTCAGAAAATGATTATAACCAGATTTTAGATCGTCTTATCTATGATCCGAATAATCAGGATCAAGAAATTGGGAAGATTTGGGAACAGACCATCCGGGAAGCACGAAATAAAAGTTGGAATGCCGGAACATCTGTTTCTTATACAGAGCCTCTTGGAGAAAACAGTCGTATGGAGCTGACATATGATTTCAATGTTAACAACTATGATAATTTTGATCGACAAAATGGATTCGACAGAAACGGTAACCCGATTGATAACGCCATAGACAATGCGGCGGTATTAAACTACGCGTATGATTACGATTATGCCTTTAATTCGCATCGAGTTGGGGCGAACTATTCGTATGACAAGGATAAAATTAAGTATAGTATAGGTGCTGCGGTTCAACCCACCGTTTTGAGCGGGAATGCATACAGTGCGTCGGAATCTGCGGTTATTAGCCGGAATAACTTTAATGTTATTCCGATCGCTCGTTTTGAATATCGGTTTTCAAGACAATCCAATATCACCTTCAATTATTCCGCGCGTGCTTCCGAACCAGGGGTGTCGCAGATATTGCCTTTCGAGGTGAGTACAAACCGTACGAGTACCACGATCGGAAATCCGAATCTAGATCCGGAATTCCAACACAGCGGACGGATTCGTTTCCGCAGTGGCGACTTCCAGAAAGGCAAGACATTCTTCGCGACGGTCAGTGCTAATTTGACCAATGACAAAATTGTTTCTTTTAATAAACGTTATCCGGTCGAGGGCGATGGTATATACCAAGAAGTACGTTACTTGAACGAATCGGAACCTGTTTATTCGGTTAATTCGTTTTACCACCTAGGTCGATCGTTGAAAGATAAGACCTATAACATCATGTATATGGGGAGTGTGAATTATAATAAGAATATCGCCTATATCGCGGAGGATCCAGATGCATTAGAAGGTGATAAAAATGTGACCAATAATACGGTCTTAATGCAGGGACTGTTCTTTCGGTATACGCCGTCAGAGAAACTGGAAATTAGTCCTGGCGCGCGGTACTCTTACAACATTACCAAATCATCCTTGCCGCAGTATTCACAAGGCAATGTTTCGTCGTTTTCGCCAACGCTGATCGGTTCTGTAAATATCACGCCGACAACCATTTTTGGTGCAGACGTTTCCAAGACGTTCAATAGAGGCTACCGAGCCACTGAAAATCCATTTATCATCAATAGCTATATAGAGCAGCGCATGTTGAAGGGACAACGGGGGACGATACGCTTACAGGCTTTTGACTTGTTAGACCAGCAAATTAATATCAATAGAACGGTTGGTGATATATTGACAGATTCTCGTACCAATCGTTTGGGAAGGTACTTTATGTTGACCTTTACCTTTAGATTTCAGAAATTTTCGGGAATGAATCCTTTCCAAGAAGAAAGCGGATCAAGGGGGATGAGACGACCAAGGATGTAAATGTCCTTTTTTATTTCTACTTTTGGGGTTTGACTTTGATAAATATGGAATATGAAATTATCCGCTTGGACAACGGTATCCGCGCGGTATTTCACCGTCAGATTTCTCCCATTACGCATACCTGCTTGGTTGTCAATGCCGGCTCTCGAGATGAAGAACTCGGGAAGTACGGAGTGGCCCACTTTATTGAGCATTTGCTGTTCAAGAAAACGGAACGACGGTCTACACAACAGATTCTCAGTTATTTGGAAGCTGTAGGAGGCGATTTAAATGCATACACGACCAAAGAATATACTTGTGTGCACGCCTCCATCCTTAAACCTCACCTGAATAAGGCATTGGATTTATTTGAAGATATTATCTTCCATTCTACATTTCCATCAGATGAAATGGAAAAGGAGAAGGGGGTTATCGTAGACGAAATGGCATCTTATCGGGATAATCCCGAAGAATCGATTATGGATGATTACGAGGATTTAATTTTTAATCGCTCGGGATTGGGGCACAACATTCTTGGTTGGGAAAAGGATCTGCTGGCTTTTACGAAAGAAGATGTTCAGCAATTTATACATCAGAATTATCAAACGAATGATATTGTCATTGGGATCACAGGAGATTATGAACTAAAGACGGTAGAGAAGATGTTAAGACGTTACTTCGAACCGGTTAAAGAGAATAAGCAGGTGCGTCCTCGTCAAGGGGCAGCAGTGAATGTAGCAGCACACATCGAATTAAAGAAGCCCATCAATCAGGTACATTATATGTTGGGTGCGCCGGCGTATAGTATCCGCGACGATCGTAAAACGGGGCTACTGTTGCTTAATAACATGTTGGGGGGATTTGGGATGACTTCAATTCTTAATCTCGCTGTCCGAGAAAAGTATGGAATTGCGTATACGATTGAATCAAACTATACACTGTTTACAGATACGGGATTGTTTACGATTTATCTTGGTACGGATGAAGAAAAAATCAAAAGAGCAAAAAAACTCGTTTTCCGGGAACTCGATAAAATAAAAACAAAGGGAGTTTCTGAAAATCAACTGCAAAAAGCAAAACATAAGTTTAAGGGGCAAATAGCGCTCGCGGAGGAAAATAGAATGAGTATGATTATTGCAGAAGCAAAAAATGTCATGGACTATGATCGGGTGATAACGCTAAATGAAGTTTTTGAAAAAATAGATGCGGTATCTGCTAGCGAGCTATTGTCTACTGCACAGGATATTTTTGATGATAAGAAACTCACGTCCTTAGCATTTGTTCCGGAATAGATAAAAGAATTTTTTATTTTTGACGCAATACCAAAAGTGGGAAACTAAGATATAATGAATTCCCATCAACCATAACGAAAAAACAAATAGATGAAAACAGCCTATATTTTCCCAGGTCAAGGCGCTCAGTTCGTAGGAATGGGACAGGATCTATATAACTTAAATGAAGAGACGAAATCTCTTTTCGAGCAAGCAAATGATATTTTAGGTTTCCGTATTACCGATATTATGTTTTCGGGAACGGATGAGGATTTGAAACAGACCAAAGTGACACAACTAGCTATTTTTCTACACTCCGTGATTTTGGCGAAAGCTTTGGGTGATAGTTTTCAGCCGGCGATGGTCGCGGGACATTCGTTAGGCGAATTCTCCGCGTTGGTAGCAGCAGGCGCGTTATCTTTTGAAGATGGTCTCAAATTGGTAGCAAAGCGCGCCAACGCGATGCAGAAAGCATGCGAAGCACAACCGTCGACAATGGCGGCGATTTTAGGGTTAGAGGATGAAACGGTAGAGAAAATTTGTGCGCAAGTAGAAGACGTGGTAGTGGCGGCAAATTACAATTGTCCCGGACAATTGGTTATTTCGGGCACAATAGAGGGGGTAGATAAAGCCTGCGTTTTGTTGACGGAAGCTGGCGCTAAACGAGCTTTAAAGTTAAACGTCGGCGGGGCATTCCATTCTCCTTTGATGGAACCCGCGAAGGTGGAATTGCAGGAGGCGATTGAAGAAACGGAAATCAAATCCCCTATTTGTCCTATTGTCCAAAATGTGGATGCAAAACC
>Ga0079224_100013074_pt1 | contig 11536 bp, 13 predicted proteins | sample Stecom2015_FD_80414 | JGI IMG/M metagenome (GOLD analysis project Ga0079224, IMG submission 80414) | Agricultural soil microbial communities from Utah to study Nitrogen management - Steer compost 2015 | ecosystem: Environmental > Terrestrial > Soil > Agricultural land | place: USA: Utah...
AATGAGCCTCTGCTCACAAATATAAATTGAAGGGAGAGTTTAGATGAGACAGTTAAAGATTACAAAACAGGTTACCAATAGGGAAACCGCGTCCTTGGACAAGTATTTGCAGGAGATCGGAAAGGTGGACTTGATCACGGCCGACGAAGAAGTTGAATTGGCACAACGCATCAAGGCCGGGGACCAACTCGCCTTGGAGAAATTGACCAAGGCCAACCTCAGGTTTGTCGTATCCGTGGCCAAACAGTACCAGAACCAGGGCCTTACCCTTCCCGATTTGATCAACGAAGGGAACCTGGGACTGATAAAGGCGGCCCAACGCTTTGACGAGACCCGTGGATTTAAGTTTATTTCATACGCCGTATGGTGGATCCGCCAATCCATTCTACAGGCCTTGGCCGAACAATCCAGGATTGTTCGCCTGCCCCTGAACAAGATCGGTTCCATCAACAAGATCAACAAGACCTTTGCGTTCTTGGAACAGGCCCATGAACGTACCCCATCGGCCGAGGAAATTGCCAAAGAATTGGACATGACCGTGGAGGATGTGAAACAATCCCTGAAAAACTCAGGGCGACACGTTTCCATGGACGCCCCCCTTATCGACGGAGAGGATTCCAACCTCTATGACGTATTGCGAAGTGGGGAATCCCCCAACCCGGACAAGGAATTGTTGCATGAGTCCCTAAGGACCGAAATCGAACGTGCCTTGGAGACCTTGACCCCCCGGGAGGCTGATGTCATCCGACTTTACTTTGGTCTGGCCGGACAGCATTCCATGACCCTGGAAGAGATCGGGGAGACCTTTGACCTGACCCGCGAACGGGTACGACAGATCAAGGAAAAGGCCATCCGAAGATTGAAACACACCTCAAGAAGCAAGATCTTAAAGACCTATTTGGGGTAAAAGGCTACACTTCCTCCATTAATTTAGGTTAAATAAAGCTTAAATTTTTTTTTTGGCAGGAAAGTTGTATCTTGTGTACTTACAACAGTTAATCATGACTGTTCGTTTTTTGATTGATGAATAAACTCCGGCTGATTACCGGAGTTTTTTTATTTATGGTATTTGGCATAACCCACTGTGAATACAGGTGATTTCCATGGATATCTTGATTGGGGCCAGGAATCGCGAACCTATTTTGCCCGTTATTTTCTAGGAGGAGCCTACCGCAATTGCAACCTGAAAGGTTTAGCCGATCGCTACGGCCATATAAAGGGCAGTTCAACATAACCCCCAACATCCGATTCCCCGTCAATTTAATTGTTGGGATTGCCGAATTGGCTAACTTTGTGTCATGGACAAGACAATAATTGCGCCTTCCCTATTGGCATCCGACTTTGCCAAGTTGCAACAGGAGATTGAAATGGTGAACCAAAGCCGGGCCGATTGGTTCCATTTGGACATTATGGATGGGGTCTTTGTGCCCAATATCTCCTTTGGAATGCCCGTGATCGAAGCCATTGCCAAACACGCCAAAAAGCCTTTGGATACCCATCTGATGATCGTGGACCCAGATCGGTACATAAAGACCTTTGCCGCTTTGGGGGTCCATCACTTGACGGTGCACTACGAGGCCTGTCCCCACCTGCACAGGACCCTGCAGGCCATCAAGGCCGAGGGCATGAAGGCCGGGGTAGCCCTGAACCCACATACTCCCGTACATCTTCTGGAAGATATCATACAGGACATCGACATCGTGATCCTGATGAGCGTCAACCCGGGTTTTGGAGGGCAATCCTTTATCGAAAACACCTATCAAAAGATCAGGGAACTCAAAAGCATGATCGTCCACAAACACTCCAAGGCCCTGATCGAGATCGATGGGGGGGTCAATGCGGGCAATGCGGCAAAACTCACATCGGCAGGTGCCGATATCCTTGTGGCCGGCAGTTTTGTATTCAAAAGCCAAGATCCCCTGGCCACCATAGAGGACCTAAAGCAAAGGACCCAATAATGCAACAGTTCGACCTTTTGATCATCGGTGGGGGTCCCATTGGCATTGCCTGTGGCCTGGAGGCCAAGAAAAAGGGGCTCGACTACCTCATTGTCGAAAAGGGGCCCTTGGTGAACTCCCTGTTCAATTACCCCGTGAACATGCAGTTCTTCTCCTCCTCGGAGAAATTGGAAATCGACAACATCCCCTTTATCAGCAATGAGGCCAAGCCCAAACGGAACGAGGCCCTGGAATACTACCGCAGGATCGTATCCTCGAATGAACTTAACATCAAACTCTTTGAAAGGGTGCTCACGGTCCAAAAAGAATCGCAATCCTTCCACATTCGTACGGACAAGGCATACTACCGGGCCAAGAACGTAGTGGTGGCCACCGGCTTCTACGATCTGCCCAACACCCTTGGAATCCCCGGGGAGGACCTGCCCAAGGTATCCCATTACTACAAGGATCCCCACTACTATGCCCATCAAAAATTGGCGGTGATAGGGGCCAGCAATTCCGCCATAGATGCGGCCCTGGAATGTTGGAGAAAGGGGGCCGAGGTCAGCCTGATCATCAGGGGACCCGAGGTGGGTAACAGGGTAAAGTACTGGGTACGTCCCGATATCATCAATCGCATTGCCGAAGGCAGTATCCAGGCCCATTACAATTCCAGGGTAACGGAAATCAGGGAAAATGAAATCCTTGTGGATACCCCACAGGGGGAAATCAGGATTCCCAATGATTTTGTCCTGGCCCTGATCGGCTACAGGCCTGATTTTGCCTTTTTGGAGCAATTGGGGATCGAACTGTCAAAGGACGGGAACCGCCTGCCCACCTACGACCCGGATACCATGGAAACCAATATAAAGGGGCTTTATTTGGCCGGGGTGATCTGTGGGGGGATGGAAACCCATAAATGGTTCATAGAAAACTCCCGCATCCACGCCCCCATCATCGTGGATGCCATAATTGGACGGAAGGGTGAACAAAACAGCTGACCCAGTCAAAAAATAACACTTCGGTGAAACTCAAACGCAGAAGAAAACTCATTACTTACCTGAACATACTGGATCAACCGGTACGTTTCAATCCCTTTGTCTTTAGCAGGTCCTTTCTGCTTTGGGCCCTGCTCGGATTGATCGGAGGCCTTATCGCCGGAATATACTGGGTCGTCCTGGAACATCTCACCGCCGGCTTGGGTGCTTTTGAGGGATGGGGGGTCATCCCCGTGATGGCCGGCTGTGGGCTTTTGGCGGGCCTTATCATCCATTTCATAGGCGATCCGGGGGAGATCCAATTGATCGTGAACAACATCCGTTTCAACAATGGAAAATTGGATCCAAAGCACAACCCCTCCATGATCCTCTCCTCCCTGCTCTGTGTGGCCTCGGGGGGAAGTCTGGGCCCGGAGGCCCCCTTGGTGCAGATCACCGGTTCCACGGGCAGTTATCTGGGCAAGCTTTTTCGCTTAAAAGGGGATGAACTCAGGTCCCTGAGCATTGCGGGAATGGCTTCCGGCTTTACGGCCCTTTTCGGTGCCCCCTTGGGAGGCAGCCTCTTTGCCCTTGAAATCCTCCACCACAAACATGCCGTGGAGTACTACAAGGCCATCATGCCCGCATTTGTGGCCAGTTGCTTCAGTTATGTGGTGTTCGCCCTGATCATTCAATTGGGTCTGGGCTCCCTTTGGGACCTTTCCAACTACGAATACGAAGGCCTCTTTGATTTTGCCCTAGCCGTGGTATACGCCATAGTCGGGGCCCTCTTTGGGTGGGGATTCATCCTTTGCACCAAATTCTTCAAAGGGTTGTTCGCAAAAAGACCCTTGCCCATTTATATCAAGACCACCATCGGAGGTATCCTGTTGGGCATCATTTCCTACTATCTTCCCATAACCCGATATTTTGGACACTATGAAATCAACGGACTCCTCCATGGGGGCTATGCCCTGGAACTGCTGTTGGTCATCCTGGTCTTCAAGATCATTGCCATTGCCATCACGGTCACCTCCGGATGGCGGGGAGGATTCATCATTCCCCTATTTTTTGTGGGGGCGACCCTGGGACTGATCATACACCATCTGTTTCCCTCCACCAGGCTGACCCTGGCCGTGGTGAGTTGTATGGCGGCCGTCAATGCCTGCGTCACCCGGACCCCCATGAGTACCACCATATTGTTGGCCACCTTGACGGGTTTCGGACATTTGATCCCCATCCTATTTGCAAGCTTGACGGGGTATTTCTTGGCCCCGAGGATCCCTTTTATCAGTGCCCAGATGGATCGAAAGGAGAAAACGGGACAAACCGGTTGATCAATATTTGATTTGGAACCCCCTGAAAAATGGACGGTGAACAGATCCTTCATTGGGGAAAATATCCGAGATTTGATCTGGTAAAAAAAAGACGTAAAACCACTCTATCCCTTCCCTGAAACCTATGAAAGCACTCCTGACCATTGGACTGTTGATCTTGAGCAATTCCTTTATGGTATTGGCCTGGTACGGACATCTGAAGTTCCACGAATGGAAATGGTTCAACAAACTGGGCCTGGTCTCCATCATCCTGATCAGTTGGGGCATTGCCCTGTTCGAGTACATCTTCCAGGTCCCGGCCAACAGGATCGGGTTCCGGGAGAACGGGGGTCCCTTCAGCCTCATTCAACTGAAGGTGATCCAAGAGGTGATCACCCTGCTGGTCTTTGCCGCTTTCACCCTTTTGGTCTTCAAGACGGAGACCTTCAGGGCCAACCACATCATTTCCTTTGTATTCCTGATTCTGGCCGTTTATTTCATGTTCAAAAAGTGAGGAACGGAACAAAATTGGATCTTGGAAAAAAACACCCCATACAGGGGCCGTTCATATCATAAGCAGGGACCGGCCCAATCTATGCTGTACTGTAATTTGTAGGGTTTTTTCTGTCTGTATCACGCAATAAGTCCAGATTATGTGATTTTTTCCACATTATTTGGACTTAAGTTGTGAATTGGATGATTGTACATTGCCAGGTCCACTCTAATATGACATGGGGCCAAAACAATGAGGCACAACAAAAAAATGGAGGTATTGGCGCATTCCAATACAGGCCAAATCATTACATTAGGGGTATTGAAAAAATAATCCATCCCGGACCCAAATGATGGATTCCAACCTTCAAACAACCAAAAGATGAAAAGACCTGTTTCCCTTATCCTGTCCCTTGTGCTGCTTTTATCGATGCAGCCTGTCCTATCCCAAAGCCTTTCCAAGACCGTGGAAAAACACAACAGCATTGATTATGCCCGTCTGCAGCGGGTGGATGCCGTATTGGGGGAATACCTGGAAAAGGATTGGCTGGTCGGTGCCGTGGTCCTGGTGGCAAAAGACCGCAAATTGGTCTACCACAAGGGATTTGGACTGGCGGACCGAGATACCAAAAAACCCATGAGGCCCGATGCCATATTCAGGATCATGAGCCAGACCAAGGCCATTACCAGTCTGGGCATCTTGCAATTGTTCGAACAGGGAAAACTGGGATTGGACCAACCCATTTCCGATTTTATACCCGAATTCAAAAATCCAAAGGTCATCGATGGCTTCAATCCATCGGATACGACCTATACCACGGTTCCCGCCAATCGGGAAATCACCTTTCGGGACCTGTTGACCCACAGCTCGGGCATCGACTATCCCCTGATCGGCAACGACACCATGCAGGCGGTCTACGCCAAACACAAAATCCCCTCGGGCCTTGGGAATTTCAATGAAAGCCTGCTTTCCAAAATGAAGGCCTTGGGGACCCTGCCCCTGAGGCACCAACCGGGGGAACGCTTCACCTATGGCCTGAACACCGACCTTTTGGGCTGTCTGATCGAGGTGATCAGTGGGGAGACCCTGGAAGGCTATTTCAACAGGCATATTTTTGGACCCATGGGCATGGGGGATTCCCATTTCAACGTCCCCCCTGCAAAGGCCGATAGGCTTCCCACGGTATACACCGAGGACGCAAACAAAAAGATCATCGAATGGGACCCCGAACTCCATGTCATAGACTCCAATTACCCCCTGATTCCCAAAACTTATTTCTCGGGAGGGGCCGGGCTGTCCTCCACCGCCCATGACTATGCCGTTTTCCTTCAGATGCTCTTGGACGGGGGCAGCTACAACGGCGCACAGATATTGGGAAGGCGGACCGCGGAACTGATGCTCAGCCCTCAATTGGGCCCCGGCATGTTCGGGGATGACAATTTTAGCCTTGGATTTTCCCTGACCTCCAAAAAATCGGCACAACGCCATATGAGGAGCGAGGGTTCCTTTGCCTGGGGAGGCTATTACGGCACCACCTATTGGGCCGACCCCAAGGAGCAACTGATCTGCCTGATCATGACCCAACATTCCCCAAACTCCCATGGGGATTTTGTGGAAAAGGTCTCGAACATCATCTATGGAAGCCTAAAGTGATCCATGGGATTTGGAATCCAAAGGATTTTTCACGGCTTTAATTTGATCACCCTGACCCTCCAGGCCTCCGGACCCTTTTCGATGTACTCCCATCCAAAGGGCTCCTTGCTTTCGGCCTCCATTTGATAGTAGAGCGGCTTGGGGTCGTGATCGTTCACAAACTCAAAGGCCTCCCCGGGACGGATATCCTCAAAGGCCCTATAGAACATTTCGTGCCTTTCGGTCGGGGGAAATGGCCGCAGATCGAATTCCTGGACCACGGAAAAACCTTCCTCACCCAGGCCGCTGTCATCCCCCTTGGTGATGTGGATCACAAACTCCCCTTCGGTTTTCTTCTTGTAGATCCATCGATGCCTGCCTTCGAACTTATTGATGAAAATATCGTGAATTTCAATGGGATCCTCACTGGATATCAGTTCCATGGTGGTATCCTGCTCCATCATCCCATAGCGGTGAAAGACAATCTGTTTCCACTCTTTTTTATCCGCTTTTCGAAGGTCCAACAAGGTGGATATCCCTTCCATTTCAACTCCTTTGGACGCTTCCAGACGGCTTACCCTCACCTTCCATTCCCTTCCACCGCGGTTCAGGTATTCCCAGCCTACCACATCCCCGTAAATGGAGCGGAACTCATAGAACAAAGGAATTGGGTCGTGGTCGTTTATAAAATCAAAACTGTCGCCCACGGGCAGGTCTTTAAAGAGTTGGATCAAAAGTTCGTGCCTTTTGATCGGGACCAGGACGCGTACGTCCAGGGCTCCCTCCGCATTTTTTTCCAATGTCATGTCTATTGGGTTTACTTGTTATACATTATTTTTTCTTTTTGTCTAATCGATCAGGTAAGCCATTCCGTTGGTGACCGAATTGCACAGGGAACGCACCTTACTGTCCCTGAAAATGTTTTCCATCAATTCCCGGGCCTCCTTGTAGCGATCGTGTATCGGACAGGGCCGGGTGGCCGAACAGGAGCCCAGACCCAGGCCGCACTCGGTAAAGACGGCATCCCCTTCGATGGCACGTACAATATTGATTATCGGCTGTTCCTGTTGGTCCCCACTGAGATAAAACCCTCCCGAGGGGCCCTTGAGGCTATTGATTATTTTCCGTCGGGACAACTGTTGCAAGATCTTGCCAACGGTATGCTCGCTGGCATTGATGCTTGCGGAAATTTCCCTGATGTTGGCCTTTTCGCCCTCCCCGCTTTTTCCCGAGAGGTAGATGACCGCCTTGATGGCCGTTTTACAGCTTAAACTCAGCATATTGTTCCATTTGATGTTCCACGGTTCACCGACCCAAAAATTCCCTCCCCTCGGGAGAAATCATCCCAAAGTGCCAAGGGGGCTCGAAGGTCAATTGCACCTTCACCTCCCAATCGGGAAAAGAACTGCTCAGGGAGTTGAAGGTATCCGAGGTGATCGCATCGCCCATGGGACAGAACTGGGTGGTCAGGGTCATCAGACATCCCAGTTGTCGATCGGTTTCATCAAAGTCCAATTCGTAGACCAGTCCCAGGTCCACGATGTTCAACCCAATTTCCGGGTCGTCCACATGGTACAGGCCCTGCAGGGCAAGGTCCCGTTTTTCATTGTTGTTCGTTTTGATGTTCATTCCTGTTTGGATTTATGAGTGGCGGTGACCGCCACATTATACACATAGAGCACAGCGGCAAGGAGCAAGGCCAGTGCAGCTGCTTTTAATACAAGTCGATTGGGAAGGACCATGCCCAGGACAAAGGTGATGAACCCTCCCAGATAACAGTACAACATGATTCTATAGACCCCTTCATTGAAGAGATCCTTGGGAGCCGGGGTCCGTCCTTTATGGGCCTTGTTTCGGTATACTTTGTTCCAGACGATAAAGGGCATGGTCTTGAAGGTCATGCCCAAAATGATGGCCGTGATCCAGCCAAAGAAGATACAGAACCCGTAGATCAAGGCAATTCTCGGGAATTCTCCCTGCGGCAAAAACACCAATGAAACGATCAGGGCCACAAAGGGCAGCAGCATTTGGGCCACGGAAATCAGGGAAGTCTTCATTTGTCGATCCACGCCTTTGCGGATCCTCACCCGATAGGCCCTGTAACAATGCCTCGCGAACAGAACAATGGCACTAAGCCCTAGGATGATCGGAATATGGAAGAATTCATGTGGGACCCCACAGAGATGGAGCACCATAAAGCTTATCAAGGCGAGGTTCAACAGGGCAAAGATCCACCACAACGCCCTTTCGTCGGTATACTTGGAGATCAAGAACATCGGGATCAACCGGGATCCCACCCCGATCACCATCAGGACAAACCATCCGACAATCCCCATATGGGCGTGTATGGACAAGTAATCCAAGGAATTCGAGGGCAGGATGGGGGTACGGAAGTTCAGCACCAGCAGCAGCCCAAAAAAAGTGGTCCCCAGCAGCCATAGGGTGGCCGTGATCACAAACCAGGCGTGCACATTCCTCCTATCGCTCCCAAAGGAACTGCCCAGGACATTGGCCAGAAAACAGGCCCCACCGATATTGATCAAAACGGCACCGATCTGCATGGGCAGGCCCATGTCGAGGATATAGAATCCATAGACCAGGATCGGGATGCCCACAGCGGTAAAACCAAAGGTCAGGTAGGCCAGGACATCACTGGCCAATTTGCCTTCCACAAGCACGGGCAAAAGTTGATGGGATGCCCCAAAGATCATCATGCTGCCCCAGGCCAGGGCCATGGTATGTGTGATGGCCAGGGTCTTCGGATGGAAATGGTGGGCTTCCACCGCCTCGGTGCCGAACCATAGGAGGATGGTGCCCAATAGAAACCCCAGGGAGGCATAGATATAAAAGGGCAGTACCACCCTGTAATTGGTCGTTTTCTGTAATCCGCCTATGGAAGGTGCCAACATAGGAAACTTATTGGTTTGCGAATATCAAAAGATAGACCTCCCCATCCCCCACTTCCCGTATCCGATAATCGAAATTCCGTTCCCGGAGTTCGGTAAGCAGAAACACGGGGATCCTCTTATGGTACACGTACAGGGCCTTGCCCTGGGGCAAGGTCTCCAAGGCCTCCAGAATCGTCATCATGGGCATGGGCATTTCAAGGTGGCGGACATCGATTTCCTCCAAATTGCCCGCAAACCGTTCCAACAGCGGCTCCCAATCCCCAGAGGTGGAGCCTTCCTCCTCCCCGACCTGGACTTCCCCCATGGGGGCACCTTCCCCTTCCAGTCGATAAAAATAAGTTTCTACCCTATCGGGAGCAAGGACTTCGACATGGGATTGAAACCCCTGCTTTTCCAGGACTTTGATCAAGGGGACCGGTTCAAAGGTATTGACGATCAAGAGGACCTCCCCCGCCTTGAGGGACTTTACCCTTTGCTGTATCGGTCTCAGCGGATCTTTCCCATCTGCCAGGATACTGCGCACATCAAAGGATACAAGCCGCTCCGCTGCCAAACTTTTCAAGGCTTCGGGCCTGGGAATGTTTTTGGGGACGGGTTCCTGGGACAAGCTCCCTTGGGAAGCTTCCGATTCAAAGCCAAGGGCTTCCAATGCTCTGAAAAAATCGGAGGGACCGATCCCTCCCATTTTCGAGGCCATTGCAATGGTGGTCCTTCCCGCCATCAAGGCCCTCAACACCGGATTCCTCAACTTCTTGAAATCGGGACTGAGCGATACGATGGCCTCCAGGGCATCGGGGTGATGTTTCAACAGTTCCGATAACTTGGTCCGTTCATTGATCGACATGCCCATTGACTTTCATTTTGAGGTTCTTGGCTTCACTGTTCTTTTTTTCCGACCCGCACGTCCCACCATTGTGGACCCTCTTGTAGGTACTCCCATACAAGGGCATCCCCGTGCATGGCCTGCAGTTGATAGAACACCGGTTTTGGGTCGTGATCGTTATGGATGATGAAAGATTCCCCCGGTCCCTTGGATTCAAACAACTTGAATATCAAGGCGTGTTTTTCTTTTGGTTCAATGGCCGGAATGTTCAAAATGACGTCATCCGCCTTTTCATTTGGAACCCTGGGCACCTTTCTGCTGAGTTTGATGTCCCACCATTCAGGTCCCTTTTGCAGGTACTCCCATGAGAAAATATTCCCCCTCATGTTCAACAATTGATAGTAGACCGGCATGGGGTCATGGTTGTTGTGGATGATCAGATGTTCCCCTTGGTCAAGGGAATTGAACTTATCGAAAATGGTTTGGTGCCTCACCCTGGGTTCGAGTTCTTGAACGTTGATGATGTTGTCTTGGGCAGTTTGCATATATATTGCTTTAAATGGATGATGATTGGGTGCAAATTTAAATATTAATTCACAAATAGAAGTATTAAAGTACTTTTATTCTTTTAAAAAAATGGACACTCTATTTGGAATCATATGGAAACAGCATCGCGTGAAGAAACGAAGCCTGTCCCGCGCGATTTAAAGGAATACGGCCAAAAGGGCAATCAAAAAGAGGTAAGGGTCTTTCAGGTATTTTGAAGTGTTGAAAACAAAAAATAAGGGAATTCAATAAAAGTAAATTTGTACCATAGGTTATAATCTTTTGAGAAGAATATCTTCATAACCGGTGGGGCTCATCGCATCTGTCACCTTAAATTGAAAGAGTTGCAAGCTGTCCTTTGATTGGAATTTAACCTCCACCCTGTTTGATTCCCGGTCATTCCCTACATTCCAATTCCTGGTAACAAAAAGAGCGTTGTCATTTACAATGTAAGACATAGTATATAATTCAGGATCGGAGGCAAACTTGAGTTCAATGGTATGTCCATCTTTAATAGTAATCGTCATACAGGACGCACAGGGTGCAACTTCTTCCCAAGCTCCCAACAAGGAATTGACCAATTTCTGCTCATTGGAAGAATCATCCCCAGAACATGAGAGAGCCCAGAACACCAATAATGGCATTATTACCTTAAAGAATGGCCTGTTCGTATTCATAAGATAAGAGCGGTATTGCATAATTAATGCTATGAATTTGATCGGGTCAGTTGTATATTGATGGTTTGTACCGGTTTAGGTTGCGTCCATTGTCCAGGGATTACAGGTGATGTCTTCACGACCACAAGTTGATTTAAATATCCTGAGTCCGAACAATGAATTTCAAAAATCCAGACTCTTTCCTGCTTTCGGCCGTGGTATTGAAGCTGTGCTCTGTGGCAGCTCA
>Ga0079224_100013075_pt1 | contig 11535 bp, 9 predicted proteins | sample Stecom2015_FD_80414 | JGI IMG/M metagenome (GOLD analysis project Ga0079224, IMG submission 80414) | Agricultural soil microbial communities from Utah to study Nitrogen management - Steer compost 2015 | ecosystem: Environmental > Terrestrial > Soil > Agricultural land | place: USA: Utah...
CGAGGCGATGGCGGGGGCGCTCGAGCTCCGTCCCTGGCGCGGGGGCGACCGTTTCCGGCCGCTCGGCCTCGGGGGCTCCAAGCTCGTCAGCGACCTCCTCACCGAGCGGAAGGTGCCTGCCTCCGAGCGCGACGGCCAGCTGGTGCTGTGCTGCGACGACGACATCGTCTGGGTCGTGGGGCACCGGCTGGCGGAGGGCGTGCGCGTCCGGCCCGAGACCGCACGCTGTCTTCGCCTGCACTGGGAGCCTTTCGGTTGAAGCGGAACGGAGGCGGGGGCTAGCTTCCCCTCCCGCTTTCGACCCCGCCCGCCGATGGACGCCACCCCCATCACCGCCCCCGAATCCGTCGTCTGTCGCGGCGAACGCTTCCGGCTCTACCTCGACGAGGAGACGCTCCGGCGGCGCATCGAGGCGCTCGGCCGCCAGATCGCCGCCGACTACGCCGACGTGGACCGGCCGCCCATCTTCATCGGCGTGCTCAACGGCGCGTTCATGTTCACGGCCGACCTCATGCGCGCCGTGGACCTCGACTGCGAGGTGGACTTCTACAAGCTCTCTTCCTACGGCGCGGCGAAGATGTCCAGCGGCACCGTCACCGAACTCAAGCACATCGACGCCGACCTCGAAGGCCGCCACGTGCTCGTCGTCGAAGACATCGTGGATACGGGGCTGTCCATGAAGTACATCCTCGACCGGCTGGCCGCGCTGAACCCGGCTTCGCTCCGGGCCGTGACTCTCCTCCGCAAGCCCGAGGCGGCCCAGGTGGACGTCGAGGTGGACTACGTCGGGTTCGACATCGACAACCTGTTCGTGATCGGGTACGGGCTCGACTACGGCCAGCTCGCGCGGAACCTCCGCGCGATCTACATCCTCGACGAGGATCCGGATTCTGCATAAGTCGTATGTTGTGACTTCCAAGGTCGTCCCAACCGGGGGCGGCCGCCTGTTCACTACACGAGTACCCGGTATCTCACTATCAGGACCGCTTCGCCCGCGAAGCTGTGCGTGCCAGCACGAGCCCGGTAGGTCGAGTATCAGGACCGTGCAACCGCACACGCACTATGGCACGCGGCACCGTTAAGTGGTTCAACGCCGAGAAGGGCTTTGGCTTCATCGCCCCCGAGAACGGCGGCAAGGATCTGTTCGTCCATCGCAGCAAGGTCGCCGGCCTCGGCCGCGACGAAGGGCTGATCGAGGGCGAGCCGGTCGAGTTCGACGTCGAGGAGGGCCCGAAGGGCCTCAGCGCGATCAACGTCACGCGCGGCTAACCGAACCCACGGTTTTCCCCTCCGAGGCCCGGCCCCAGCGGTCGGGCCTCGGTTTTTTTAGACGGGGCGCCTACAGCCCGTGCAGGGTTACAGCCCGTGCAGGGTTACAGCCCGTGCAGGGTTACAGCCCGTGCAGGGTCGCCACGGCTTCGAGGAGGGCGTCGAGGCGAGGGCCCTCGTGCTCGGGCGCGCCGAGCGGGTCGAGGGCCTCGGCCGCCGGGTCGGCCAGCACGCGGAACGCCGAGGCGACGCCGCAGGCGAGGGCGTCGAGGTGGTACCCGCCTTCGAGGGCCATCACGAGCCGGCCGTCGCAATGCCGGTCGGCGATCTGCGCGAGGAGCCGGGTCGCCTCGGTGAGTCCGGCCACGGAGAGGCCAAGCCCGCCGAGGGGGTCGAGATGGTGGGCGTCGTAGCCCGCCGAGACGAAGACGACCTCGGGCCGGTGGCGTGCGGCCAGCGGCGGGAGGATGCGCCGGTAGAGATCGAGGAACGGGCCGTCGGTCGTGCCGGCGGGGAGGGGGAGGTTGACCGTTGCGCCCTCGCCTCTGCCCACGCCCGTTTCGCGGAGCGCGCCCGTGCCCGGCCAGAGCGGGAATTGCTGCGAGGTCACCACGAGCACGTCGGGGTCGGCGCAGAAGACCTCCTGCGTGCCGTTGCCGTGGTGCACGTCGAAGTCAATCACCAGTGCGCGGCGGACGCCGTGCGCGCGCCGCGCGTGCTCGACGGCGAGGGCGACGTTCGCGAGGAGGCAGAAGCCCATCGGCTGGAACGGGCGGGCGTGGTGGCCGGGCGGGCGCGTCAGCGCGAAGCCGTTGGCCGCCTCGCCGCGCAGCACCGCGTCCGCCACCGCCAGCAGCCCGCCGACGGCGCGCCTGGCGATGCCGAGGCTGTCGGCCGTGGCGTAGGTGTCGGGATCGAGCTGGGCGCCCCCGGCCTCGGCCACGTCCTCCAGCAGGTCCAGGTAAGCGGGCGGGTGGACCCGTTCGAGCGCCTCGCGCGATGCCTCCGGCGTCGGGAGCCGGCGCGCGGCGCCCCACAGCCCCTCGCGCTCCAGCAGGGCGCGGACCGCCTGCATCCGCTCCGGCCGCTCGGCGTGGCCGGCCTGCGCGTGCCCCGCGTGCGTGTCGTCGAAGGTGAAGGCCGTCATGCGAGGGCGACGGGCTTCGGGTGGCACACGTACGCCTTCTCGACCAGCCCGGCCTGCGCGCCCACCGAGGCCACGTCGGCCGACTCGGAGAGCTCGCGGAGGCGGCCGTCGCGCTCGAGGATGCAGATGGCGTCGCCGCGGAGCTTGTAGGCGTCGAGGCGGGAGGCGTCGAGGTGAAGGTAATAGGCGGCGTCGGCCTCGGCGTCGGCGCGGGCGGAGAGCCCCTCGGCGACGAGCCAGTGGGCCACGCGCTCTCGCCACGCGCCGAGCTCGCCGGGCGCAGGCGGGGCGGGGAGGAACGTCGTGCGGAAGAGGTCGCGCACGAGGAAGCGGCGGGCGAGGTCGGCCAGGATGGGGTCCCTCGCCTCGGCCCACCGCTTGAAGCTGTAGAGCACGTCGGTGTCGTCGAGGGCGACGAAGGCGTCGAGTACGTCCGGCCGCTCGACGTCGTCGGCGGTGACGGTCCGGCGGAGGAAGAAGGCGAGGGCGGGGGCGGTAGCGGCGAGGGCGGGGTCGGCGTCGTCCCAGCGGGCGCGGGCGCGGGCGAAGGCGGCCTGGAAGAGGTGGTCGGCGGCGAGGACGGTCTTGTGGAGGTACACCTGCCAGTACATCAGCCGGCGGCTGAGCACGAAGTTCTCGACGGCATAGGCGCCCTTCGCCTCGATCACGACGCGGGCGTCCGGCCCGCCGCTCTCGGGGTGGACCCGCATCGTCTTCAGGATGCGCTCGACGCCGACGACGCCCTCGGCGACACCCGTGTAGAACGAGTCGCGCCGGAGGTAGTCGAGCCGGTCCATGTCGAGCTGGCTGGCGACGAGCGCGTGGAAGAAGGGGCGCTCGTAGGTGCCGTCGAAGACCCGGAGGGTGAGGCCGAGGGCCCCGCCGAGGCGGGCGTCGAGGCGGGCGAGGAGGGCCCGGCTCATCCGCTCGTGGTGGAACGGGCGGCCGTCCGCGCCGGGCCGTATCAGCTCCGTTTCGAGCGTGTGTGAGAACGGCCCGTGCCCGACGTCGTGGAGCAGCGCCGCCGCCAGCGCCGCCTCGATCTCGTCGGTCGCCATGAAGGTGCCCTTCTCCTGGAGCGTGGCCAGCGCCTCCTGCATGAGCGCCATGGCGCCGAGGGCGTGCTCGAACCGGGTGTGAACGGCGCCGGGGAAGACGAGGAAGCCGAGGCCGAGCTGGCGGATGCGCCGGAGCCGCTGGAACGCGGGCGTCTCGATCAGCGACAGGATCAGCCCCTTCGGGACCGAGACGAAGCCGTGGACGGGGTCGGAGAAGAGCTTGAAGCGGCTGGGCACGGCGGCGGGGCCGGAGTGGAAGCAGGCCGGTAGTTTACGCCTCTCGCCTCCTTCCCCGCGCCGCGTGCCGATCCCGCCGTCTCCGCTGCCTCCGCTCCCCTGCTGCGTCGAGGGGCCGGCGGGCTTCGTGCCGAAGGCGCGGTACGCGGTCGAGACGCTCCTCGCCGGCCTCGGTCTCGCGCCGGGGTGGACCGACTGCGACGGGCTCGCCGGCGGCGGTCTCTACTACGGTTCTTCGCCCGAGGCGGCCCCGGCCGCCGCGCTGCGCTTCCGCCTCGATCCCGCCACAGCCGCGTACTTCGCCGGCCGGGCGCCGTTCGATCCGGCTCGCATGAGCACGCTCGACTGGGGCGGCACGGCCTGGCCGCTGCCCTTCGACGGGGGCGATGGAAGATCCGTTATTGAAAAGGATGTCGTCGCCTCTACCTTCTTCTGGCTCGCCGGCTGGACCGAGTGGACGACGACGGCACGCGACGTGCACGGCCGCTTCCCGTTCGAGGGATCGCTCCACGACCGCCTCGGCCTCGCCGCCGTCCCGGCCGTGGACGCCTACCGCCGGTGGCTCGGCGATCGGCTCCGCGAGCGCGGCGTACCGGTCCCGGGCCGGACGTGGGAGGGCGCGCCCTGGGCCGTCGCCCTCACGGTGGACATCGACTTCGTGCGGACGCGCCGGCTTGGACGGATGGCGCGGGCACTTGCCCGAGGCCGGCGGGGGCGAGCGCTGGCCGCCTTCGCGCCCGGCGACGCCCGGTGGGGCGCGCTCCTCCGGCTCCGCGACCTCGCAGCCGGGAGGGCAGGAGGGGGGACGTTCTTCGTCAAGGCCGGCGCCGCCGCCCCCGAGGACGTGCCGTTTCGCCTGGAGGCACCCCGCCTGCGCCGCGTTCTCGACGCGGTCCGGGCCGCGGGTGGCGAGGTCGGCCTTCACCCGAGCTACGCTGCCTACGACCACCCCGGCCGCCTCGGTGCCGAGCGCGACCGGCTGGCGGCCGTGCTCGGCGGGGCGCCGCGCGGCGTGCGGACGCACTACCTCCGCTGGATCGAGCCCACCACGCCGCGCCTCCTCGACCGCGCCGGGTTCGTGCTCGACAGCACCCTCGGCTTTTCGCACCGTGAAGGCTTCCGCCGCGCGACCGCCGTTCCGTTCCGGCTCTACGACCTCGATGCCAACCGTCCCCTGGACGTGTGGGAGGTGCCGCTGACCGTGATGGACACGACGCTCTTCACCCACCGGGGGCTGCGGCCGGACGAGGCGGATACCGCCGTTGCGGCGGTTTTTTCCGCTGCGAAGCGGGTGGGAGGGTGCGTGGTGTTGCTCTGGCACAACGACCCGGAAGGCGGGGCGTCGCCCGAGGGACTGGCGGTGCTGGAGCGGGCGCTGGCGGCGGCCGAGGCGGAAGGGGCCGCCGTGGGTGGCCTGGAGCGGCTTCTGGTCGGCTGGTGTGTCTCCGCGACGTGACGGGGAACGGAACCGGCAAGGGCACATACTAGGGCACACGTCGGGGTGTGGGTACGTTCGGTCGTGGTCCGAACGGCCCGCTGCTCCTCTCTCCGCCTCGCCCCTCTATGACCCTTCCCCCAGTGATCGACAGTGCCCACTTCGCGGCACTCGTCGCGCGGTTGCCCGTTGGCCTCGCCATCCTCCGCCTCGACGACCCGGACGACCCCGCCTCGCTCCATCTCATCTACGGCAACGCTCGCGCGGAGGCGATCACCGGTCGGTCCCTCGACGAGGAGGTCGGGAAGACCCTCGGGGAGATTTACCCGCACCTCGCCGACTCCGAGCAGCTCCGGGCCTTCGCCGAGGTGGCCCTGACGGGTGAGGAGCGGGAACTCGGCGAGCTGGAGTACCGCGACGCCGATGGGCAGGTCCGGCACCGCGCCTTCGTCGCGCGGGCCTTTCCGCTGCCGGATCGGTGCGTCGGCGTCGAGTTCGAAGACGTGACGGACCAGAGGGAGCTGCGCCTGCTCCGCACCATGCGCGAGGCGCTCGAAACCTCCGAGGAACGCCTCCGCCTCGCCACCGACTCCGCCGCCATCGGCACGTGGGATTTCGACCCCATCGGTGGGCGCCTCGCCTGGGACGAGCGCTGCAAGGCCATCTTCGGGCTCGCCCCCGACGCCTTCGTGGACTACGGCGTCCATCTCGGTCTGATCCACCCCGACGACCGGGCGCGCGTCGATGCGGCCGTGCAGCGGGCGCTGGAACCGGCCGGCTCCGGCCGTCTCGACGTCGAGTACCGCGTCGCGCTGCGGGACGGCGGCGAGCGGTGGGTTCGCTCCACCGGCCAGGGATACTTCGAGGAGGAGGGAGGCGAGCGCCGGGCCGTCCGCCTCATCGGGACGGCCCGCGACGTCACCGAGGCGAAAGCGGCCGGGGTGGAGCTCGAACGGACGCAGCGGGAGCTGAGCGAGGCCAACCGGCTCCTGGAGGCGCGCGTCGGGGAGCGGACGGCCCGCCTCGAGGCCTTCGCCGACGACCTCAAGCTGCTCCACCGCATCACGACGGCCGAGCACGCCGACAGCGCCACCCTGATCCGCTCGTACCTGGAGGCCGGGTGTGCCATGTTCGGCCTGCCCGTCGGCGTGTTCGGGAAGCAGGTGGAGGAGGCCGGGGAGCGCCGGTACGTTCCGGAAGCCGTGGTGGGCCCGGAGCCCGGGCTGCACCCCGGCGAGCCCGTCCCGGTGGACTCGCTGTTTACCGACGCCGTGATCGAGCGGGAGGACACCGTCGTCATCGAGGATGCGGCGGCCGACGACGCCTGGCGCACCCACCCGGCCCACGCCGAGCGCGGCTACCGCGTCTTCCTCGGCACCCCCGTCTGGCTCGAAGACCGAATCTACGGAACGGTCCACTTCCTCGGCCGGGCGCTCCCGCACGGCGGCCTGGCCCCGCGCGACCGCGAGCTGATCGAGATGATCGCCGAGATGATCGGGGGCGCACTCCGCCTGGAGCAGGCCCAGCGCGCTCGCGCCGCCGACGACCGGCTCTACCGCGCCATCGTGGACACCATCAGCGACGCCATCCTCCTCGTGGACGCCGAGAGCCGCATCCTGCTGAGCAACCCGGCCGCCGCCGAGATGCTCGGCATCGACCCCGCCACGCCCCTCCAGCGGCTCACCGGCGAGCACCGCTGGCCGGTGTTCGACGACCGGGGCCGGCCCATCGCCGAGGAGGACCTCCCCGAGCGCCGCGCGCTCCGCACCGGCGAGGCCGTCAACGGCGCCATCAAAGGCGTCCGCCGCCCCGACGGCTCCACGACGTGGCTCTCCGTCAACGTCCGCCCCCTCGACTTCGACGAGGACGGCGTGCCCGAGTTCGTTGTCGCCTCGTTCAGCGACATCACCTCGCAGCGCAACATGCTCGCGGCGCTCGAAGAGAAGACGCGCCAGCTCGAAGACGCCCAGGCCCTCGCCCACCTCGGCTACTGGCACTTCGACATCGCTGCCGGTGTCGTCCACTGGTCCGACGAACTCTACGCCATCTTCGGCGTGGAGCGGACGAGCGGGCCGGTCACCTACGAGCGGTACGCCTCGCTCCTGCACCCGGAGGACCGCCCCGCGGTCGAGGCCACCGTGAGCGCGGCGATCCAGAGCGGCGAGCCCTACGAGGTGAGCCACCGGATCGTTCGGCCCGACGGCGCCATCCGCTGGATCCACAGCTACGGCGAGGCCATCCTCGGCGGCGACGGCCGGCCCGTCCGCCTTCAGGGCACCGCGCAGGACGTCACCGAGCGCGTCGAGGCGCAGCAGCGGCTGGAGCGCTACGCGGCCGAGCTGGAGGCGGCGCAGAACGAGCTCCGCGCCAACGCGGCCTTCCTCCAGAGCACGCTCGACGCCCTCAGCGCCCACGTCGCCATCCTCGATGAGGAGGGCACCGTCGTCGCCGTCAACGAGGCGTGGCGGCGGTTCGCCGAGGAGAACGGGTACGAGGGCGAGGACGGCGGCCTCGGCGCCAACTACCTCGCCGTCAGCACGACGCCCGACAGCCGGGACGTCGCCGACGGCATCCGGCGCCTGCTGGCCGGCGAGGCGACCGAGTTCACGGCGGAGTACCCCTGCCACGGACCGTACGAGCAGCGGTGGTTCCTTCTCCGCGTCACCCGCTTCGAGAGCCCCGAGGGCGCCCGTCTCGTGACGGCCCACGAGAACGTGACCGAGATGAAGCGGGCGCAGGAGGTGCTCCGCCAGAACGCCGCCGACCTCGCCGAGCGGAACGAGGAGCTCCAGCAGTTCGCCTACGTGGCCAGCCACGACCTCCAGGAGCCGCTCCGCATGGTCACCAGCTTCCTCCAGCTCCTCGAGCGCCGCTACACCGACGAACTCGACGACACCGCCCGCCAGTACATCGAGTTCGCCGTGGACGGGGCGCGCCGGATGCAGGCGCTCATCAAAGACCTCCTCGCCTACTCCCGCGTCGGCACCCACGGCAAGGGGTTCGCGCCGGTGGACATGGACGGCGTGCTCGAGACGGCGCTCCGCGACCTCGGCCCGGCGCTGGAGGACGTCGGCGGGCGCGTCGAGGCGGGCGACCTCCCCACCGTCCGCGGCGACGCCACGCAGCTCCACCAGCTCTTCCTCAACCTCATCGGCAACGCCGTCAAGTTCCGCCGGCCGGACGTCCCGCCCGTCCTCCGCATCGAGGCGGCACCGACGGAGGTGGCCGGCCGGCCGGGGTGGCGCGTCACCGTGGCCGACAACGGCATCGGCATCGAACCGCAGTACGCCGACCGCGTCTTCCAGGTGTTCCAGCGCCTCCACACCCGCGAGGAGTACGAGGGGACCGGCATCGGGCTGGCCATCTGCAAGAAGATCGTCGAGCGCCACGGGGGCGAGATCGGGTTCGATCCAACCCCCGGAGGCGGGACTACGTTTTACTTTACCCTCCCCGGTGCTCCTTCCTCACCCGCACCACTCACATGATCTCGATCAAGATGCAGGGCCGCCCCGTCGAAATCCTCCTCGTGGAAGACAGCCCCGGGGACGTGCAACTCACCGTGGAAGCCCTCCGCGACGCGAAGGTCCACAACAACCTCCACATCGCCCGCGACGGTGAGGAGGCCCTCGCCTTCCTCCGCCGCGAGGGCGAGCACGCCGACGCCCCGCGCCCGGACCTCATCCTGCTCGACCTCAACCTCCCCCGCAAGAGCGGGCAGGAGGTGCTCACCGAGATCAAGTCCGACGACGCCCTCAAGCGGATCCCCGTCGTCATCCTCTCGACGAGCTCGAACGAGGACGACGTGCTCTCCGCCTACGACCTCAACGCCAACTGCTACGTCACCAAGCCCGTCGACCTCGACCAGTTCCTCAACGTGGTCCGGGCCATCGACGAGTTCTGGCTCACGCTCGTCCGCCTCCCGCAGGAGGCGGCCGAGTAGCCCCACCCCGCGCGCCGTGCCCATCCGCCTGCTCCTCATCGAGGACAACCCCGGCGACGCCGTCATCTTCCGCGAGAAGATCGGAGCGAGCGACCTCGACGCCGCGCTCGTCCACGTTCCCCGCCTCGCCGACGGCCTCGAGGCGCTCAAAGGGAGCGCCTTCGACCTCCTCCTCGTCGACCTCTCCCTTCCCGACTCCCACGGCCTCTCGTCCGTCGAGCAGGTGCGGAAGGCGGCCCCGCACCTCCCGCTCATCGTGCTGACGGGCCTCGACGACGCGGCTGTGGCCGCCGAGGCCAAGAAGCGCGGCGCCGTGGACTACCTCGTCAAGTGGTACGTAGACAGCGTCTCGCTGGCCCGCTACATCCGCTACGCCATCGAGCAGTACCGGCTCTACGGCGACGAGATGCAGGCGGTCGTACCCACGCCGACCGAGCCCGCGCCGCGCCCCGAGGCAGCGCCCGATGGGCCACCGGAAGCGCCGGCCGCGTCCGGAGCGGAGGCCGAAACCGCTCCGTCGTCACGAGTCGACGCGGACACCCTCCTGCACGCCACCGAGGCTGCCCTCCGCTACGTCGAGGAGTCGGTGGATCGGGGGCGCCACCTCGAAGGCACGCTCCGCGCTGCCGTCGAGCTGTTCCGGCAGGCCGAGGACGGCGCCGCCTCCGCCACCGAGACGCACGACGTCCTCCCGCTCCTCCGCCACGCCGTCGAGCGCCGGCGCGACCGGGCGCAGCGCAACGGCGTCCCGCTCCGCGTCACCTCGGGCCGCAAGAAGGTGCTGGCGCAGGCGGACCGCCTCGTACTCGGCCGCTACCTCGACCGCCTCGTGGACCTCGCCCTGGCTACGACGCACGGCGAGGGCCTCCAACTCGCCGTCGAGACCGAACGGGACCGTGCCCTCCTCGTCGCCACCTGGCCCGTCCGGCGCGGGGTGGACCTGACCGACCCCGACGCCGACCCGCTCCTCGGCCTCGACCTCATCCTCTGCCGCCGGCTGGCGACGCGGGCCGGGGGCTCGTTCACCTTCGCCGCCGCCAACGCGCAGTGCGAGGCCACGCTCGCCCTCCGCGCCCGGGACGATGCCTGACTGCCCCGCGCGGACCGGCCGGTCCGCGCTCCTCGTCTTCGCCAAGTCGCCCGAGGCGGGCCGGGTCAAGACCCGCCTCACGCCGCCCCTCACGCCCGAGGAGGCCGCCGCACTCGCCGACGCCTTCCTCCTCGATGCCCTCGACGCGTACGTCGCGCCCGGCGCGTTCGACGAAGAGGTGGCCGTCCGCCTCTACCTCGACGGCCACGCGGGCGCCCTCGATCTTCCGGTCGGCCTCAGCGTCCATGCCCAGCGGGGCGACGGCCTCGGCGCGCGGATGCGCCGGGCCTTCGTCGAAACCTTCGCGGCGGGCTACGAGCGGATCGCGGTCGTCGGCACGGACCATCCGACGTTGCCGGTGCCGTTCGTCGGCCTCGCCTTCGAGGCGCTGGCCGAGCCGCTGACGGCCGTCCTCGGCCCGAGCGACGACGGCGGCTACTACCTCCTCGGCCTGAACGAGCTCTACCCCTCGCTCTTCGACATGGCGTACGGCCACGGCGGCGTCTTCGACGAGACGCTCCGCCGGGCGAGCGCGCGGGCGAGGCACGTCACCGTCCTCCCTCCGTGGTACGACGTGGACGACGCCGCGTCGCTGCGCCGGCTCGTCGCCGACTGGCAGCGCGGCGCCGCGCTACCTGCCCGGACGGCGGCTTCACTGGAAGCCCTCTTGGACGCACACGGGCAGCGGCTTAGCTTCTCCGGCCCCCCTTCCTCTCCGTAATCCCCTGCACCTCATGGCTTCCGCGCCCGCAACCACCGGGGCCACCCAGGCCGGCGGTACCCTCGCCACCGGCGGGGGCTCGTTCAAGACGCTCGAGCAGTTCATCATCGAGCGGCAGGAGGAGGTGCCCGGCTCGACGGGCCAGTTCTCCCGCGTCATCCGCGACCTCTCCGTTGCCGCCAAGATCGTCACGCGCGACGTGCGGAAGGCCGGGCTGGTGGACGTGCTCGGGGAGTCCGGCGAGGTGAACGTGCAGGGCGAGATCCAGCAGAAGCTCGACGTGCTCGCGCACGAGGAGTTCGTCCGCGCGCTCCGGCGCGGCGGCGAGGTCTGCCTGATCGGCTCGGAGGAGCACGCCGAGGGCATCCCGCTCCAGTTCGAGGACTGCCAGGGCAAGTACATCGTCCTCCTCGACCCGCTCGACGGCTCCTCCAACGTGGACGTCAACGTCTCCATCGGCACCATCTTCTCGATCTACAAGGTGCCCGACGACCACGTGGGGCCGGTGACGGTCGCGCACGCGCTCCAGCCGGGGCGGGAGCAGGTGGCCGCCGGCTACGTGCTCTACGGCTCCTCGACGATGCTGGTTTACACGACCGGCATGGGCGTCAACGGCTTCACGCTCGACCCCTCCATCG
>Ga0079224_100013077_pt1 | contig 11534 bp, 9 predicted proteins | sample Stecom2015_FD_80414 | JGI IMG/M metagenome (GOLD analysis project Ga0079224, IMG submission 80414) | Agricultural soil microbial communities from Utah to study Nitrogen management - Steer compost 2015 | ecosystem: Environmental > Terrestrial > Soil > Agricultural land | place: USA: Utah...
GGCGGCGGGAACAGGTGCAGGTATCGGTTCCGCTTGTAGCTCTGGCTCTGGCTGTGGCTCTGGCTGTGGCTCTGGCTGTGGCTCTGGCTGTGGCTCTGGCTCTGGCTGCGGCTCAGCTTGCGGTGTGTATTCCGGTTGCGGCGCAGGCTGGGGCGCCGGTTCTAGCGCGGGCTGAGGCTCTGGCGCAAGACGTGGCTGCGCCTCGGGCTCCGACGCGGGCTGAGGCTGCGGTTCCAAAACCGGCTGCGGCGCGGATGGCGCGACCGGTGCCGGCTCCTGTGCGAGCGACTCTTCGGCGGAGGGCTGCTCGGACGTCGGGACGAGCGCTTCCTTGGGCTGAGCTTCCGGCTTTTTTCTTCTAAAGAAACTGAACATACGTTTTACACTAGGCGATCGAAATTCCGTGGACGACGCATTGAGCGGCGCATGAAGAAGCACATCATACGTATTGTAGGCGGGGAATACCGCCGCACCCCGATTCCTGTCATCGACGCAGAGGGTCTGCGCCCGACTCCTGATCGAGTCCGGGAAACCCTGTTTAACTGGGTGCACCATTTTTGGGGCGGCGACTTCTCCGACAAGCGCGTACTCGATCTGTTCGCCGGCTCCGGCGCCCTGGGGTTCGAAGCGGCCTCCCGAGGCGCGGCGCACGTCCAGATGGTGGAATCCAACCCGGCAGCGCTCGCAGGGTTACGCGCCCTGCGCAACAAGCTGGGGGCATTGCAAGTTCGCGTGCATGCGGGAGATGCCGCCATGGTGCTCGAGCGCCTGGGCGACGCACGTTTCGACCTTGTCCTGGTCGACCCCCCGTTCGGAAAAAAATGGCTGGATTCTTTGTGGGACAAGCTTCCCGGTGTACTCACGAAGGACGGACTCCTGTATATTGAGGCCGAAGCAGCAATTGAAGCACCGCCAGAATTTGAAGTGCTTCGCAGCGCCAAGGCAGGCCATGTCCATTTCCAGCTGTTAAGATTTGCTGCGACGCAAAAAACCGACAATAATCACCCTATTCTCAACGCCTGACCGGCGCGCGCCGGACGCCACCCTCGTCAAGAACGCATGATTACCGCCGTATACCCAGGAACATTCGACCCTCTCACCCGTGGCCATGAAGATCTGGTCCGTCGCGCCGCCGGCCTTTTTGATCAGGTCGTCGTGGGCGTGGCGCACAGCCCGAACAAACGCCCGTTCTTCTCTGTTGAGGAGCGCGTTGAAATCGCCAGTGAAGTGCTTAGCCACTACCCAAACGTAGTCGTCAAAAGCTTCGGGGGTCTGCTTAAGGATTTCGTGCGCGAGCAAGATGGTCGCGTCATTGTTCGTGGTCTTCGCGCGGTGTCTGACTTCGAGTACGAATTTCAAATGGCAGGCATGAACCGCCATCTGCTTCCCGAAGTGGAAACGCTCTTCATGACGCCCTCTGATCAATATCAGTTCATCTCCGGCACGATTGTCCGTGAAATTGCCATTCTTGGTGGGGACGTCAGCAAGTTTGTCTTCCCTTCCGTCGAGCGCTGGCTACATTCCAAGGCAAAAGCCCTGCGGGATCAACAAGCACACGCTTCTCAGGGTTAATCCCGACAAGCAGGCCTGGCTGGGCTAAACTGAAAAAAGGCCCGTCAACATCTCGACGGGCGAATTAAAGAGAGTCCAAGCATCATGGCCTTGCGTATCACCGACGAATGCATCAATTGCGACGTCTGCGAACCGCAGTGTCCCAATACGGCCATCTCCATGGGGCCGGAACACTACGATATCGACCCTTCACGCTGCACTGAATGTGTCGGCCACTTCGATGAACCTCAATGCCAGGTTTTCTGCCCGGTGGAGTGTATCGAAGTCGACCCGGAAAACGTGGAAGACAAAGATCAGTTGCAGGCGAAATTCTACGCGCTGGCCGTATCCTGAACGGAGACAGCCGGCACGCTTATTGGCCGAGCAAACCCTTTAGCGCGTCCCCAATCGCTTTAACGGGATCTTTCGCTTCGACCGGAGCGGGCATGGCGGGAACCGCCTGCGTCTCGGGCGTTGGCGTGCCAGGGATGGCGCTGTCCAACTGACTTCCAAGTAAATCAAGCAGACCGCTTTTCACGGCTTCGCGCACCGCGACCCCGGCGATATCCTTCCACTGCACCTGGTAAGCGGGTTTATCAAACGAGCCTGTGACTCGCACTGGGACGGTAACCCCGCGCAGCGCGACTAGGTCCTGGGTTTCCTGGGCGCTGCCGCTGACGCGCAGATTGACCAATACATCCAATTGCCGGTTGACCAGGTCGATCGAGGCCGGTTTCCCATGCGTCACCCTCACCGCCGGCGACACCAGATCTAGCTTGCTTACCGTGCCCTGACCGCTCTTGAACTTCAGTTCCGTATCCAGACGCGAGAAGCGGGTTTCCATGCCCGAATCGAAGCGTAGCCCTGCAGCGCCGGATTCGCCTTTCGTCACACTGCGCACGATGTCCTGCACTTGACGCAAGGTCTGGGCAGCGTCAATTCCGCGAATCGCGCCGTCCCGGATCTGCACCTGTGCAGACCCATTCAGTGCCGCCATCAAGGCCGGCATAGTCAAGCCCTTGCTGTCGAGCCTGGCCCGCAGACTTCCTATGCCAGTCACCCGGTGCTCGCCCGTCAGCGCAGCAAGCAATGGCTCCACCGCGACGTCGCTGACAGTCAGATCCATTGCCACTTCGTTGTCAGCAGTCGCGGACAAATTCCCCAGCAACTTGCCATCGTAGAGCCCCGCACGCAGACCCTTGACGGTGAGCTTGCCCTCTGCGGCGCGCAAATCGGCGTGAAACTCGGTCGCCTCAACCTGTTGCACCTTGAGGGCCCCGATGTCAATCTTTCCGGTCAGATCCATATCTCGCAGAAACGCCAGGCTAAAGGCGCGCGACTGTTTCGGGGACGCTGGCTCAGCCTTTTTTGGCTCTTCGGATTCGGTTTTCTCTGTTTCCGCCGCTTTCTGCTCTTGCTGTTCAGCCTTGGCAGCCGGGGAGCCCGGTTGAGCGACGCTGGCTGCTGCCGGAAACAAGGTATTGAAGTCGAGCTGGTCGGCCTGAAGCGAGAAGTCCACCTGAGGGCGTTCCGATGCCTGGTTGACTCCGACGCGGAAGCCAAGCTTGCTGCCGCTCAAGACGGCGTCCAGTTCACTGCGGATATGGTCTTTACGCAGGTCAGCGGAGACGCTGCCGATGAAAGGGAACTCAAAAGCCCCGCCAGGCAGAGCCGAGTGTTCGATACGCACATCACCCCGCATGGCGGAAAGATTGCCTTTTTTCTCGAAGATAGCCCAGGCGCCCGGGGAGGTCATGTTCACCTGAACCAGCTGCTCGCCTTGTTGCATGCGCCCATCCAGCTTGAGCTCTTTGAAACTCAACTGGCTGGCATTGCCCCCGAGACCGCTCATGCCCAGGACCATGGCCAGGCGTTCATCCTTGCCTTGCAACTGTAAGGTGGCCGTCAGCGGCTCTCCCCTCGCTGCATCCGGAGAAACGGAAAGGTTTGGCGCATCCAGCCCCAATTCAAAGCTTTCATGAGGCCGGGCACCCTTTGCACGCAAATTGAGCTTTTCCACGTGCAACTCCGCCTGACTACGATCCAGTTTCAAACGAGGAACGGTAAGGCCGGCTTCGAAGTTCTTGACTGGATCGGGGCCGATCACATCGCCCTGCACGGAAAACTCCAGGCCGCTGGCGCTGAACATCCTTGAATAGGCGCTGTAAGCGAGATTGCCACGTAACCCCAGCGAACGGGCCTGCAAATCGCCCAGCAGCCCGTTCACCTGCACATTCATGCGCTGCGCGGTGTAGTTCTTCTGGTCAATGTTGAACTTGACCATGGCCTGACCGTCAAAGCGAGCATCTGCGCTTGGGAAATCGCCCAGCAAGCGGCCACGAAAAGCGAGATCAAAAGGCTGATCCGCAGTCATGCGGCCGGTATTCACTTCCAGGTTGGTGATGTGACCAACATAGCCGCGTTTCTGGTCGTGCAGATGGATCTGACCATTGCGCAAGGTAAGGCCGGCAATATCAATATGCAGGTCTGCGCTTTCAGTGGCTGCGGAGGCAGCGGGCGCAGGAGCCGGTGCAGGAGCTTCTCCCGGCACTTCCGCTGCCGTCGCCGTCCCACCCGTTGCCGCCGCAGTCACTGCCGCTTGAGCCACCGTGACTGTGCCTGTAATGGCCTTGAGCGGCGACGCGAGGTCTGGTGCGGGAAGATTGGCTGCACGACGCCGGCTGACCAGATCGTCAAAATTGAAGTCGCCGTCCTGATCACGCACGACCCAGGCCTGAAACCCGGTCACCGCGACGTGGTCCACCACAAGCCGATTGAACATGAGCGGCCAGATGGCTACAGCAAGGCGCGCGCTGTCCATCGAGGCGAACAAGTCGCTGTTGCCGCGGTCGGAGAGAGACACATCCTGAACAGACAGCCCTATTCTTGGAAACAGCGATAGTTCGATGTCTCCGTCTATGGTAAGCGTACGCTCATATCTCGCATAGACGATCTCCTGCAACTTGTTCTTGTAGGCATTTGGATCAAAGGTCAGGAGGAAAATAGCGATCCCGACCAGCGCGACAAGAAACGCTACAACGAGACCGATCAATATCCGCTTCAACCAGACTTTCATTCACGCCTCAGAAACTGGGGAAAGCCCCAATGCGTATACACGCCAGGAATCCAGAATACTAACCTAGGAGCTTGATTCATCACAGGACCGTCACAGCAAATAACTCGAGCCAACTGGCGCCAATGGTGAATCTCTCCCAATTTATTACTTTTGGAAATAAGCAAAGCTTTTAATCGTCGATCCTCGGCCGTATTTTAGGGTTCGGAAGCGTGTACCCTCTCAGGCTGGAATTAAATCGTGGAAATCACAGAATATGAAATTCGAGACGCTCGCCATTCATGCCGGCTATCAGCCTGACCCCACTACCAAAGCCGTTGCGGTGCCCATCTACCAGACGACATCGTACGCATTCGACAACACTCAGCATGGGGCTGATCTGTTTGATCTCAAGGTCCCGGGCAATATCTATACCCGCATTATGAACCCCACCAATGCGGTGTTGGAAGAGCGGGTGGCAGCATTGGAAGGCGGGGTCGGCGCACTAGCCGTCGCGTCTGGAATGGCGGCAATCACTTATGCGATTCAGGCCATCGCCCAGGCGGGCGACAATATCGTGTCTGTGAGCAAGCTGTATGGAGGCACTTACAACCTGTTCGCGCATACTTTCCCGCGCCAGGGGATCACAGTCAAATTTGCTCCCCATGATGACATCGCCGCGCTGGAAGCTCTGATCGACTCGAACACACGCGCCGTCTTCTGCGAAACCATCGGTAATCCGTCCGGATGCGTGATCGACATCGCCGCTCTGGCCGAAGCGGCCCACCGCCACGGCGTGCCGCTGATTGTCGACAACACAGTGGCTTCTCCCGCTCTGTGCCGTCCCTTCGAACACGGCGCAGATATTGTCGTACACGCACTCACAAAGTACATGGGCGGCCACGGCACAACAATCGCCGGCGCGATTGTAGACTCGGGCAAGTTCCCCTGGGCCGAGCACAAAGAGCGCTTCCCCATGCTGAACGAGCCGGATCCTTCCTACCACGGCGTCGTATACACCGAAGCGTTCGGGCCTGCTGCCTTTATCGGCCGATGCCGTGTCGTGCCACTGCGTAATACCGGTGCCGCCCTTTCCCCATTCAATGCCTTCCTCATACTGCAAGGCATCGAAACCCTGTCGCTACGCATGGAACGCCATACCGAGAACGCGCAGAAGGTGGCAGAGTATCTCTCCTCGCACGAACAGGTGTCCTGGGTGCAATATGCAGGCCTTCCGTCCCATCCGGAACATGATTTGGCGCAGAAATATTTTGGCGGCAAGCCGGCTTCGATTCTGTCCTTCGGTATCAAGGGCGGTCGCGAGGCCGGGGCACGTTTCATCGACGCCCTGCAGCTGATTCTGCGACTGGTCAATATTGGCGACGCCAAATCCTTGGCCAGCCACCCGGCTACCACCACTCACCGCCAGCTGAACGCTGAAGAACTTAAATCGGCCGGCGTCACGGAAGACATGATCCGTCTTTCCATCGGCATCGAACACATCGACGATATTCTGGCCGATCTGAGCCAGGCGCTCGAAGCCAGCCGTTAAACGCGAAAGCGAAGCGCCTGCCAAAACTCCCGGCAGCCCGACACCAGGGGCTGCCGGGTTTGTCTTTATGAAAGTCGGAACTAGCGCCCGCTTGACCGGCTATTACGGTAGACGGCTTAACGTCCCTTGATCTATCCTTCTGGATTAACAAACCTTGTTACAACGTTTCTGAATGTTGAATTCTGCCGATCGCGACGGCGATCCATTTCTTATTACATCCGAGCTGGAGATCCGCTCCGTGCTGCGGTCCATCCAGAGAAGTGCGTCCTTGGTACGGATGTATGCCAAAGGCAATCCCGACCAATCCGTCATGACGACAATTCTCGACTTGGACGACAATACCCAGCAGCTGCTTGTCGACACCTCGCCGGATGACTTGCTGAATGCCACGCTACTTCGATCACCCGCCGTAGAGTTCGACACCCAGGTCGACCACGTCAACATCCATTTCACGGGCGCACGGCTGTCCAACGTGACCTACGATGGCTTGCCTGCCATTGCTGTACCCTACCCGACTTCGCTGCGCAGGCTGCAGCGACGCGAGTACTACCGCGTGGACATCCCGTTTGGCGAACCCCTTTCTTGCGTGGTTCCCTACATAGAGCCTGGGAAGCCGCTGCGTCGCACCGATATCCGGATAAAAGATCTGAGTTTGGGTGGCCTGGCCCTGGTCGATTCGGAAAACCAACTTCCGCATCAGGCCGGCACAAGCTTTCGCGGAGTGGTCTTGCGCCTTCCGGAAACCGGCGAAGTTACGGTCGACCTGGTGGTGCTCCGCGTGCATACGAATGTGCTTCCCAACAAGAAGGAAATCGTGGAATTGGGATGCCGCTTTGATGGTCTCACCAACGCTGACTCCACGCTCATACAGCATTATCTTGGGCGTCTCGAACGGCGCTTGAACGCGAAACGCCGAGGATTCTAAAGGAATTATTTATGGACCCGGACTTCTGGCTGAAAAGGTGGCAAGAGGGCGCGACCGGATTTCACATGCAACGTGTGACCCCGATGCTGGCGAAGTTCTGGACCACGTTGAATTTGCCTGCTGGCACTCGGATCCTTGTTCCGCTTTGCGGCAAATCCCTGGATATGCTGTGGCTGGCGGAACAAGGATATCAGGTGCTCGGTGTTGAACTGTCGCCCATTGCCATCGAGCAATTTTTTTCGGAAAACGGATTGCTCGCCACCCGGCACGAATCCTCCGAAGGCAAACATTATGTTTCCGGGTCGATTGAGATCATCTGCGGGGACATTTTCCAGCTAAGCGCCTCCACCCTGGCCGGTTGCCAGGGCGTATACGACCGCGCTGCACTGGTGGCACTGCCTGACAGCATGCGTGCCCCATACGTTGCACACGTCTACGGCCATCTTGCGTCAGATTATCGGGGTTTGCTTCTTACACTGGAATATGACCAGAACCTCATGGCGGGCCCACCGTTTTCTGTTTCGGAAGCCGAGCTGCTCAACTTATTCGGTTCTCATAGTCGACTAAGCCAGTTAGCCGCCATGGACATTCTGGACAAAGAACCCAAGTTCGCCGAGCGCGGCCTGAACTCCCTGGCCTCCGTGACCTGGCGTCTTGATGCAGCGAGACACACTCGGGCGGAGTAACCGACAGTCACAATCGGTTTAACTCCAGTCATGGAACAAATGGATGGAGATGGTATTATCGCGTCTATCCATTCGGGCCCGAATGACTTTCTGGCCTATCCCTTAGTTTTCATAAGCTTGCAGCTCACCATCTCAGCATCCTTTGCCGAGAGACGGCCAACTCTGGTCTAAGCAGGTGGCACTTCCTCGTTTCCTGCGAGGACCAGGCTTTCAAATCCGATGATGTCTTTGTTCCCATTACTCAACCGTTTTGACTGTCGAGCAAGAACCAGACTGTCTCTACTGACCCTAACATTTTTATGCAGCATGGGATTCTCCTTCTCCGTGCATGCAGAAAGCAATGCTGATGCCGGCGCAACTTCGTCTATCGCCGAGCTGGCTCTGCACGACCCCTCCCCGGCATCCACCTCGATCCGTATGAAACTGCACGGTATAGAGGACTTGCGCAGCACACCGTCCCAGCCTTCGACCTTGAGCGAAAACGGCATGGACGAACTCAAGATCATGGCCCAGGCGCGGTACCTGGCCAAGAAGCTGAAGACGGACGAAGCTTCTGTCCGGCAATTTATTGTCTTGGCGTGGAAGGAAGCGAATCGACGCTCGCTCGACCCGGAACTCTTGATTGCCATCATCAAGAAAGAAAGCGGCTTTCGCCCCACCGTACAGAGCCGTTATGGCGCCGAGGGCTTGATGCAGGTGGTGCGCCGCTGGCACCGCGAGAAATTGCACCCATCTGAATCACTTTTCGACCCTGAAGTGAATATTCGGGTTGGCGCCGAGGTGCTGGAAGAATATCTGGCCCAGGCTGACGGCGACATGCACTCCGCCTTGAAAAAATACTCGGGCAATGCACGCGGCTATGTGAACAGCGTGTTGAATGAATCTCGCACTCTGGCGCGGATTGCAGAACAGGCCACCAGCGTTCAGGGCTAAACGCAGCTAATAAAAACATTCGCCGGAAGCCGGCAGCGAATTTTCGCTGGCCGGCTTTTTCACGTGTGCATTTACCTCGATACGACAGCATCGGCGTTGTTTTCCTTCCCCGTCGACGGTGCGAATGCACAACAGTTCATACAAAAATCCCGGTTTTTTGCGATTGCGCGTGGAAATTAAGCATATCTAATTGAACACGCAAATGAGATTGGATATCATTTCGAACCTAATGCAACATAATTCTGGTGTGTTGTCAGCGACTAACGCAGTGCCGCTCTTTTTGCGCGGCATACAAATAAAACAGGTGTGCAAGAACATGACCGTCAAGATTTCGGGCCCTTCTTTTCCGGCCACACGACTATCACTGGTACTAAGTGCAGCACTGGGCACCAGCCTGATAGGGACTTCCGCCATGGCGCAGCAAGGCGTGCAGCAACTGGAGACCGTGGTAGTCACCGCATCCGGTTTTGAACAGGATATCAAGTCTGCCCCGGCGTCGATTTCGGTCATTTCCCGTGAGCAACTGGAAGAAAAATCCTATACAGACCTGGCTGGCGCGCTGCGCGATGTCGAAGGGATTGATGTACGCGGTGCCACCGGCAAGACTGGCAACCTGAATATCAGTATCCGCGGCATGCCCAGCGAGTACACCCTGGTCATGATCGACGGCCGCCGCCAGAACGCTGCAGGCGATGTCAGCCCGAATGGCTTTGGCGATTCATCCACCGGCTTTATTCCCCCCATGTCCGCCATCGAACGGATCGAGGTCATCCGCGGCCCAATGTCCACGCTGTATGGCTCGGATGCCATGGGCGGGGTAGTCAACATCATCACTCGCAAAGTTGCGAAGGAATGGGGTGGCTCTGTCACTCTGGACACACGACTGGAACAAAACAGCGACGCCGGGAATACCAATCAGGCCAACTTCTACATGAGCGGCCCCATCGTTGCCGACAAACTGGGCGTCGCACTGCGTGGAAGCGTGATGCATCGCGGCGATTCCAACCTGGAGTTCGGCGACGGCTCCACCGTTTCCACTCGCGGCCCCTCCCCCGTCGGCGGGCGCAGCTATACCCTGGGAACCAAGTTCAGCCTCACCCCCAACAAAGATAACGACATCTGGCTGGATCTGGATCGGGCCCGTCAACGCTTCGACAATGACGAATGCCAGCTCGGGAGTGTGGATGGCATGAACCGGAATTGCACCGGGCCCCAGCGCACCGCCTGGGGCTACGATGACGTGATGCGCTTTCATCGGGACCAGATCGCCGTCGGCCATACCAGCCGGTTTTCATTTGGAACACTTGAATCCAGCCTGATGCGCAGCAAAACAGAGACCTTGGGCCGTACCATACCGTCCGAGGCACGCCCCGCGGGTGATCCAAGCATTGGCGCTGCTCGAGAACTAGAAACCACCAACACCGTTTTCGACACCAAATTTATCGCACCTGTGGGCGAAGCGCATGTCCTGACTGTGGGCGGCCAGTACTGGCGCGCGTCCATGACGGACAGCCTGATATCCGACAAGTACGAGCAAGACACTTTCGCCCTCTTCGCCGAAGATGAATGGAGTCTCACCGACGACCTCATGCTGACACTCGGCGCACGCTACGACCATCACGATGCCTTCGGCAGCCATGTCAGCCCGCGCGGATACCTGGTATGGAACCCGACATCGCAGTGGACGCTCAAAGGCGGTGTAAGCCGAGGCTATATGACACCTAAGCTGAACCAGCTGCATGGCGGCGTGAACAGCATTTCCGGCCAGGGTACTCAAATCAACGTTGGCAACCCCGATCTGCAACCGGAAGTCAGCACGAGTTCGGAATTGGGCGCACATTACGACAGCCTGCAAGGCTGGACTGTCGGGCTGACTGCCTTCCACAACCGTATTACAGACAAGATCTCGTCTACGACTTGCGGCGTTTCAGCCATCGACAGCTGCTGGGCCCAAGGCGCCAACGGGAATTCCAGCTACCCCGTCAACCTGGACAGCGCCACAACCCAGGGCCTGGAGTTCACCTCCAGCCTTGAACTGGCGCAAGACTGGTCATTGCGCTTGAACTACACCTATACGGACAGCGAGATCAAGCAAGATGGGCGCGCAAATGGCCCGCTGAGTGATACGGCCAAGCACATGGCCAACGCTACCCTACGTTGGGATGCCAACGACCGTTACAGCTTCTGGCTGCAGGGCGAATATCGCGGCTCGAGCCGCCGCTTCGATGGCGATCCATCCGGCTACACCGGCGATACCCGCACGGCCTATGAGGCCTTGGGCGACCTTAAGGGCTATACCGTCTTCAACTTGGGCGGCCAGTATCGTGCTTCGAAAAATGTGACGCTGAACGCGACAATCTACAACCTGTTCGACAAGGACTTCCTGGAGTGCAAGACCTGGACCAACTCCGCGGGTGAAGTCCTGTGCGGAAGCCCATACATTGAGTCGGGCCGATCCACCAAGGGTACCCTGCCCTACGCCGGCCGCGCCTTCTGGGTGTCCGCCAACATCGTGTTTTAAGCCGCGTAAACCCTGGAAGGCCGAACGACCAGGCCTTTCCGGACCACAGAGAACGGGACCTTTTGGTCCCGTTGTTCTATGCTTTTGTCATTGAGGCCGCGCGAGCCTCCCATTGTGACGAGAGAATCTTGATGTCCCAACGTAGTGCGCCGTACGCTCTTTTCAGTCTTGGTCATTCCGGCACGGGTACATCCTGGCTGACCCACCGTTTTGTTGCGCCGCAGCATGATCAGCGTCACTCAGGGTGTGTGCTGGTCAAAGCTGATGTCAGCGAGTCTTGGACAGGCCACCTGCTGGCCGCTCACGGGCAGCAC
>Ga0079224_100013079_pt1 | contig 11534 bp, 9 predicted proteins | sample Stecom2015_FD_80414 | JGI IMG/M metagenome (GOLD analysis project Ga0079224, IMG submission 80414) | Agricultural soil microbial communities from Utah to study Nitrogen management - Steer compost 2015 | ecosystem: Environmental > Terrestrial > Soil > Agricultural land | place: USA: Utah...
CGGCGGCCGCGCGGCAGCGCCGCAGGATCTTGTCCAGGCCCGCCCGGGTGGCCAGGACCAGCAGCTCGTCCCCGGCCCCCATGACGAGCGCGGGGTCGTAGTTCCACTTCACCTCGCTGCGGCCCCGCCGGTGGGCGATCATCCGGTGGGAGCCGAACTCCGTGGCCTCCTGCGCCTTCGCGCCGTCCAGGTCAGAGCCCTCCTCGATGGACACCTCGCAGATGTAGGCGATCTGGCCGCGCACCGGGATCGTCTCGAGGATCTCGTCCTCGGTCAGGGCCGCGGCGAACGAGGCCGCGGCGACCTCCGGCGCGCTGTAGGAGGAGTGCCGCGAGGCGCCCCGGGCGGAGACGTTGTTCGTGTTGAGGTTCCTGCGCACCAGCGCCGCGAACTCTGGGTTGTAGATGCGAAGGACGGTACGCAGGTCCGCCTTGCACTCCAGGCCGGACAGCGCGGTCTCGAGGTTCTGCGAGTCCTGTTTGGCCATCGCGACCAGGGACCGGCAGTGCTTGATCTCGGCCTCCTGGAGGGTCTCGGAGCGGGAGGCGTCGCCGAGGAGCACCTGCGCTCCGGCGGCGCGGGCGGCCTGGATGCCGACGGCCTCGCGGTCCTTCTCGACGGCCACCACGGGGACCTTGCGGGCCCGCAGCGTCTCGACCACGCGTGTGCCGAGGTTGCCGAGTCCGACGACGATGACGTGGTCGCGCACCGAGTCGACGATCCTGCCCTCGGCCAGCGCGTAGCGCCTGGCCACGAGCGCCTGGACGATCGCACCGGTGACGACGGGGATGATGAGGGCCCCCGAGGTGACGACCACTGCGTGTGTGACTTTGACCCATGTGTCGGAACCCAGTTCCGGGTCGATGCCGCCGCCGGCCATGAGCGTGATGAGGTACAGCGCGTCCCAGCCGGTCTCGACCTTGTGCTGGGTGCTGTCGTAGTGCGTCAGGGTCCAGAATCCGCCGAACATGACGATGATCAGGGCGACCGCCGCGATCCGCAGCTTCGTGTCCACGGCACGGCGCAGGCCGTGCATGGTCCGGCGCAGGAACCGGAGGGCCGCTCCGGGCACGGACCTGAACCAGCGGCCGGGCCGCTCGGGCTCGAGGCACAGCACCCGGACGGCCTCGTCGCGGTCGTCGGTGATCATCTCGACGCCGCTGCCGTCGCCGCTGGCGATGACCCACTGCGCCTGGGCGTGGTCGTCGGGTTCGCGGGTGAGGTAGAGGCGCCGCCCCCACAGGTCGATGTCGCCGGGCGGGATCTGCTGGAGCGCGGCCGCGGCGTAGGTGCGGGCGACCATGTCGGCGTCGGACTCGACGTAGACGCCCTCGTCGCCGAGCAGGAGGCGGATGCGGTCGCGCAGCTGCCGGTTGTACATCCGGATGACGAGCCTGGGGAGGGTGTCGTCGCCGAGGTAGTGCGACATCTCGCGGATCTTGAGGGCGAGGTGGAGGTTGGCGACGTCGTCCTGGGCCATGAGGGCGACCGCGTAGGCCTCGACGAGCCCGGCGTCGCTGATGGTGTCCGAGGTGATGCGGGCCCGTTCCATGACGCGCAGGCGCGGATTGGTCTCGGCCTCTTTGCGGATCTCGTCGCGCTGCGCGCCCGGGCCCGGTTTGAGCAGGGCGATGACCCGGTAGGCGAAGCGCTCGGTGAGGTTCTTGATGAACCTGAGGGTCAGGCCGTTGTCGCCGACGACGATGACGAGTCGCTCGTACGCGGCGTCGCCTTCCACGGGCGCGTGTGGTGGCGGCCCGCCCGGTCCACCGGCGATCGGGGGCACGGAATTGGGGTACATGGATGCAGTTTATTGAAGTTCGGCAAACGCAGCGCACCGAGGCGAACACCGCTCGCGTTCGGCGCTTCGCGGAGGAAGGGGACGAGCGGGGCGGATCACGCCCGTTCAGGAGTCGATGCGCGCCAAGAGCTCGTCCACGTCGGCCTCGTAGTCGTACCAGTCGACGTCGTGGACGAAACCGAGCTGGGAGTTGATCCAGCGGACGTCGTCGGCCTGCTCCAAGGTCCACGTCTGGACGTCGACCAGCTGCGGCTCGGCCCGGCGCAGCTCGGTGAGGAGCCGGGCCTTCATGGACATCCCCAGCCCGTAGGAGCGGTGCTCGGGGTCGACGACGGTGTCGTACTGGTCGGCGCGCGTGGGTCGCTGCGCGGCGACGACGAGCTCGGTCAGCCCCACCACGTTGCCGAAGGGCTCGGCGATGGCCACGACGATGTGCGAGCGCATGCCGCGCCGCTCCAGTATCGCCAGCGAGTCGCGCAGTCGATCGGCCTGGGCCGAGCCGCGCCATTCGGGCACCACCACGACCGGTTCGGTGGTGGTGCGCAGGTTGGCCTTGACGTTCGCGTAGGAGTCCAGCAGCCGCTCCGGCACGCCTCCCGCGTGGTATTCGAGCCGGTAGCCGGCGGCGAGGCGCCCGGCGGCGTGCTCGATCTTCGCCCAGTCGACCTCGGTCCAGCGCAGGAGGTGGCGCTGCTCGACGACGGCCCGCTTGAATCCGAGCCTGTCGTAGAAGCCCACGGCCGGGGTCGTGGCGATGACCTCGACCGACAGGGTCCGGCAGCCGCCGTCCTTGGCGCACCTGGCGACCTCGCGCAGGAGGCGTCTGCCGACGCCCCGGCCCCGGGCGCTGGGCCTGGTCGACATCTCGACCACGGCGGTGCCCGCCTGGTCGCCGCCGAACATGATGAGGCTGGCGTGGCCGATCAGGTCGCCGTCGTCGTCGCGGTAGAGGAACAGGCACCGCCGGTCGTCGGGCAGCGTGCCGGACAGGTAGTCGTGGAGCCGTTCGGTCCGCCACCGCGGTTCGGCGGGCATGTCGGCCGCGGTCATGTCGTTGAGCACCGAGCACCAGTCGCGGATGTCATCGGCTGTCATCTCGCTGGGCGCGAGCTGCGTCAGGGGCATCTTTCAATCCTTACCCGATATCGTTGCCGCCGGGAACCCTCAGCGCCCTCTCGGCGCCGCGGCCTCCGGCGGCATTGTCACCGCGCGAACCTCTCAGGTTACTCTGTGGAGCATCGTGGTGTCCGATCGGTGGTCGTGTTCGGGCCCGCGGCCCTCCGCACGTCCCGAGATCGTTCGGCCGCAGGCCCGGCGGAGCGTCCGGCCGCTCCGCCGGGCGGTCAGACCGCCGTGCTCTTCCTGCCGTAGTCGTCGGCGCGGTCGTAGACCTTCTGCACGTAGGCGTCGACGGGGTTGTAGCTGTGGACGGCCGCGTACCAGTCCGCCGGATCGGTCAGGTCGCGTCCGCCCGCGCACAGGTAATCGGCCGCGGCGGTGGTCGCGTCGTCGATGTTGTCCGGGTCCGCCACGCCGTCGCCGTTGCCGTCGGCCGCCCAGGCCTCCCAGGTCGAGGGCAGGAACTGCATCGGACCCTGCTCGCCGTACTCGGGGCCGACGATGGGGGTCAGAGTGGTGCCGTCGGCGGTGATGCGGTTGCCGCCGGTGGTGCCGTGGTCGGTCTCGGTGGCGCCGATGCCCGCGAGGGTGGTCCAGGACAGGTTGCAGCCGGGGTTCTGGACGCTGGAGACGAGCTCGGCGCGCCCGTAGGAGACCAGGGCCCTCTCGGGGATGCCGAGGTGGGACAGGCCCCGGGCCCAGGCGCCGAGGTCGTCCGCGGCCTCCTGAGTGGGAGTGTCGGTGGGGGCGCCGGCGCTGTCGGCCGCCTCGTCGGTCTCGGCGGGCAGGCCCGGTGCGGGCGCGTCCTCGGGGCTGAGGACCAGCGGGCGCTCTTCGGGGGCGGGCTCGGGTTCGGTGCCGAAGGACCACGCGGGACCGGCCGAGGGCACCACGTAGTGGCCGGCGGCGAGGGCGCCGATCACGGCCAGGGCCGTCACGACGCATTGGACGGCGAGCCTGCCCGCGGGCCTGCGCAGCGCCCGGAAGCAGCCGCGCACGGCGCGGCCGAGGGCCTTGAGGGCCTTCCAGGGCAGCAGGGCGATTCTTCGGAGCAGGAGTGCGAGCCACACGGAAGCGAGTATCCCTCCTCGATTTTCGGCGGAGCGTGCCGTCGGCGGTGGCGCCGACGGGGTGCCGCCGCGGCCGGGCGGCGCGCGCTCGGTGCCCGGCCTGTCGGGGTGCGTCCACTCGAGCCGGCACGAAGGTGAGTATCCCTTATCGGAGGGCGCGGGCGCAATGACGACTTCCGCGCGGGGCGCGGCCGGTCCTAGGGGCGGCGCTCGAGGGTCGGCCCAGGAGTGCGGGCGACTCGCCGCGCGGCGCGGGCGTGCCGAGGAGCGACCCATGGCGGCTATAGCCTATAACCGGCTGTATGCGCAGGTGCCTGCGCTGCTTGTTCGCGAGCGATTCTCTACGTTCTCCGGCGGGGCCGATGCTTTCCGGCGAACAATGCTCTTTCAAACGATCCGACCGATCCAGACCGCGACCCATGGCGCCCATGATCGTTCTCATATGGGATCCATGGTTGCCACGAGCACACCCGCGGGCGAACACAACCTCGCAGCCGTCGCCGAACACGACTCAGCCGGTCGTATGGCGTCTGAATGCCCATCACATCCGGTAACCGACTGAGATGGGGGAGACACTGTGAGGCCGCAGGGCCGCGTGTACGCGCATCGGCGCGCCACGGCCCGGCATACGGGGGCTGAACGAAAGTTGATCGACACGTGGATACGACTACGGCATTGCACGCGACAAACACAGCCTATTCTCTGCTCACTCATTGCAATTCGACCGAACGACGGCCCGCCGGGCCGCCCGTCGGCGCGCTCCCCGCCGGCGAGGTGACGTTCATGTTCACCGATATCGAAGGGTCCACTCGCCTCGCATCGGGACTCGGCGCCGAACCGTACCGGATCGTGCTGCACCGGCATCGGGCGCTCATCCGGGAGGTCCTCCGGTGCCGCCGGGGCACCGAGATCGAGACCGAAGGGGACTCCTTCTTCGTCGCATTCGACGACGCCGCCAGAGCGGCCGCTGCCGCCGTCGAGATACAGACCGCGCTGCGCCTCGCCCATTGGCCCGACCTCGGCCTCGGCATGGGGCCCATCCGACCCCGAGTGCGCATGGGACTCCACACCGGCGAGGCCTGGCCCTCCGCGGGCGGCTACGCCACGCCCGAGGTCCACCGCACCGCGCGCATCTGCGCGGCCGCGCACGGCGACCAGATCCTCGCCTCCGCGCAGCTCGCCGCCGCAGCCGGCCTCGGCGGTCAGTCATTGGCACGGCTCGGCTACTTCGAACTGCGAGGGCTGCCGGGCACCACCGAACTGGTCCAGCTCCGGGCGCCCGGCCTGCCCAGCGAGTTCCCGCCGCCGCCCATCCGGCCGCACCGGCACAACCTGCCGGCCGACCTCAAAGCCCCGATCGACCGGCCCGACGAACACCGCGAACTGGACCGGGCCTTCAAGGGCTACCGCCTCGTCACCCTCACCGGTCTCGACGGATGCGGCAAGACCACCTTGATCAGATCCTGGGCCAGGCGCCGTCTCCAGCTCCACGGGGACGGGGTCTGGTACTGCAGACCCGGCAACGACCTGGGAGCCGCGCTGCTCCAGGCCCTCGGACGGCCCGACGACACGCTCGGACGCGCCCTCGACACCGCCGTCGCCCACCTGCGGCACCGCGAAGCGCTCCTCGTCCTCGACGACGTCGAACGCGCCCACGCCGCAGCCGTCGAACGGCTCCTGCGCGAATGCCCGGGCCTGTCGATCCTCGCCGCCGGCGTCCGGCCGCTCGAACTGGCCGGCGAGGCCAAACGGGCCCTCCAGCCGCCGCCTGTCGAGGTGGCCGCCGCGATGCTCGCCGGATTCTGCGAGGACCGCGGCGCCGCCTGGAGCGCCGCCGAATGCCGCGGGCTGGCCGCCTCCGTGGAGGGCTTCGTGCCCGCCCTGCGCGCGCTCGCCGACATCGCCGCGTTCGGCTCCCCGACCACGGCGCTGCGGCGCCTGCGCGACGACCCGGTCCTCGCCCTCGACGCCGGCGGGCACTTCCGGGCCGCCGTCGACGAGGCGCTCTCCCTGATCTCGGGCCCGGCCCGGGCCGTCCTCACCGAGCTCGCCGCCCGCCGCGACGGCGCCACCGTCGACGAGGTCCTCGACCTGTGCCGGCAGCGCGACGGCAGCCTGGAGGCCCTCGTCGAACTCGTCGACGTGGCCCTCGTGGTCATCGAGCGGCCCGCGATGGAGCAGGCCGTGTACCGGGTGCCCACGCCTCTGCGGTGGCTGCTGCACGGCCGGACCGGGGGCGCCCAGGTGCCGCCGAGCCTCGCCCGCAGGATCGCCAACGTCGTCAAACTCGACACGACGCTGGTGCGCACCCGTTGAAGCGTCCGGCTCCGGCCCCGCCCTCCCCGACCGGGAACGTGTCGCGGGCATCGCCGGAGCCGGACCGGTACGAGCCCGGCCGCCGATATGAGAGGCTGGCGCTGTGACTGACAGGCAACCGCAGCCGCTCGACACCACCACCTCGGCCGCCCACGCCGAGCGCGCCGCCCGCGTCATCCCCGGCGGTGTGAACTCGCCGGTCCGCGCCTTCCGCGGCGTCGGAGGCCACCCGATCCACATCGCCGAAGCCCGCGGCGCCCGCATGCGCGACGTCGACGGCAACACCTACATCGACCTCGTCGGCTCCTGGGGGCCGCTCATCCTCGGCCACGCCCACCCCGCCGTCGTGGAGGCCCTCGCCGAAGCCGCGGCGAAGGGCACCTCCTACGGCGCGCCGACGCTCGGCGAGATCGAACTCGCCGAGGAGATCACCTCGCGCACCCCGTGCGAGAAGGTCCGCCTCGTCTCCTCGGGCACCGAGGCCACCATGAGCGCCGTCCGGCTCGCCCGCGCCGCCACCGGCCGCGACAAGATCGTCAAGTTCGCCGGCTGCTACCACGGCCACGCCGACTACTTCCTCGCCGCCGCAGGCTCGGGCGTCGCCACCCTCGGCCACCCCGACTCGCCCGGCGTCCCCACCTCCGCCGCCGCCGACACCATCGTGGTGCCCTACAACGACCCGGCCGCCGTCGAAGCCGCCTTCGCCGCGCACCCCGACCGCATCGCGGCGGTCATCACCGAGGCCGTCCCCGGCAACATGGGAGCCGTCGCCCCCCGGGACGGCTTCAACGAGCGGCTCTACGAGATCGCCCACGCGAACGGCGCCCTCCTGATCTCGGACGAGGTCATGACCGGGTTCCGCGTAGGCCCCGGCGGCCTCGCCGCCCCCGCCGACCTCTACACCTACGGCAAGGTCATGGGCGGCGGCCTCCCCGCCGCCGCGTTCGGCGGCCGCGGCGACCTGATGGACCGGATCAGCCCCGCCGGGCCCGTCTACCAGGCCGGGACCCTCTCGGGCAACCCGCTCGCCGTCGCCGCGGGACTCGCCACGCTCCGCGCCTGCGACGCCGAGGTCTACCGCAGGCTCGACGCCACCGCCGAGGCCCTGCAGGCCATGGCCGGCGAGGCGCTCACCGCGGCGGGCGTGCCGCACTTCGTCTCCGCGCCCTCGAACCTCTTCAGCGTCTTCTTCACCGAGACACCTGTGCGGAACTTCGACGAGGCCGCCTCCCAGGACCTCGAGGCGTACGGCGCGTTCTTCCACGCCATGCTCGAAGGCGGCGTCTACCTGCCGCCGAGTGCCTTCGAATGCTGGTTCGTCTCCACCGCGATCGACGAGGAAGCCCTGTCACACATCGAACAGGCCCTGCCACGGGCCGCCGAAGCTGCCGCTAAGGTGCGCTCATGAGCGGCTCCAAGACCATCGTTCACCTGCTCCGGCACGGTGAGGTCCACAATCCGGACGGCATCCTGTACGGCAGGATCCCCGGATTCGGACTGTCCGACCTCGGACGCGAGATGGCCCTGGCAGCCGCGGAGAGCATCTCCGGCCGCGACGTCGTCCACGTAGGCGCCTCGCTGCTCCAGCGCGCCCAGGAGTCCGCCGAACCGATCGCGGCCTCCCACCGGATGGACACCGTCACCTACGAGGGCCTCATCTAAGCCGGGAACTCCTCCGAAGGCAAACGCGTCGGCGTCGGCGACGGCGCCCTGGGCCACCCCCGATACTGGTGGCGCCTGCGCGACCCCTTCAAACCCTCCTGGGGCGAGCCCTACCTCGACATCGCCCGGCGCATGATGACCGTCGTCGAGACCGCCCGCACCGCCGCCGAAGGCTCGGAGGCCGTCCTGGTCAGCCACCAGCTGCCGATCTGGACCGCCCGCCGCTTCGCCGAGCGCAAACGCCTCTGGCACGACCCGCGCAACCGCGAATGCTCCCTGGCGTCCCTGACCAGCTTCGTCTACGAGGGCGCCGAACTCGTGCGAGTCGAGTACTCCGAGCCCGCCGCCCACCTGCTGCTCAAGTCCGACGCGGCACGACGGGCCAAGGGAGCCTGACCATGCGGATACGGCGACGCGCACTGCTGGCGGCCGCGCCGCTGGCCGGCCTCGCCGCGCGCGCCGACGACGGAGTCGACACCAACCGCGTCAACGAGATCAATCGCGACCGCTTCGTCTCCGGCGACGGCTCCAACTACCGCTGGGAAGACCCCGCCGACCGCCCCGAGGCCCCCGTCGTCACCGGCGAGAGCCTCACCGGCGACCCGCTCGACACCGCCGAGTGGGCCGGCTCGGTCATCGTCATGAACTTCTGGGGCTCGTGGTGCGCGCCCTGCCGCGCCGAAGCCGAGTACCTCGTCGACGCCGCCGCGCACTTCGCGGAGCAGGACGGCGGGGGAGGAGCCGTCGAGTTCGTCGGCGTCAACATCCGCGACACCGTCGACGCCGCCGCCGCGTTCGAGCAGCGCTACGGCGTCGCCTACCCGTCCTTCAACGACGCCGCCGGCCGGATCGCCCTCCAGTTCGTCGACTACGACATCTCCCCGACGACGATCCCCGCGACCTTCGTCATCGACGCCGAGCAGCGCATCTTCAGCGTCTGGCGCGAAGCCTTCGACGACGCCGAGACCCTCATCGCCGACGTCAACAAGGCGCTCGAGCCGTGAACGCCGCGGAAACCGCCGCCTCCGGGCCGCTCCTGCTGGCCTTCGGCATCGCCGCCCTCGCCGGGCTCGTCTCCTTCGCCTCCCCCTGCACCCTCCCCCTCATGCCCGGCTACGTCTCCTACGTGACCGGCCTGTCCGGCCAGGAACTCGCCGCCGGCGACACCGAGGGCCCCCAAGGCCGCCGACGCGGACGCATCCTCACCGGCGCCCTCCTGTTCGTCGCCGGGTTCACCGCCGTCTACACCACCGTCGTCTTCGCCCTCCAGAGCGCCGGCCGGGCCCTGCTCACCAACAGCACCGTCCTGGAGACCGTCGTCGGGGTCTTCATGATCGCCATGGGGCTCATGTTCATCGGCCTCATCCCCTCGAACCGCGGCTTCGCCCCGCGCTGGCGGCCCGCCGTCGGCCTCGCCGGGGCGCCCCTGTTCGGCGCGGTCTTCGCGCTCTCGTGGATCCCGTGCACCTCGCCGGTGCTCGCCGCGATCACCAGCCTCGCCGTCATCCAGGACGGCACCGCCCGCGGCGTCGGCCTCATGATCGCCTACTGCCTCGGCCTCGGCCTGCCGTTCGTGCTCTTCGCCGTCGGCATGCACCGGCTCGCCAAGGCCCTGGACTTCATGAAGCGGCACGGCAGGGCCATCGCCGTCACCGGCGGCGTCATGCTCGTCGCAGTGGGCCTCATGCTCGCCACCGGGGCCTGGACCGAATTCACCAACTGGCTGCGCGCGACGGTCGGAGCGGGAGAGATCTGGCTGTGAAACGATCCTCCGCGACCGCCCCTCGCGCCTCGTTCTGGAAGGCCGCCCGGTCCTTCGCCCGCCGCTGGTGGCATCAGCTGACCTCCATGCGCACCGCGCTGCTCCTGCTGCTCGCGCTCGCGCTCGCCGCGATCCCCGGCTCCGTGTTCCCGCAGCGCTCCATCAACCCCACCGATGTCAACGGCTACTACACCGAGCATCCTGACCTCGCGCCCGTCCTCGACCGGCTGTGGGTCTTCGACGTCTACACCTCGCCGTGGTTCTCCGCGATCTACCTGCTGCTCATGATCAGCCTCATCGGCTGCATCGTCCCCCGGCTCGGCGTCCACCTCAAAGCCCTGCGCACCCGGCCGCCGGAGGCCCCCAAGCGCATGGAGATCCTGCCCTACCACCGCCGTCTCACCGGTGGCGCCAACGAGACCCGGGCCAGGGCCGCGCTCAAGCAGCACCGCTTCAGGACCGTCCGCCACGAGGCCCAGGACAGCACCGTCACCCTCGCGGCCGAGAAGGGGTACCTCCGCGAGAGCGGGAACCTGCTGTTCCACGCCAGCATCGTCTTCATCCTCGTCGGCGTCGCCGCCGGCAGCCTGTTCAGCTGGTACGGCAACCGGATCCTCTCCGAAGGCGAGGACCAGGCATTCTGCAACAACCTCCAGCAGTACGACGAGTACGGTCTCGGCGCCTACGTGAACGAGACGAGCCTGCCCCGCTTCTGCGTGCGGCTCGACCAGTTCGAAGCCGAGTTCACCGACGGCGGACCCACCGCGTACGACGCGGCCCTCACCTACACCGTCGACGGCGCCGAGGACACTTACGACCTGCGCGTCAACCACCCGCTCAACATCGACGGCGCGAACCTCTTCCTCATCGGGCACGGCTACACCGCCGTGGTCACCTACACCGACCGCTACGGCAACACCGAGACCCGCCGCCAGCCGTTCCTGTCCATGGACGCCGCCTTGAACTCCGAGGGCGCGTTCAAGTTCCCCGACGCGAACTTCAACCCCGAGACCGGCGAGGTGGACCCGGACGCCGAGGTCGGCTTCGACGCGGTCCTCGTGCCGACCTTCGACGACCGCACCGCGATGCTCCTCGGCACCGAGCCCGAGCTGAACAACCCGGTCCTGGCCCTCACCGCCTACCGCGGCGACCTCGGCATGGGCGACGGCCTGCCCGAGTCGGTCTACAGCGTCAACGAGGACCAGATCGCCTCGGGCGACCTGGAGCTGCTCAACGACGAGGTCGAGGTCATCGGCGTCGGCGACGCCATGGAACTCGACGACGGCTCCGCCATCGTCTTCGACGGTGTCGAGCAGTACGCCGTGATCCAGGTCCGCTACGACCCCGGCGGTCCCATCGTGCTCGCCGGCGCCGTGATCCTCCTGGCGGCGCTGCTGCCCGCCTTGACGGTGCGGCGCCGGCGGTACTGGATCCGGTGGAACCCCGACGGGACCGTTGAGGCCGCCGGTCTCAACCGCAACGACTACGACGGCCTGGAAGAGGAGTGCGATGCCATCACCGCCGCCATCGCTCCCGACTCCTCGCCTCCCCGACCCAGAACCGAATCCGAAGAATCTCTAAGGAGCACGCCATGACCGGTGCCGAAGTGGCGAACGCGCTGTTCGTCGCCGCCATCATCGTCTATGCCACGGCGATGTTCGCCTACGCTCTCGAATACGCCTTCGACAAGCGAGCCCCCAAGCACTCCAAGGTGCTCGTGGCGGCGGGCGAATCCACCGGGAGTGACATCGGGTCCGAGGTCCCAACCGAGACCGCCGCTCCCATCAGCCCGGCCGCCGCGCGC
>Ga0079224_100013081_pt1 | contig 11533 bp, 8 predicted proteins | sample Stecom2015_FD_80414 | JGI IMG/M metagenome (GOLD analysis project Ga0079224, IMG submission 80414) | Agricultural soil microbial communities from Utah to study Nitrogen management - Steer compost 2015 | ecosystem: Environmental > Terrestrial > Soil > Agricultural land | place: USA: Utah...
AGAATAGGCTTTGGTGTGGGTTTTGCTCCTGACTGGAGCTGGGGTGATTACCTGCACCCCAGCTCTCCTAAAGGTGTAAAGCACGGAGCGGAACCTTCCCCGCCTGAACGGCGGGTCCCCTTCCACTCTTTGTGCCGTCGCTCCTTAAGGAAAAGCTAGGTGCTTCAATTCAAAAAGCTACAGTAAGGAACGGTCAACAACCGTGGCTTGTCTGCACTTGCTATCCCTGGATAACTGTAAATCCCTTGACCAGCAGTAAATTGAACTGGAGGTAAATCCACACCAGAAGAAAACAGAGTTCTATATGTTTGCTCATCACTATCACCTAAAGCAATCTTCAAAACGAGCTGTTCTCTAATCGCTGTTGGCATCGTCTGTGCGTTCATTTGTTGCGTAGCGACCCACAGAATACACCCTAGTTGGCGACCCATGAAAGCAACATCAGACAGTATGCTATCGACTTCATCACGTTCCTTTTTTGCTAAAGTCTTCCATGACTCTCTTAATGCCCCGAATTCATCTATAAGCAAAATTAAAGCCGGTAAACCAGCATCCCTATACGTTTTGTTACGATTTGATATGAAATAGTCTTGTAATTCATCTTGTCGTTTTTTCATACGCTCATGAAATAGTTTAATCAATTCAATCGCATTTGTTTTATCGGCAATTCGCTCATCACCAATGGTACGTTTAGCCATTTGGTAAACGTCAGTACGCTTTGGATCAATTATGAATAACTCATGACTGACTTTTTTCGATAATACTTGTTCAACTAGCATTTGAATAAAAAACGATTTACCACTACCTGTTTGGCCGACTAAACCCATATGATGAAACGGTACTGTTGCACGCTCATCTAGACGTAGGGCGTAATCGTCTGCTGTCTTATTTGACCATTCGATCAAGTCACTTGCTGATTTAATCTTTAGTTGTTTATGTGAATCAACTGAATAAAATTCGTAAATATACCAGTCACGATCTTTAGATAAGTACTTGCGCTCGCTTACGTAACCTTTTAAAGCTGAATCAATCCGCATATCTTCAAGTTTCTTGTCGAACTTTATTGTATTATTAATAAAAACTTTTCCAGACTGTCTTGTTCGATTATCATCAAATGTTATCTTGATTTTTGGTAAAGTAACTAAACGATTGTCAAACTCGCGTTCATCTTCAAATCTCGCGTCTTTAATATGTCTTCTGATTCGCTTAGTCATCAAGTAATAATGTAGAGAAAAAAATAGACCAAACCAAAGTTTGTTGCGAATTGACCAATTAACAAACAAAGTAAATACCATCAGACCAACAGGAATCAAGAAGATTTTTGATTCGATTTGTGGAAACTGTATTATCGTTATTTGTTTAACGATCAGTGGATACAGTTTATAAAAGAAAAACCATAAGATAAGAAAAAATCCAATGAATAAAAATGAAATAAAACCACGTTGCATTCTATATGTTTTCTTCATGCAAACCACATCCTACTATCGTGGTTCCGCCCCTTGTCAGGGGCGGTCACAGGTATAATAATGTATTTGTTGATAGGAAGGGAACTTACTGCCCTTCATTCTTTATTTTGGTGGAATAATGTCTACATCTTCTGCTTTGACGGAAAGTTCACTCATGAATGTTCCATACACAGAAGCAGTTGGATTCACAAATGTGATTCTACTAAATTTCTTATAACTCTTTGGCGGTTGTGGAACTTTAACATCTATTTGCTCACCGGCATTAAGGTCTGGTTGAACGTCATCACCTTCGTACTTAGTGTTGTCTGTCGCAATTACGCACTTGTATTTTGTCCCTAACTGTTTTGTGACTTGACCGTCCTCATACTCGTTCCACGGTTCATGAGCCATCACTCGAACGTCCTTATCCTTGAAAAACCCCACGGCATCAAACTTATTAAACTGTCTTAATTTCTTCATAGTGTTTTGCACTCCTTTATTTTTGAACTACCTATATTTTAGCTAATACTTATTGTTTTATCAAGACATGTCATCATGACAAATAATAAATTTTATTGCACTTATGCTATGTTGATGATATTATAGTTTATAACGACAATTAATAATTGATGACGACATTTATGGAGGATGTTAAAATGTTAAATGATAAAGCTGATGATATGTTAAATGAAGAGGTTGCACAACATGAAATATTAGATTTTATAGATATGAAATATGGTGTAAACCAACTCGTGACCCAAAGGACAATACAAAGATGGTTAGATGAGTTAGGCATTGACTGCATTCAGCCTCGACCAAAGAGAAATAGGGATATTAGATATAGGAAATCTGATGTCTTAAAGCTAGAGAAAATTAAGAGAACCAACTTATTGAGGAAAAAGAATAAAGAATTAACACGTAAAGATAAAGAAAAAATTGCAACCGATATGCAGAAAAAAGAAATAGAGTATAACCAATGGTTAGCTAGCGTGACGGATGTTGATAGAAGACAGCAAGAGATTGAAGACATGTATGATTATAAAGTACCTGCATTAAATAAAATTAGAGAAGACAAGTTGGAAATGTGTTTTAGAAAGTTGTTTCCCGATGTTAAGTTTGATGTGGAACACTTAGAAAAGATTTTGTTTACCATTAACGAACCATCTATGCATTCAGATTTAGAATATGGACAAGCGATAGTTGACTTGAAGGAAAAGGCTTATATAAAAAATTATAAAGATTGAAAGACTTTTAAATGAAAGGGATTAAACTGGAGTAGGTATATGCGTCAGATTTTTCCTTTTCAGCTCTCCTCATTATAATCTTCTAATTCGTCCGTAAATCAGAGACGAATTATCAATTAAGTAAAGGGTCTTCGTTCTTCGGAAGTTATGAGTCAGCCAAGTAGGATAAGGGTGCGTAATAAAGCAATTATCGCTTTTAACGCACCCTAATTCATTGGGCTTCCCCAAAACATATACGAATCACTTGATAGCTTTGCTACTTACGCCACTTGACATTAATTGATGCGAAGATTCTCTCTGTGGTGACCTAAAAGGTCAAAAAATAATAGAGAGGTTGATCTAGATGGAAACCATTTTAGAGATTGTACGCATTGAACAAGTAATTCGAGAGGCAGAAGAAGCAGTTAATTACATTATTCGCAGTCCAGAAGATGGGGCAAGAATAGCATCTCGATTTATTGGTCGTGATGATCGAGAAGTGTTTTTTGTTATGTGTTTAAATACGAAAAATAATGTTGTTGCAGTTCACCGTTGTCATGTTGGTTCATTGAATGCCTCACTCGTACATCCACGCGAGGTATTTAAATCAGCAATCCTTAATAACGCAGCAAGTGTCATTGTAGCGCATCAGCATCCAAGTGGTGATATAACACCATCGAAGGAAGATATTAACGTTACAAAGAGATTAGTCGAAGCCGGAAAGTTACTAGGCATCGAAGTACTTGATCACTTAGTAGTAAACAGTGATAACAGTTTTACTAGCCTGAAAGAAAGAGGCTATATTTAAAAGGGAGAACTAACTCCCTTTTTTTCTTCAAGATACATTACTATGATAGAATAAATACAGAAAGATATGATATGAAAACGATTTATTCAAATGTGTTGCCAATATGATTGACACTAAAATATTCTTTAATATATCAAATTACTTTAAGGAGTGAATCGGTATGCAGACAAGAATCAATAAAGAAATAAGAAGTACACTAAAAAAATTTGGTGATAAATATTTTATCGAAGGGAATTTGAATAAAACTAAAGTAATCCAAGATATAGATAGATATGATATGGAGCTGTTAGAGACATTTATATCAAACGAAACAATAAAAGAAAACTTTACAATCGATATTAACGGAAACATTGTCATTCAGACGAATAAGCTAATGGAGTTATTTGAAGCTGATGAATACTGGCAAGACTCTTATACTAAGTACTCCAAAAAAATTGGGCTGACAGCAAACGGAAAATTTATCGGTGAATCAACAGATGTTGTATTAGATTTTCCTTATAAAGATACTGTTTTAAAAGCTAGTATGTCAAAAGAAGATAAAGATAAAGATGATTTAAGACCAGACGAACCATTTTTAAATGAAGTGATTGCAAAAGAAGAAATTGATGTTTTGTTAGATAAAAAACTATTAGTTAATGTAAAGAAATATAGTCAAGAAGGTGTAAAAGACGTTAATCAATTTAATAAAAATGATAATTTAATTATTAAGGGAAATAATTTACTTGCATTACATTCATTGAAAAATCAATATGCTGGTAAAGTAAAAATGATTTATATCGATCCTCCTTTTAATACTAGCGGAGATTCTTTTATATATAATGACCGTTTTAACCATTCTACTTGGTTAACATTTATGAAAAATAGATTAGAGATAGCAAAAGAGTTGTTAGCAACTGATGGCACAATATACATACATTTAGATTACAATGAAGTTCACTATCTTAAGGTTTTAATGGATGAAATTTTTGGTCGAGAAAATTTTTTAAATGAGATTGTTTGGGCTTACCGCGAAAGGGAAACATCTAAAAGGTTTTATAATAGAAAGCATGACACGATTTTGTTTTATGCTAAAGATATAAACAGTAAATACACTTTTAATTATGATGCAATAAGAGAGCAATATTCAGATGTAACAATTAAAAAATTCAAATATACTGATGAAAACGGCAGAAAGTACCGACTTCGTACAAAGGATGGTAAAAGCGATCCAGCGGTTGAGGATGAAAATACTTATAGACAATATCTTGATGAGCAATCTGGACCATTACCAAGAGATTGGTTTGTAATGCCTTTTCTAAACCAAGCTGCAGATGAACGAGTTGGATTTAATACTCAAAAACCAGAATTACTGGTTGCTAAATTTATTAAAGCTTCGACAAATGAAAATGACATTGTATTAGATTTCTTTAGTGGTTCTGGTACAACTGTAGCAGTAGCACACAAGTTAAAACGTCGATATATAGGAATTGAACAAATGGATTATATTGAAAGTATAACAGTACCAAGAATGAAAAAAGTCATTGAAGGTGATAGTACAGGTATTTCTGAGGAAGTAAATTGGAGTGGTGGAGGAAGCTTTGTCTATGCTGAATTAATGGAGAAAAATAGAGGGTTTTTAAATTCTATTAGAGATGCAGAAAATCAAAACGAATTACGAAAAACATTCGATTTTATGTTAGAAGAAGCAGAAATTGATTTTAAAGTCGATTTAGAAAAAGTGAAAGATACTCTACATGATTTATCATTAGATGATCAAAAAAGAACATTAATAAAGATCATTGATAAAAATCAATTGTATTATAATTACTCTGAAATAGACGATGAAGATGTTCGAGATTTAATAACTGACAATGATTATGAATTTAATAAGAGTTTTTATAAAGAAGAAGGTGAATAGACTTGTCAAAGAAAAAGAAACTCAATCAATTGCCATTACCTTTATATGATGAAGTAAAAGAATTGGATGAAAGTTTATTTAATGAACAGGCTTCGTGGATTACACCTAGTTACATAACGGATAATATGGTTCATACTTTTAGATATTATCAAAGTACAGCACTTCGTCTTTTCCATTATTCGCAATCAAATAGTGCATTTCAATTTAGAAATATTAATCATGTCTTGTTTAATATGGCAACAGGTAGTGGAAAAACAGATTTAATGGCAGGACTGATTCTTTATCTCTATCAAGAATACGGCTATCAAAATTTCTTGTTTCTAGTAAATACAAATGGAGTACTTAATAAGACGATTGATAACTTAACGAACAAAGCTTCAGATAAATATTTATACACAGAGAAAATTGAGATAGATGGAAATAGAATTGACATATTAAAAGTAAATTCTTTTCCAAGTAATCAAAGTAAGAACACTATTTATTTAAAATTAGCTACTGTTCAAAGTGTTGCATCTGATATTTACACACAAAAAGAAAATTCTATGGGTGAAGAAGATTATGCAAAAAATAAGGTAGTTATATTAGGTGATGAAGCCCATCATTATTCTGCATCTACAAAATCAGAAAAAGAAACAGAACAGTCTTGGGAAAAAGCGATCTCTACAATATTAAATGTTAGGAAAGACAATCGTTTATTAGAATTTACAGCAACCATTGATCTTGATAATAAAAATATTTATGAAAAGTATAAGGACAAAGTGTTATATCGTTATGCATTGGATCAGTTTATTCAAGATAAGTATTCTAAAAACGTAAAAAGAATACAATCGAGTAATACCGATATAGATAATATGTTAAATGTTGTTTTATTAAGTGAATATCGAAGAAGATATGCTTTGGAACAACATGGTACATATATAAAGCCTGTTATCATGTTTAAATCACAACGAATTGACGCATCTAATGAAGCGAACGAAAAGTTTAATGATTTAATAGATGAATTATCCGTAGCCTCACTTAAAAATTTTTTAAATAGACAAGAGCAGATTATTACAGAAGAAAATAGTGAAACGTTAGCTTTAGCTTATAAATATTACAGAGAAAATAATCAAAATCTATCTGAAATCATACATGATATAAAAAGAGAGTTTGCTCCTAATCGAATAATCAATGCAAATGATACAAGTCAATCAGGTATCTTAGAAAAGGGACATTATGAAGCATTAAATAGTTTAGAAAGTCCTACTAACTTATATCGTGTTATTTTTGCCGTTGCTAAATTAACTGAGGGATGGGATGTACTGAATTTATACGACATCGTTCGTTTGAGTGATGATCCAAAGGTTTCTGGTACAAAGGCAACAACAATGTCAGAGGCTCAATTAATTGGTAGAGGTGCTAGATATAACCCATATTTATTAAATGGAGAGCGTTCGTATCAGAGAAGATTTGAAGATGATAGTGTAGATAGTTTAATCTTAGAGACAATACACTATCATACAATTAATGAACCGCAATATTTAAAGAACCTAGTAAATTCATTGAATGAAATGAATCTACCAACTGGTGAAGATAAGAAGAATCCTTTACTAGATGTTAAAGTTAAAAGTAAATTCAAAAAGACAGATGTTTGGAAGTATGGGAAAATTTACTATAATGAAACCATTGAAGTTAGTGATGACTATTATAACTCATTAGATAAGTATGGTGTTGATAATAAAAGTGATATTGTAATTCCATATATCTCCTCTATGCAAGAATTAGGATATAGAGATGGTGAGATTAGGGAAGATTATTCAAATGCGTATAATCTTACTGTTGAGTTTGACCAGCGTTATTTAACTAAAGTGATGAATCGTATTTCATTTTATCACTTTAATAACTTAAAAAAATATATTCCATTATTGAGAACAAGAGAAGAATTCTTAGGAGAAAATTGGCTTAACATATACAATCGAACTGTTTATGTAACGGTGCCTCGTACAATGGAAAGTAATGTGTTAACTCCGAATGAAAAGCTTCATATATTGGAGAAGTACTTTCTAGAAGTTGCCAAACAAATTAAATCTGGATATAGCAAGCGACGCGGTACGGGGAAATTTATCGGTTATCCTATAAAAGAATATATTTCAAGTTACCGTAAACGTGTTCCAAATTATGATACGTCTAAAATGATATTAGACGGTAGCCCACAGAATGTACAACGTTACGAAATTAAAGAGGATTACTTTGTATATGATTCTGCAATAATAAATTTAACTGAAAGACAGTTGATTGATAAGATAGCTGAGCGTTTACCGGAATTTAAGGAAAGATATGAAGATGTGTATTTAATTCGAATGGACGAAAATATGCATAGAGAATCTGCAAAAAATCATAAGTTAAAACTACACCAATTTGGTCATGGTCATGATGAGATACATTTAGAAGGATTCCAACCTGATTTTATTTTATATCTAAAAAATGCAGATTATATTGTTCAAATCTTCATTGAACCGAAAGGGAGAAATATTGAAGAAGAACAATGGAAAGAAGATTTACTCATCTTTATTAATGAACATGAATCTGAAATTATTTTTGAAGACGAAACAGAGGATGTAAAAATAAAAGGTGTTAAATTCTATACAATGAACGATGGCAGGAATACAATAAAACAAATAGGTGAAATAGCACTTGGGAAAGAATTTAAAGGATTAAGTGTTGAGGAAATATAGAATACAGCTATGTGGGAAATAGGAGGTTAAAATATTGGCAGAGTCATTTATTTCTCCATATTTACCTGAGGATTTTATACCTAAACATAAGTTGCTATTATTTTTTAATGATATAATTGCTGACATATTAATAAAAGCAAATGAATATGATCTGTCTTCCAAAAAAATAGAGATAGAAAATAATAAAATTATACCAGATAATATTGAGAGTCCATTAGATTGGCTTATAGAGAATGGATATAAAAAGGTTGCTTACGACTCAACAAAAGCACATGTATTCTTTAGTATTTTAACTGATTTTATATACTATATGCATGAATCTTTTAGTTGTTCAGAAAGAGGAAAAATAACGGTTGCTTATTCTATCAGTAGAAAGCCGATAAAAGACAACTTGTTTTATTTGTGTTGGTTATTAGTTGATTCTGAGGAATTAATTACAAATATACTTTATAAGAAACCTCAAGACTTCGATGTGTCAAGAATGGGCATTGAAATGAAGGAAGATATTTTTAGAAAAGCAGGCCAAAAAATTGAATTTCCAATGGATACAGATCTTTTAGTTGATGTGATATATAATAAAGCTTCCCCAAAAGGATTATCCAGTATATGGGATCAATCCTTACATATAATTACAGCTAACAAAAGATACCCAACAAGTGTGGGGAATTTAAATTTTATTTTTGCTGATGAAAAAGTATGGCAGGAACATTGGAAAACGTATTATGATAAAATCACCTATATAATGACTTTTATGATAGAAGTATCAATCGCTTTATTTGAAGAAATATTTAATGCAGATGAGGATACCAAAACAATCAATAGTCTTGTAAGAAATATGAAGTATGATTTGACTTTTTCAAAGGAATTTAATGCTAAAACGTATACGGATTTATTCGAGGTTTTATCATTTACTTGTGATGAATGTTTGAAAGAATATGAATTAAAAAATGGTGTGTTAATGGAATTTATTTATGATTATTTATTTACTTGTCCTTATTGTTCACATATGGAACGTGTTGGACAATATTACATAGTATAAAAACCTTAATATATTCATTGTATTCAACTAGCATCTAAAAAACTTTGGTTCAAGTTGGTTCAAATCACATCAATTTTTATACAGATTTATACTTTTGTATCCATTTATATGTTGGTAAGTTATTGATATAAAAGGATTTATAAGGACTGGGTATCCTTATAAATAGAAAGTATATTTCTCAAAACGATAATTACCAATACTTGCAGCCCTTATCCACTTCAGTGGATAGGGGGCTGTATTTACGTATTGCACCAATTTTATGCTTCATGATGTCAGTCTCCTATTCCCCACTCCATATGCAACTTCAAACTTCTTGTGTTCAGCCGATATAGTATAATATACCCTGCTTATTAACTAGTATCAAAGATAAGTTAAGCAGATATTTAAACAGGAGGAGATAATTATGAATAAGAAAGTTTTAATTGGGATTGGTTCAGGATTGGTGGTACTTGCAATCATTCTATTGATGGTGTTTAAATCGACAAATAAACCTGGTGAGAAAAATGAAGATGTCGATTTGAAAGATACAACTATTGCAAGCATTGAGGAAACATTGGAATACGGTGATGACATTACAGATAAAACATTCATCATTAATACTGAAGATGGTGAAAAGGAAGCAAACTTTGCTGACCTTGAACCAGAAGTCGATACAATGAAGGTTGGTAAAACAGAACATGAATTAGAGTTAGATGAAGATAAATTCGAAGTTACAATTAAAGTTGAAGATACTCAAAAACCAGTTATCAATGGCGTTGAAGAAACAATCGAACTTAAAGGTGAAAAAGTTGATGTTGAAAAAGAACTTGCAAAAATGATTACTGCAGAGGATCCAGTTGATGGTGAATTGGAAGTAACATTTATCATTGAAAAGAAAGAAGATAAAGAAAATGAATATAATGTAACTGCTGAAGCTACAGACAACAATAAAAATAAAACAACTGAAAAGTTTGAAGTAATTGTTAAAATTGAAGAAAAAGAAAAGGAAGCAAAGAAATCAAATGAAGACTCTAAGTCTACTGCTTCAAAATCTAATCAGTCAAGTTCAAATAATAAATCAAACGTAACATCTAGTGAAAAGAATAGTTCAAATAACTCAAGCAACAAATCAAGCAGTTCAAACTCAACAGATAAATCAAGTCCAAGTAATAAGTCAAGCTCATCAAGTTCAAATAGTAAGTCTGAAGCAAAGGCTCCTAGCAAACCAAAGGAGGAAAAACCTAAACAAGAAAAGCCTAAGCAAGAGAAACCTAAAAACAATTCAGGTTCAAACAATAGTGGAAACACAGGTGGAAACAGTGGGAATAATAACCCTCCATTAAATAGCCCAAGCGGTCTTCCAAATGGTGCGAACTTGAGTCACAAAGAAGGTCCAGACCATCATGTTTATAGTTATAGCAGATCTTTACCTGGTGGAGGTAAAATTACACAAGTAAGTCCAGTGTCAGCTTATGAATCAATGATTATAATGAAAGGGAAAGATAATGATGGAAATGACTTCATGACTAAATATACTCCTGCAAGAGGTATCGTAGAACACTATGTATTTGGAGCTCCACCAAAGTTCACTGACGACGACATCTTGATTCTTTATGAAGTGGGCGAGGCATTCGGAAGAGCTTACAAAATGAATTAAATTCTAAGAGTTAAAGAGGTTGGGACATAACTAGTAACTAATGAGAAATCTGGATGTTTTACATTTGAATGCTCATCAAGAAAATTTTACTTTTAAAGAATTAAATAAACAGATGAATTGTAACGTTAAATTCGATAAGGTATAAGTTAAGCCTAGCATGTACGGTAAATACCAAGCTAAATGGAGATCCTATTCTCATGTGAATGATTAGCTTTTTTGATAAGTCAACATCTAGATGCCCCACTCACCGATACTATCATTCATATACAGCTTAACAACACATCACTAGCTTATACGGGCTAGAAATTTCAAATTAGAGATTTTACCTAAGGAAATTAATGGCGAGATCTCTTGAGAGAATTGGATGAAAGTATGGCAGAGTATGTTTTAAAGATTACAAAAATTAATGTATGAAATTAAAAGTATTTATTCAGCAAACTAGCCAATTGTGAAAAGTACAAGGTAATATTAAACGATGGATACGTATTAACATTGTATTCAACTAACATCCATCACTTTGGTTCAAATTGGTTCAAGTAATATCATTTTCAATACTTTTGCATACGTTTTTATCCAATTGAAATTTCGTAAAATGTTGATATAAAAGGATTTCAATGGATTAGGTACACTTGGAATTTAGATGTACACTTCTCAAAACGTTAATCTATCAATACTTCAAGGCTCTCAGACCATTTGGTTTGGGGGTCTTTTTTATGTACGAAAACAACTTTTGACCACACGTGACCTAGACCTTCGCATATATGGGCAATA
>Ga0079224_100013082_pt1 | contig 11533 bp, 11 predicted proteins | sample Stecom2015_FD_80414 | JGI IMG/M metagenome (GOLD analysis project Ga0079224, IMG submission 80414) | Agricultural soil microbial communities from Utah to study Nitrogen management - Steer compost 2015 | ecosystem: Environmental > Terrestrial > Soil > Agricultural land | place: USA: Utah...
AACGCCAGACCAACCCATTCTTACAGGGGGGCTGAACTCACCACTTTACGCTCCCGTGCTTTAGGAGTATGCTCTGCCCAATGGAAAGCATATTCAATCAATATTCCTACATCCTCATCAGCCTGATCGTCATCGCGGCCAGCATCGGCTTGCTGCTGCGTTACGTCTCTGACCGGCGGGTGATTGCTGGTACAGCGGCCATCCTTATCACCCTCAGCATCGCCGGGCATTTTCTGCTGCGCCCCGGTTCCAGCGATGTCAATTCTGTCAGCGCGGCTCAGGCAACACTGCGCAACGGCAGGCCCACCCTGATCGAATTCTTCAGCAATTACTGTGCAAGCTGTCTGGCGCTGCGTCCGGCGGTCGATCTGCTGGTGAAAGACATCAAGGACGAATACAACATCCTGCGCATTGATATTCACACTGAGTTTGGACGCGAACTGCGCCAGAATTTCCAGTTCACCTATACACCCGAATTTGTCCTGTTCGATACCAGCGGCCAGGAGGTGTGGCGCGGACACACCCTGCCCCCGCGCGAACTACTCTCTACAGCTAAATCCTAATGCACATATTGATGCTCTTTCTGGATGGTATCGGCCTCGGCGCGGATGACCCCGCCGTTAATCCATTTGCAATTGCGAATACCCCCAACCTGTTTCAACTCGCCAACGGGCGTCGCTGGCTGGCAGATACAGGCCGTCAGACGACGGATCGTGCCCTGTTTATCCCGACTGACCCGCGCATGGACGTTCCCGGCAGGCCGCAAAGTGGCAGTGGACAGGCCGCTATCCTGACAGGCTGCAACATCCCCCAGATGATCGGAGAGCATTACGGCCCCAAGCCCAATAAGGCGATCCGCGATCTGCTGGCTGAGGATAATTTTTTCAAGCAGGTGGTTGCCCACAACAAGAAAGCCGCGCTGCTGGAGGCATATCCGCCGCGCTGGCACAAAGCCACCGACAGGGGTAAAAATCTGCGTTCGAGCTATCAGCAGGCTGCCTATGAGGCTGGACTGCCCATCTTTGACGAACGGGCCATTTACGCCGGAGACGCGCTGGCGGCAGATTGGACAGGCGAAGGATGGCGCACCCAGCTTGGCTATGAGGACACCCCGGTCTACAGCCCCCACGAAGCGGGAGTCAAACTGGTCGAACTTTCGCGCCGCTACGACTTCGCATTTCATTCGCACTGGATCAGCGATCTGATCGGTCATCGCGGCCCGATTGAAGATGCGGTGGCGCTGCTGGAATTATTCGATGGGGTAATGGGTGGTGTGCTGGATGCATGGGATGACCGCGAAGGATTGGTTATTATCACCAGCGATCACGGCAACATGGAAGATGTCAGCAAGCGCCAACACACAGAAAACGATGTGCCGACTGTGGTTATCGGAGCGGAGAAAAACGCCTTCGCCAGCGGCTTTCATACGCTGGCGGACTTTGTGCCTGTCATGGCCCGGCTGCTGTTCGATTCCTAAACCGCAGTGGGTTCCCGCAGGCTTTCGACATCCAGCAGCAGCAGCAACCGATCATTCAGCTTCGCCGCCGCCGAAATGAATGGTGATTCATGACCGTGCTGGTCAGTAAACTCGCTGATAGGCTGCACGTCGTCTACATCATCCACCACGACACCGATTGGCCCTTCGGCTGTGTTAATCGCAATAATGGGCGTGTCCAGACTCAGGGGTGCTTCCGGCGCGCCAAACAGGAGGCGCAAATCCATCACTGGCATCACCACATCACGTAGGGTGAGCAGGCCCAAAACGTGTGGCTTCGCCCCCGGAATCTCGTTGAGCGCCACCAGTTGCAGAACCTCAATCACCTGTTCAACCGCAATGCCGTACCATTCCCGACCCACACGGCAGCGAAGATATTGCATTTGTCTGGCTGTCATCGTCTTTCATCCCACCTTCAGATGTGCAGAAATCTGCAAATTACCGGCGGTTTCATAAATGTCCAGTTTATCGGTAGCGCGCCCCAAACGTTCAACTGCCTCCTGAATTTCGGGTCGTTCTGTATCTGGCAGATACAAATTGCACACCAGATCAATACCGGGGTTATTGCTCGCATTATTCACAGTGAGATTGATTGGAACCAGCTCAGCCGAACTCGAATTGAGGATCAGATCACCCATAGCGGTCAGCGCAGCGGTCGCACGAGCGGCTACAGCCGGTTTCCAGTTTTGAGCGGTAATGTGTGCCCGCAGCGCCTTGCATCCGCGAGCAATATCAAACTCGGCATGTACCAGAATGACCGTTGAAATCATGTGCTACGCCATTAATCCCAGAGCCGCTAATGTCGCTACCAGATTGTCCGAAGCATAGGCGTCCTTCGGGATATAATCGGTCGCGCCCATATCCAATCCTTGCAGAATATCATCCGAGCCATCGGATGAAGTCAGCATGATGATCGGAATATGAGCCAGATTGCCATCACGCTTCAGGCGACGGCATACCTGAAACCCATTCATCGACGGCAGGTTAATATCCAGCACCACCGCGTCCGGCACGACCTCATCCACCAGATGCAGTCCTTCCGGGCCATCGGCTGCAAGATAAACCTCAAACCCCAGCCCGGTCAGATGCGCCGCAATTTGCTGCGCCTGTGTTGGGCTGTCCTCGATCACAACCACAGAACTCATGATGATCTCTCCTTCTTGCGCGTCAGGTCAATCAACGCGCCAGCAATATCCGTTAACGGCAGAACTGCACGGGTCGCACCCTGTGCGGCAGCCTCGCGCGGCATTCCGTACACAGCCGACGAAGACTCATCCTGCGCAATCGTGAATGCGCCGGCGTTATACATGGCGCGCAACCCGTGCGCCCCATCATCGCCCATCCCGGTCAGCACCACACCAACTGCTTTCGCCCCATAAGCCGAGGCAACCGAATCAAACAGCACATCGCCGGACGGAATGTGTCGGCCCGGCGTTTTCGTATCCAGACAAAAGCGCAGGTTACGATCAATGCGCAAATGCGCCTGCCCCGGTGCGATATACACATTACCGGGTTTGGGCTGATCGCCGGGCTGGGCAATGGATACCGACAGCGGTGCGATACCATCCAGCCATTTCACCAGCGAGGGCAAAAAGTCCGCCGCGATGTGCTGGACGACGACCACAGGCAGCGGGAAATCCGCTGGCAGACGCCCCAGAATCTCACTCAAAGCGCCGGGACCGCCCGTAGAGGACACAATTGCCACGATCTCCGGGTTGACCGACACATGCACCGATTGTTCAACAGGTTTTGTCGTTGGGCGGCGCTGTTTCCAGTGATGAATAACCGAAACCCCAGCCATCGCCCGCAGCGTGTTTTGCAGTTTGGCAGCTTCACTTGTGAAATTGGGCGCGCCAACTCCCGGCGGCTTGGGCATTACCGTAAGTGCCCCTGCCCGAATCGCCTGAAACGCAATTTCGGTTTCACGGCCTTCCAGCGATCCGCTGACAATTACAATCGGCACTGGCGTCTGATGCATAATCTCGCCAGTCGCCTCAAGCCCATCCATCTCTGGCATGGTAATATCCATCAGCACCACATCCGGGCGCAGTTCATCAGCAAGTTTCAAGGCATGGCGACCATCGCGGGCCTCACCCACCACCTGCATGTCGCCCGCTTCCCGCACAATGTAACTCAGCGCCTGCCGGGCGGTTGGGCTGTCGTCGGCTATCAGTACTCGTAACATCAGTCATTCCCTCTCAAAGCAATCGCCGGATAGTCGCCAGTAGTTCAGCCTGATCGAAACCCCGCTTGACAATATAGGCATCTGCACCGGCCAGCATTCCGCGCTCACGATCTTCCCGACTTTCCAGAGAAGTCACCAGAATCAGCGGAAGATTGCTGTAGGCCTGCGATGCACGTATCGTCTCGACCAAAACAATCCCATTCATTTGCGGCATCTCAACGTCAGCGACTACCAGTTGAATTGTGTCGAACTCGGCCAGCCGTTTGAGCGCTTCTGTGCCATCCGTGGCCGTCGTCACCAGATAACCCGCCGCTTCAAGAATGTTCTTTTCAAGCGTGCGCGTCGTGATCGAATCGTCCACTACGAGAATATGAACTTTCTCGTTCGCTTGCTCCTCATTTTTAGAGCTAAACCGTACCTCATGTGGCTGTGCCATAGACGCCGATTTCACCAGTTCCGCCGGATTCAGGATTACCAGTGGTTCCCCATTCCCCAACAGCGCGGCCCCTGCAACATTCGGAACATGCTGCAATGGCCTGCCGAGCGATTTAACTGCCAGTTCCTGTTCTGTCAGCACATCGTCTATCAACAAACCCAGCCGCTGATTTGCCACACTCAGGACAACCACCAGCGGCTCATTACGCTGATCGATTTCAAGCATTGGGCGTTTCAGGATATGCCCTAATGACGCAACCGGCAGCGGCTTGCCATCAACCTTAATCATTTGCCGGCCAGCTACGCTGAAGACGGAGTCCGGCGTGATAATCTTCTCAATCGCCAGCAGCGGCAGCGCATAACGTTCCCTGCCGACCTGCACAAGCAGACCGCGCATCATAGCCAGCGAAGTCGGCACGACCAGATGAAACGTCGTTCCCAGACCAGCCGTGCTGTCAACCGATACGCGCCCCTGAATGCTGCCCAGACTTTGCCGCACAACATCCAGCCCGACACCGCGACCGGATATAGAGGTCACTTCGGCAGCCGTTGACACACCGGGCAAAAATGCCAGACCCATTAATTCCTCATCGCTGGCGTTTTCATCTGCTTCAGTTCCGGTGCGGCGGCTGTAAGCGGCACGCAGCGCACTGATATTGAATCCCGCGCCATCATCACTGACGAGGATATGCACCTCGTTCCCGCGCTGCTGAAGGTGTACCTGCACTTTACCTTCAGCGGGCTTACCGGCTGCGACCCGCTGTTGCGGCAGTTCCAGACCATGTGCGACGGCGTTGCGGACGAGATGAATAAGCGGGTCTTTCAGGGTTTCCAGAACTTTTTTGTCGAGTTCAATGTGGGAACCGCTGACCTCAAAATGTACCTGTTTCTGCTGAGTACGGGCTGCATCCCGGCAGGTTCGTTCCAGCGTGAAAACCAGCGACTGAAACGGAACCATGCGTACGTTGCGTACACGATCCTGCAAGCCGGTGGTCACAATTCCCAGGCGCACCACATCGCGGCTGATGCCCTGATCCAGCGTATGGAATGATTCCATTAGCCCGGCTGCCTGATCGGCACACCGCGCCAGAACCGCGTTCAGACGCTGTGCAGGCTCCCCTTCCAGATGTGAAGCGAGGCTTTTCACTTCCCGCCATGTTTTCGCCCAACGGTCAAACCGCTCGTTAACCTCGCGCGCTTCGATCAGGCGTTGATCGGCGCTGATCTTGGCGACCAGCAGTTCACCCACCTGCGCCATCAGGTCATCCAGCTTGTTGACCGAAACGCGAATGGAGTCCCCGACAACGCTCTGCGCAGGCAGCGGCGACATTTCCTCTTGCTCGTAGGTTGCGGGACGTTCAATCACAGGCGCTGCATCCGTTTGAATAAGGCTGACTAAACGTACCTGAAGCGGCTCGACATCCACACGCTCACCACCTAACAGGTGTTCAATCGCATCAAGGCCGTCGTAAAGCACATCGCAAATATCCGCATTCAAAGCGAGGCCCGCATCACGCGCCTGTTGAAAGACGCTTTCCATTGTGTGAGCCAGCGTTTCGATTTCCTGCTGGCTCACCGCGCGGGCCGCACCCTTCAGACTATGGGCCGCCCGGAAAGCATCCTGTAAAATCTTCCCGCGCAGGGGTTCCTCCGGCGCGCGCTCCAATTTCAACAGCGACTGATTAATCGCTTGCAGGTGTTCCGCAGCCTCGGCGCGAAACGTATTCAGCAATTCTTGCAGCAGGTCATTATCTAAACTGGGCATCCTCGTCCCTCTCAACACCGTTACATGGTGTTTCTCTGCTGAGAGTCCTCATCCCATTATCATATAGGTTCGGTTTCTGCATCCTTAACGAAACGCAGAAATTGCAATCTGTTACATAAATTTCACGGGACTTGCGCGCTAACCCGCCAGTTCCGATACCGACAGCGCCGGGTCAGTCAGAATGGCGCGGATGTTGAGCAAGGCCGCGCCGTCACTCAGGATGCCCTGAATGTAATTCATCTGCTGTCCACTCCCGTTGCTGGGCGGCAGATTCACTTCAGCGCTGAAGATATTCATCACATCCCCAACCATCTCGGCCCGGAAAGCCATCGTTACGTCGTTTTCACTAGCAACCACCAGCATGTTCGCATCCTGCTCCGCTTCACCACTCACATTCAGCAGGTGAGCCAGATCCAGCACCGGAACAATGTGGCCGCGAATATTGGCGATGCCGCTGACATAAGGGGGTGTGCAGGGCACAGGCACAACCGAAATCGATTCATAGACCCCGGTCAACGTCTCGATTGGGATCGCATAGTTTTCGCCACGCAGCGTAATCATCAACGCGCCGAATACTTCATCACCGGAATCATCCTTTGTAGCGCGTGCGACCCGCTCTGCCCGTGTTTTCAGAATGGCGAGTTCTTCTTCAGAGAATTGCCGGAAACCAAACATAATCACACCTCTATGGCTAACGCTTATTGAGCTGGTAATTCAACAGGCCGTTGAGCATTTCTGCGGTCAGATCATCGGCAAACATCAACGGTTGCTGGGGGTCTAGTCCGATCAATGACTGCTGCGCACGCCGCCAATGACGACGAGCCTCGTTTATCGCACCCGCCTTTTCATGCAGTTCTCCCAGCATGTAATGGGCCAACGCAAAACTTGAATCACAGTAAATCGCCTGCCGCAGAGAATTCATCGAAGCCGTAAGATCGCCCTGCTGCATCTGGATCAGTGCGCGCAGATAATGAATTTGCGGCTGCAAGACATCATCCGCCTCGGCTTCCTTAAGCAGACGGTAGGCAGTCGCCCAGTTTTCATTATTCGCTGCCGCCCGTGCCTGCGCCAGAATGTCAATTTTGCTCGACGCAGCCACAACCGTTTTTGTCTCAACCCGTGTGGGTAAAATGGGGCGGCGAGGCGCTTCCGGCTTTGCATGAACAGGCGGATTAACCCGTACCACAGGCTCGTACCACGCTTGCCTAGGAGCAGGCATCTGCACTAGCTTTTGATACAAAATGGTGTTTTCCATATTGTGTGTGACATACTGCTGATAGACGCCGGGCTGCGGTTCTGAATGCCCTACGATCAGCCAGCCGCCATCCACAAGGCACTGATAAAAACGATCCACCACCAGTTGAGTCTGCGGCCTGTCAAAGTAAATCGTAACATTGCGGCACAGGATGAGGTCGATACTCATCGTGCCGGTGGCAGCAGACGGATATTCATCGGTGATGAGGTTCAATGGAGCAAACGTCACCATCTTGCGAATGACCGGATTCAGCAGGAATCCGTTGTCTTTAGGTGTAAACCAACGCTTTTGAAGCCATTCCGGTGTCTCGCCCCGAAACGAATGCGCTCGATAGAAACCTTCGCGGGCACGCTGCAAATAATCTCTGTTTACATCCGTTGCCAGCAGGGTGATCGACCATGTATCAATATCGGGAATGAGATCGCGCAAAATCATCGCCAGCGTGTAGGGTTCTTCGCCCGTAGCGCATCCCGCACTCCAGAATCGCAGGATTTTCTGGCCGGACTTACGCCGTGACTCAATCAGCGCAGGCAGCACATGATCCCGGAGCGCATTCACATGGGCCAAATTACGATAAAAATAGGTCTCGCCAATGGTGAGCGCCTGCACAAAATACTGCCATGTAACGCCGTCCTCGCGGGAATTTTCCAGTTGTTGCCGAAGCTGCGTCACATTATCCGGCGCTGGCAAACGCTCAAGCGCCCCTTGAAGCGACCTGTGACGATGATCGTTGAACTGTAATCCTAAGCGGGTCGAAATGAGTTCAACCAACTGCTGATATTCCGCTTGCTGCCATGTACGATTCATTGATTGCTTTCCGGGTTAAGTAAGATACACCGTCTTCCTAATTCTATATCCATTTGGGATTTACCAATCCTCAATGAATCTTGATTTTCACAATTGTGAATCAACCCGAACTCAAATATAGTTTCTAGCCTGACTGCCATACTTTGGGTATCTTTGATGCGCTTGCTCACCCCGGAGAAATGTTATGGCTGCGGTCTACCAATACAGTCAGGAATCGGCGCATGTAAAACGTTCGGTGCTGCGGGAGCTTCTCAGGCACGCAGTTGACCCGAACATCATTTCACTGGCAACCGGCCTGCCATCCAGCGAACTGCTGCCGACCCGCCAGTTTGATGAATGCGTCCGCACAGTGATCGCCCGTGATGGTGCGTCTGCCATGCAGTACAGCCCGCAAATCATGCCGCTGCGCGAATGGCTGGCCGATTATATGACCCGGCGCGGCGTACCGTCCGAAGCCGAAAATATCTACATCACCAACGGCTGCCAGCACAATATGTCGCTGTTATCCCGTCTGTTTGTGAACCTCGGTGACACGGCAGTAATCGAGGAAATCACCTATGTGGGTGTAATGCAGGCAACCGGAGGGCATGGCGCAGCGCTCCGCCTCGTCCCAAGCAATCTGTCCACAGGCGTGGATATTGACGCGCTGGAAGCGGCCTTTGCTCAGGAGCCACGTCCAAAGCTGGCAATTCTCATCCCTGATTTTCACAACCCACTCGGTGTGAGTATCACCCCAGAAAAACGCCAGCGAGCCGCCCAGCTTGCCAACCAATATCAGGTTCCTCTGGTGGAGGATGATCCGTACTCGCCGCTGCGCTTTATTGGAGAAATGCCCGCGCCAATCAAGCATTACGACACGGATGGTTATGTATTCTATTCAGGATCGTTCTCGAAAATCCTTGCGCCGGGCGTGCGCTGTGGCTGGATTGTCGCTCCGGTAGACGTGGTTCGGTATATCGAACGACTGCGCGAAGCCGACGATCTGGAAACCTCAACGCTTATCCAGCGCAGCATCTATGAATTTTTGCGGCGCGGCTGGCTGGAAGAACATCTCGCTCAACTGAACGAAGCGAACAAAATCCGGCGCGATACGCTGCTGGCAGCGCTTGATACCCACCTCGGCTCCTATGCCACATGGACAGAACCCGAAGGGGGTATCTTCGTCTGGGTCACGCTGCCAGAACACATCAACACATGGGATATGGTCAAAGACGCCATTGACCATCAGGTGATTTATGTCCCCGGCGGTGAGTTTTCCGTAAACGGCGGTTATAAAAACACCATGCGCCTGAACTTCAGTAACGTCTCAGTCGCAAACCTTTCCGAAGGTATCCGGCGTCTTGGCGGAGTCATTCAGAAATACCTATGATTCCGGCTGTTCAGCTTTCCGGGCCATCAGGCGCTGCACATCGTCACCCTGCCGGCGTACCGCGTCCGCATAATTAAGTGTCTGCCATTGGCGGTCACGCAGCAGCCAGCGTCCATCCACCATCGTGTCCGTGACCTGCAAGCCGCTAACGCTGTACACCAGCGCGGTGAACGGGTCATTCGTCGGCAGGGGTGACCAGCCAATGCCTGTCCGATCCAGCATAATCAGGTCGGCCTTTTTGCCCGGTGTAAGATCGCCAATTTTGTCATCCAACCCCAGCGCCTTTGCGCCACAGGCCGTTGCCATATCCAGTACTTCACGCGCACTCAACGCACCCGGTCGGCCTTCGCGGAAACTCGCCAGTTTTGCGACCGTTCGCATCTCACTGAACAGGTCGTAATCATTGTTGTTACACACATTGTCGGTTCCAATCGCCACATTAATGCCAGCCGCCCGCATCCCGACGCCAGGCGCGGCATCGGCTCCCGCACGCATACAGGCGCTTGCCGCTGTCACGGCAGTAAATGGTTTGTCTGCCAATGTCTGCCAATCGGTTTCCGGTATCGTGATCGAATGCGCCGCTAGTGTGGGCCGCTCCAACATACCCATTGCCGCCATCTGCGTGACCGCGCTTACACCATACTCCCGCTGGCAGTGCCGGTCTTCTTCGCCAGTGGTGGATAAGTGAATGTGCATTCCGGTTTGATACTTCTCGGCGAGGATGCGCTCGGCGCTCATCATCTCTGGCGAGTTATCAACAAAGTACGCATGGGGTCCAATCCACCCGCTTAAGCGCCCACCGGGGTCATTGGCTATTTCTTCGAGAAACGCTTCGAGATTTGCCAGTTCCTGCTGCCGAGCTACCGAATCACCCAATTCCACCACCCCATAAGCCAGCGCCGCCCGCATTCCGCTGCGCCTCACTGCCGGAATGATCTGATCCATAAAAAAATACTGGTCGGCAAAGGTGGTTGTCCCGGTTCGGATCATTTCCGCACAGGCCACTTCGACCGCTGCCGGAACCATATCCGGTGTCATCACCAGTTCCAGCACCCGAATCGAGTCGTACCAGCCTTCCAGCGTGAATAACGATACACCCTCAGCCAGTCCTCGAAACAGCGTCATCGGCGTATGCGTGTGAGCATTGACCAGCCCCGGCATAATCAGTCGATTTGTACAATCAATGCGCTCATCATAATGCCGGTTGGATGGCAGCTTCGACATCTCGCCAACGTCGGTGATGACATCATCTTCGATAATCAAGTAACCCCGGTCATACAGTTTGTCGCTTTTACCCAGACAAACGACAAACCCACCCTCTAACAGCATACTCGTCATCGCGTATCGAACCTCGTTTGTATGTTTTTACACAACTTTTTGCGCGCATGTGTTCAGCGCGTTAAACTGCGGCATATCTTAACAAATTGGAGTGGCAAATTTTTCGTCAAAATAACCAATAGCACCTTCAGCGAAACATGTTCAAATTGCCATCCATACTTGGAGATCAAGGAGAATAGCACAAAAATGACCAAGCCTCGTTCCACCCTGTTGATTGTCGTGCTGCTTATGACATTTGCTGCGCTGCTGTCGGTAGGCAGCCTGACAGCCCAGGAAGAAGAATATGTTGATGAGTGCCTCGCCCCGGCAGCAGAGGCAACCGAAGTCGCCGAAGCACCGGATAACAGCGACATCAGCTTTGAGATTATCCTGCCCAATGCACGTGGTGATCGTTCCTTCATCGACTCGGCAGCAGCCGGGGCCGAGCGCGCAATTGCCGAACTCGGTGTCGAAGGGCTTATCATCGAGACGGCGGGGCCAGAGGAACATGATGCCGCCGTTCGTCGCGCTATTCAGGATGCACCCAATCTCGTCATCACCATCGCGGTTGATGCGTCCATTATTCAGGACATGGTGGACGAGTTCCCTGACCAGCTATTTGGCGCACAGGAAACCTTCTTCTTCCCCGCACCGCCGGATGTTCCCAATCTGGCGCTGTACAACATCCTGACGCATGAAAACAGCTATCTGGCAGGCATCGCCGCTGGTATGCTGACCCGCACCAAGACAGTCGGCTCAGTCGGCGGTATGGATACGGCGGGTATCAACCTGTTTATCGTCGGCTTCGAGGAAGGCGTGCTGTCCGTCTGCCCGGATTGCCAGCTTGTCCGCAGCTACGTCGGCGACTTCTCTGACCCTGTAACCGCCAAAGAACAGGCGCTCGG
>Ga0079224_100013083_pt1 | contig 11533 bp, 16 predicted proteins | sample Stecom2015_FD_80414 | JGI IMG/M metagenome (GOLD analysis project Ga0079224, IMG submission 80414) | Agricultural soil microbial communities from Utah to study Nitrogen management - Steer compost 2015 | ecosystem: Environmental > Terrestrial > Soil > Agricultural land | place: USA: Utah...
CGCCGCGGCGGATGGAGATCAAGGCCTCGTTCAACGTCCGCGGCGGGATTCGCACCGATGTGGTGGTCACCCACCCGGCGGGCGAAACGGCCGGCTAGAAGGTAAAGATGGCGTCGGCGGCCTGGCGGGTCGCGGGGTCGAGCTCGGGCTCGGCCTCCTGGCGCGCGGGGGCCCGGACCGGGGCGCTGGCCCCGAGGGCGCCGAGCCCGAGGAAATCCCCGACCCGGCGCTCGACGAACTGGCTCATCGAGATGCCGTTGGTCTCGCAGTAGGACTTGAGCCGCTCGTACGTGACGCGGCTGACACTGATGCTGCGCCGGCTCTGCTTCTTCGCCATGTCTCTTCGATAACCCCAGTCATGGGGGTTCGTCAAGACCGACCTACTAGACCTTGTGGTCCTGGGAGAGCCATTCCACGGGGTTGCGCAGCACCTCCAGAAGCTCGGCCTCCCGCGAGCCGGCCGGCGGCTCGGGCGGGTCGTAGTCCCAGCGCGCCAGCGGCGGCAGGCTCATGAGGATCGACTCGGTGCGCCCGCCGGTCTTGAGCCCGAAGACGGTGCCGCGGTCGTAGACCAGGTTGAACTCCACGTAGCGGCCGCGCCGCACAAGCTGCCAGCGGCGCTCCGCGTCGCCCCACGGCTCGTCCGCCCGCCGCCGCACGATCGGCAGGTAGGCGTCGAGGAACGCGGCGCCGACGTCGCCGGCGAAGGCGAGCACCTCCTCGAGATCGCCGTCCCCCTCCAGGTAGTCGAAGAAGATGCCGCCGACGCCGCGCCGCTCGCCCCGGTGCGGCAGGTGAAAGTACTCGTCGCACCAGGTCTTGAAGCGGCGGTAGTCGGCGACCGCGCCGTGGCGGTCGCACGCGGCGGCAAGCTCCCGGTGGAAGTGGGCCGCGTCCTCGCGCCACAGGTAGTAGGGAGTGAGATCGGCGCCGCCGCCGAACCAGGTGCGCTCGCCCTTCTCCAGGCAGCGGACGTTGGCGTGGGTGGTCGGCACCATCGGCGAGAGCGGGTGGATGACAAGCGAGACCCCGGTGGCGCGGAACGCGGTGCCCTCACCCGGGAGCTGGCGGGCGAAGTCGGCCGGCAGCTCGCCCTCGACGAGGGACCAGTTGACGCCGGCCTTCTCGAACAGCCGTCCGCCGTTCATCACGCGCGACAGTCCGCCGCCGCCGCCGGGCCGCTGCCAGCGATCCTCCGAGAAGCGCCCCTCACCGTCGAGCTCCTCGAGCGCGGCGCAGATCCGGCCCTGGAGGTTGGCGTAGAGATCCGCCGCGCGGTCGAAGATGGCTCGCTCCGTCATCGGCCGGATGATACCTTGGGGAGGCGGTGTGGGCGGCGATCCGGCTCCTTCGCGCCCTGTGGCTCTTCGGGCGCATCTTCACGAGCTACATGCTGCAGCTCGGTCTGCAGCGGATGTTCGGCCGCGCCCGCATGCGCAAGCGGCTGCACAAGGTGCACCGGCGCAACGCCCGCCGCCTCTACAAGGGCTTCGTCCGCCTGCGCGGCGTCTACATCAAGCTCGGCCAGATCCTGTCGATCATGGGCAACTTCCTGCCGCGCGCCTACGCCGAGGAGCTCGAGCGGCTGCAGGACGAGGTGCCGCCGCGCCCGTTCGGCGCCATCGCGCGCTCGGTGCAGCGCTCGCTCGACAAGCCGCCGTCGGAGGCGTTCGCCGCCTTCTCGCAGCGGCCTATCGCCGCCGCCTCGCTCGGCCAGGTGCACGAGGCGACCACCCACGGCGGTGACCGGGTCGCGGTCAAGGTGCTCTACCCGAACGTCGCCACCATCATCAAGGTCGACCTGCGCGTCCTGAGCTGGGCGCTCCGGGTCTACCAGCGGTTCGTCCCGGTGCAGCAGCTCGAGCGGGTGCACGAGCAGCTCACCGATCTGCTGACCCGCGAGACCGACTACCGCAACGAGGCGCGCTGCCTCGAGCGCATGGCGAGCAACTTCGCCGACGACCCGGACGTCCTGTTCCCGCGCGTCTACCACGAGCTGTCGAGCGACCGCGTCCTCACCATGTCGTTCATGGAGGGCGTGAAGATCACGCGCCTCGCGGAGCTGGACAAGCTCGAGCTCGGCCCGGTCGAGGTCGCGACCAAGCTGGTCCAGGTCTTCTACAAGCAGCTCTTCTTCGACCGCTTCTTCCACGCCGACCCGCACCCGGGCAACATCTTCGTGCAGCGCGGCCCGGAGGGGCAGGTCCGCCTGGTCATCCTCGACTTCGGCTCCGCCAGCGAGGTGAGCGACAACCTGGTCAGCGGCATGCTGGACATCCTGGCCGGCCTGATGACCCGGCAGGACCAGCTCGTCGTGCGCGGGGTGGAGGCGATGGGCTTCGTCGCCGAGAACGGCGACCGCGAGCTGCTCGAGCGCGTCACCCGCACCTACTTCGAGAAGCTGCTCAACCTCAACATCACCGACTTCAGCCGCATCTCGCCGGAGGTCGCGCAGACCCTGGCCGACCCGGGCGTGAAGAAGGACGAGCTGCGGCGGCTGATGCGCTCGATCCAGTACCCGCCCGGCTGGTTCTTCGTCGAGCGCGCGGTGATCATCATGTTCGGCCTGTCGGCGCAGCTCGCGCCCAAGCTCAACACGGTGCACGTCGGCTTCCCGTACATCATGAAGTTCCTCGCCGACCACCAGGGGCGGCGGCCGGCACCGCCGGCGGCCGCGCCGAAGGCCGCCGCGCCGGCCGCATCTGCGCCGGCCCCGTCCGCGGCGAGCGCGCCGGCGTCGACCGCGGCCGCGACCACCGCCTCCGCCGCGAAGGGGGCGCCCGCGGGCGAGCCGAAGTCGCCGCCCACCGCGGCGCCGTAGCAGACGCGAGAGCCGTCTCACGCCGGCGGCGTCAGCGCCCGCGCCATGCGAATGGCGCGCTGCCCGCCGTCGTAGTGGCCGTGGTTCTCGTCGAGCACGCCGAAGCCGAACGAGGTGAAGAACCGCTGCGCGACCGCGTTGGTGTCGGCGACCGTGAGGCGCATCTCGTGGATGCGGCCGCCGCGGCTGGCCACCTCGGCCAGGTGGATGGCGTGCTCGAGGAGCCCCTTGCCGACCCCGCGTCGCTGGTGCGCCGGCGCCACGGCGATGGCAAGGAGATCCGCGACATAGGTTCCCGGCGGGGTGCCCGCAGGCTCGTAGAACCCGACCAGGGTGAACCCTCGCCGCAGCGGATCTCCCGCCTCGCCGGGGACCTCGTCGAGGTAGGCAAGGACCCCCGGGTGCTCGAGCCACGACCGAATGATGGTGCCGTAGTCGCCGAGGGCGCCGTAGACCTCGGCGGCGATGGCGGCGATCCAGTCGTGGTCCGCCACGCTCGCTCGGCGAATCACGGCCACAAGGTAGCGCGGAAGCCGGGCAGGATCATCCCCGGCCGGAGGCGGGGCACCCGTGAAGCGGGCCTCGCGTCCAGCCCGGGTGGCCCCGGGTGGTCCGCCCGCGGCGCCGCGCGGGCGCTGCAGGCGGTGAGGGGCCGCCGCCGCGATCGCGCCTTCAGCGCGACCCGGGCTAGGCCGACATCTCGCTGGAGTCGCTCTTGACCGGCGGGCTGGTGGCCGGCCGGGTCGGCGCGCGCTCGCCCAGCGCCTGGCTGAGGACAGGGGTCGGGGCGTGTCCGTCTGCCGGGCGATCGATCGGAGCCTGCGGCGCTTCGCTCGGAGCCTGCGGAGCTTCGCTTGCCGGCTGCGCTCCATTGGCCGGCTGGCTGCCGGCGGCCGCGGCGCGCTGCTGCATCATGACCTGCTCGCGAATCGCGTAGCGGCCGGGTGAGGTACGGATGAACAGCGACGACTCACCCTTCTTCTTGATGTCCATCGAAAGGTCACGTGCGACGACCGTGTCGGGCGTCTTCGACTTGGTCGGCAAGGTGTCGCCAGCGCGCTCCACGATCTCGCGCACGGAAAGCGGCACAGCGGCGTCGCGTAGGATTCCTTCTACCACTGCCAGCGTGCTCATTCCGTCATCCTCCCCGAGCGGGATCTGCGACGAAGAAGTCGGCGTTTCCGCTCTCGACAATGTGAATCGTTACCGCACTCTCTGCTCGCGGTGACCCATCCTAACGGGGAAAATCTCCGGTACCAGTCTTGACATCATGATTTTCTCTCCGGAACGCGATCCGCTCGCAAATGCTCGATCTCCGTCGGTGATGACGAGCAAGAACGTCACAAGGTTTGGCACGCGCATTGGAAAGCGTTACCGTTCCGACCCATGCAGGACTTCGCGCAGTTCCTCGCCGTGCTCCTGTCGCTCTCGGATTTCGGCCTCTCGGCCAACCCGAAAGCGCCGCCTCCCGCCGAGGTGATTCGACACGGCGCTGACGGCGCGGAGCTGTTCTTCTATGTCGACGTGGAAGCGGTGCTGCCGCGCACGCACCGCGCGCTGGTCGCGCTCGCTGACAAGCCGGCGGTGAAGTCGGCGCCGCAGGCGCGGGAGGCGATCGCCAAGGGGGTCGCCGAGATCGAATCGGCGCGCACGCGCATGATCGACACCATCGCGATCGATCCGGTGAAGGACGTGAAGTCGATCGCGGCGTGGATCGATCTGGACGGCGCCGAGCCGGCCGGGCTGATCGCGGTGCGCGGGTCGTTCCCGGCCGACTGGCCGGACAAGGTGCGCCACCTCGGCGAGGTGATCGAGATCGACGGGCGCAAGGCGCTGCGGATGGGCGAGGCGCTCGGCGGCGTCACCGGCGACGGCCAGCTCCTCGTCGGCACGCCGGCGCTGGTCGAGGCGCGGCTCAAGAAGGGGTGGAAGCCGCCCGCGGCGAAGGCCGGGAGCGCGCTGGCGCTGGCCCGCCAGGCGCTCTCCGCGAAGCCGATTTCGACAATGGTTTTCATGCCTTCCCCGCGCATGATCGAGATGGCGCGGGAGGGCTCGGGCGACGAGGTGCTGCCGATGGCGTTCCTGACCGGGCAGCGCCACTCGATCTTCTCGCTCCACCACGACGGCGTCTCGTGGACCTACGCCGCCTCCTCGGACGAGGCGTACCGCACCGCGGTGCACGCCAGCGAGGGCGCGATCGAGCTGCTCCGCTCCGGCCACCACTTCACCCGCGGCTTCGCGCGGGTCATCCTCGCCGGTCTGCGCGCCTACGCCGATCGCGTGCCGGAGATCGCCGCGGTGGTCGCGCGCGAGAAGGAGCTTCTGAAGCTGGTCAGCGAGACCAGCGGCGACGGCGCCTTCTCCGCGCCGGTTCGCAAGCAGGCCGGCCGCCGCACCGTGTCGGTGCGCGCGCGCGGCCGCCGGATCTCCGACGTCATCCCGCTCGCCGGGGTGCTGCCGCTGGCCGGCGCGGGCGCGTTCTTCGCGCTGCGCGGGGACGACCCGCCGCCGGTTGCCGAAAAGCTGCCGCCGGCCGAGGTGGCGCGGCCCGCCAGCCCCGCACCGGCGGCCAAGCGGCCGCTCGACGTGCGCGGCGCCTACCAGCGCGCGGTCGAGCGGCACCAGGCGCCCTGATCCGCGGCGCCCCTTGACGGGCCGACGGCGGACCGGAGACGCTGGATGTGCATGCCGACCTTGAAGGTACAGGGCACCGACCGCGTCATCGGCGACATCAGCCAGGCGCAGCTCCAGTTCCTCATCGACCAGCTCGAGGAGGAGCACGCGTCCGACCGCGACTACTACATCGACCGCGAGACGCTCGCGATGTTCGAGGAAGCCGGCTGCGACCCGCAGCTCCTGTCGCTCTTGCGCGACGCGCTGGGCGACGACGAGAGCATCGACGTCGAGTGGCGGTGACGCCGGCCGGCGCGCCCCCTAGCGCAGGTCCGACAGATCGCGGATGCGGGTGAGGTCGCCGGTGTGCTCGCCGGGGATCTCGGCGGCGAGCGCCTCGAGCCCCTCGGCCAGCTCGGCGATCTCGAGGATCATCTCCTCGTCGACTGGCGGGGCGGCCTCGCGCTCCCCGGCGGGGACGAGCTCATCGGCGCCGGTACCGCGGGCCAGCCGCGGCGTCCGGCGATCGGCGTCGCGCCGCTCGTAGGGGAAGACGCGGCCGTCCGGCTTGCCAGCGCGGCGCATGCGGCGGCGCCGCTCGCGGGCCAGCGCGTCGCGGATGCCGGCCAGGCTCTGCGGCAGCGGGTCGAGGGCGCCGATCCGGGCCGCGCAGTTGTGGCAGGTCGCGACCCAGGCGCCGAGCAGCTCGACGCTCTTGAGGTGCGCTCGCCGGCGCTCGCCGCAGAAGCGGCAGGAGGCGCCGAGCCCCACCGGCCTGGAGTCGACCCAGCGGCCGTAACAGCCCCAGCACCGGCCTCGCCTGAGCTCGCGCACCCTGGCGCCACAGATCTCGCACTGGTCCATTGTCGCTCCTGGTCGCCGGCGACGGCCGCGGCAGGGGGCCGCGCCCGGCCCGGTCGCGCCGTCCCGGCCTCCCCGGCATAGCCCCGCCCCGCCGGCGCGGGCAACTTTTCGGCCGGCGGCGCGGCGAGGCGAGAGGCGACCGGGCGGCCGGCGGGCGGGGTGGTACGCTCCGACGGTGGCGACGACGCGCGCGCGCAGCCATGCCCCCTGGTCGGCGTCGAAGATCTCGACCGCGCTGCGCTGCTCGCGCCTGTTCCACTACCGCTACGTCGAGAAGCTGCCGGAGCCGGAGGTGATGCCGGAGGCGCGCATCGGCAAGGCGGTGCACGCGGCGCTCGAGGGCGCGCTCGGCGGCGCCGCGCTGCCGGCGGCGATCGAGCAGGGCCGCAAGCTCCTGACCGATCCGCTCGAGCAGGCCCGCTTCGACCACCTCTCGCGCGGCATCCCCCCGTTCCTCGACCGCATCGAGGCGTTCCGGCGCCGCCGGCGGGTCGCGCGCGAGCTGGTCGAGTTCTCGCTTGCCGTGCGCGAGGACTTCAGCACCACCCAGTTCTACGCCGGCGACGCCTTCTACCGCGGCATCTTCGACAGCGCCTTCCTGTACGACGAGGGGACGCTGGCGGTCATCGATCACAAGACCGGGTATCGCTCGCCCAACCTCAGCATCACCGACCAGCTCGAGGGCTACGCGGTGCTGGCCGCCGCCGGGTTCCGCTCGGTGCGGCGGGTCTGGCTCGGAATCCACTGGGTGGCCGACGCCGAGGTCGACTGGGTGCGGCCGATCCCGACGCAGGAGATCCAGCAGGACCTGGTGCCGCGCGTGCTCGCCAACATCGAGGCGGCGGCGCTGGCGATCTCGGACGGCCCGCGCTCGAACCCGGGCGTGTGGTGCGAGCGCTGCAACTACCGGACGGTCTGCCCGACCGGCATCGAGTTCCGCTTCGAGCCGGTCGACCCGGACGAGCCCGGGATCGAGTAGCCGGCGCGTGGGCCTCGGGCCGAGCCGATCGGCTCCGCGGGAGCCGGTCGGCTCCACGCCACCGTGCAAGGTCTGCACAGCGCCGGGCCAACGCCGCGCGATCGCGGCGCTCGCGGCGCGGCACGCCAGGTGCACGAGGAGGCTGCCATGAGACGTGTCCCCGCGGCGCTTGTCGCCCTCCTGTTCACGCTGTCGCTGAGCGGCTGCATCGTCCACACACGCGACGGTCACGGTCATCGCGGGCGATCGCGCTCGAAGGTGACCAAGCGCGGCTGCCACCCGAGCCAGTACTGGGACGGCCACAGGTGCCGCCACAAGGGCAAGGGGCACGGCGCGCGCAAGCACGACGGGCGCCGCAGGTAGCGCACGGCCCTCGTCCGCCGATCCGGGCGGGCACGCGGCGCCCCCCGCTGCGCGCCCCGGGTCGGCGGACTTTTGCGCTGTCTCGCGGCGCCGGCCGGCGCGCGGCGAGACGAGCGGTCATCCGAGCACGGCGTAGTTGCCGGTGGCGTGGGCGACCGGGCGATCCTCGGCGCCGTCGATCCAGAGGAGGACGCGGCCGGTGATGCGGGTCTTGCCGGCGCGCAGGAGCTCGGCGCGGGCGAGGAGGTCGCCGCCGCGCGCCGGGCGCAAGAAGCTGATGTGGAGGTCGCTGGTCACCGCCATCGGCGCCAGGCCGAGCACGGTGAACGACAGGTACCAGAGCGCCAGGTCGGCCGCCCCGAACTGGGTCGGCCCCGAGATGAGCTCGCCCGGGCGCAGCGCGCGCGGGTCGTGCGACCAGCGCGCCACCGCGAACCCCGGCCCGATCGCGTCGCACCGGTAGCCCAGCCCCGGCGTCGCCGGGTACACGCGCGCGACGAACTCGTCCACCTCGGCGGGCGTCAGCTCTGGCATCCGGCATGTCCCTCGGTCATCGATCGCTCCCTCGCGCCGGGTTGGTCGCAGCGCACCCGGCGCGCGGCCTACTGCTCGGGGACCGACCCGCTCGTGCAGGGCTCGACGGTCACCTGCTGCGAGTCCGAGTTGTCCTCCGGGTCGGTGACGGTGATGGTGCCGACGTAGGGGTGGATGTTCGGGCACGTGATCGTCGCCTGGGCGGCGTCGATGCTCCCCGTGCAACCCGGGATGGACCCGGAGAAGATGAGCTCCCCGGCGTCCGTGTCGGGGTCCGTCACCGCGATCTCGAAGGCGAAGTCGAACTGCATGTTCTCGATGCAGCCCTCCTCGACGGTCCAGGTGATCTGCGTGATCTCTGGCGGCTCGCCCACCTGGGGGCTGCCGTCGGGATCGCCGGGGGCGCCGTCGGGATCGCCGGTCGAGGCGTCGGCGGTATCGCCCCCGCCGCCACCGCCGCCGCCACCGCCGCCGCCGTCATCGTCGTCGCCGCCGCAGGCGGGCAGGAGCAGACAGCCGGAGAGGGCGAGGCCGAGCAGCAGGTGCAGGCGAGGTGTCATGGGCTGGTCCTTCCAGGTGCGCCGGAGCGGCGCCTGCCTATACTAGGCGCGTGCGCGCGGCGGTTCCACTCGCAGTGCTCGCGCTCCTCGGCTGCGGCGGGGAGCCGGCCGGCCGCCCGACGGCGGGCTTCGAGCCGGTCGGGCTGTTTCCGGTCGGCGAGCACCCGGTGACGATCGCGGTGCTCGACGTCGATCTCGACGGCGACCCCGACGTGCTGGTGCCGGGCGTGGTCACGCCGGATCTCACCCTTTTGCGCAACGATGGCGGGCGCCTGACCGCGCTCGCGCCGGCGCCGCTCGCCGCCGGCACCGTGTCGGTCTTCGCCGCCGACCTCGACGGCGACGGCCCCGCCGAGCTGGTCGCCAGCCTGACCGAGGTGGACCAGGTGCAGGTGCTGCGCGTCTCCGCCAGCGGCGAGGCCACCGTCCTTTCCTCGGCGTCCGTCCCCGACCCCGGGCCGCTGGCCGCCGGCGACGTGGACGGCGACGGCCGGATCGACGTCGTCGCCATCGAGTCCGGAACCGGCGCGGCGGTGCTCTTGCGCGGCGACGGCGCCGGCGGGCTCGCGCCCGGCGAGACGATCGAGACGCCGGAGCTGACCTCGTCGCTCTGGATCGGCGATCTCGATCGCGACGGCGCGGCGGACGTCGCCATGACCGGCGCCGACCTGGACGAGATCTGGCTGCGCGCCGCCGCCGGCAGCGCGCGCGCGACCACCGCGAGCTGGCCGATGGGTCTGGTCGCCGCCCAGCTCGACGGCGACCCGGCGCTCGAGCTGGCCGGCGCCGCCAACCTGGGCGATGTCCTGTTCGTCGCCGACCTGGCCGGCGGCGCGCTCGAGGTGCGAACCATCGCGTCCACCGGGCAACCGGCGGCGGTCGGCGCCGGCGACTTCGACGGCGACGGCCTCACCGACCTGGTCTCGGTCGCCAAGGGAGGCGACCGCCTCGACCTCCTGCTCGGCGACGGCGCCGGCGCCCTGCGCTACGAGCTCTCGGTCGCCACCGGCTGGGGCCCGAGCGCGATCGCCGTGGTCGACCTCGACCAGGACGGCTGCCCCGACGTCCTCACCGTCAACGCCTTCAGCAACGACGTGAGCGCCCTGCGCTGCGCCCCGCGGCGGTGATCGCTCAGCGCGGCGGGCGGCCCTTGCGCCGCGGCCCGAGGAGCGGCCGGGTCGGCGGCTTCGGCGCCAGCGGGCGCGGACGCCCCGGCGTGCGCTGCTGCGCCGCCGACTCGGCGGCGCCGATGGCGCGGCGGGCCCAGGCGCGCAGGCGCCGCTTGTCCGCCACCATCGCGGCGGGAAGCTGCCAGTACGCGGTGACCTCGCGGCCGCGGTACGGGCGGAACGGCCCGCTGCCGCCGGCGCGCGCCAGATCGCGCCGCATGGCGTCGGACGCGCGCAGGTAGACGGCGCCGCGGAACACGATGCCGAAGAGGCGCGGGCCGGCGTACAGACCGACGCCGCCGAACATCCGGCGCGAGCTCACCCGGTCCATCCCCTCGAGCTGCTCGAGGACCTGCAGGCAGAGCGCGTCGTCCGGCCCGGCCACGTCCAGCCGCGCCCCGGGCCGCGCCAGCGCAGGACGCGGTGCGGCCACGGCGGAAGCCCGTCGCGGCGCTTGCGCTCCGCCGCGCGCGCGGCGGTCCGCGCGTGGGCCAGGAGCTTGTCCTCGAGCTCGGCCGGCGCCGCCGGGCCGCCCGGCCGCACCGCCGCGCTCACCTCGCCGCCGGCGCGCATGGCGATCTCGTACTCGAACGCCGCGTCCGGCGTGTAGACCGCGCCGCGGTAGCGCGCGGCGCCGCCGCCCTGCTCGACGGCGATCCGCTCGAGCAGGAAGCGCGCGCCCTCCTCTGGATGAAGCGTGCGGGTCATCAGTCCCCCTGTCCGCGGCGAGCTGCGCGCTCACGGCGAGCCGGTCGTCCACCAGCGAACGGCGAGCCGGTCGTCCACCAGCGAGTCGACATCGCCGGATACGGTACGGCCGCGCCCGTGCGAGGGCAACAGAGCCGCGCCGACTCCGCCGCGCGGGAGGCGACCCGCCGCCGGAAAACCGCGCTCGCCGCGCCGCGCTCAGGCGCCGGCCGGCCACGGCTCGGTGACCCGAGCCGGGTGGCTGTACACGTTGAAGCGCTCGCCGCGGGTGAACCCGCACAGGGTGACCCGGAAGCGCTCGGCGAGATCGATCGCCAGCGAGCTCGGCGCCTTCGCCGCGACCACCACCGGGACGCCGGCGGTGATCGCCTTCTGCGCGATCTCGAAGCCGAGCCGGCCGGACACGCACAGGATCGCGTCCGCCAGCGGCAGCCTCCCGGCGGCGAGCGCCCAGCCGACCAGCTTGTCGACCGCGTTGTGGCGGCCGACGTCCTCGCGCAGCGCGAGGAGCTCGCCGGCGGCGGTGAAGGCGCCGGCCGCGTGCAGCCCGCCGGTCGCCGCGAACATCTCCTGGGCGGCGCGCAGCCGCCCGGGCAGCTCGGCGATCCGCGCGCCGGTCACCGTCAGGTCGGAGCGCACCGGGGCGGCGCGCCGGGCGAGCGCCGCGATGCTGGCCGCGCCGCACACGCCGCAGGCGGAGGTGGCCGGCAGGGCGCGGCCGGGCCAGCGCTCCGCCACCTCGCGCGGATCGAGATCGATCGCCACCACGTTGTCGCGCTCATCCGGCGCGAGCGCGCCGGGTGACGGCCGCACCACCGCCGCCGCGTCGCCGGCGCCGCGCCGCACGACATCTGCGTAATGGGCTCCGCGAGCAACCACCAGGACGTCTCCCTACTCTCCCATACTGGACGCGTACTGGCGC
>Ga0079224_100013084_pt1 | contig 11533 bp, 10 predicted proteins | sample Stecom2015_FD_80414 | JGI IMG/M metagenome (GOLD analysis project Ga0079224, IMG submission 80414) | Agricultural soil microbial communities from Utah to study Nitrogen management - Steer compost 2015 | ecosystem: Environmental > Terrestrial > Soil > Agricultural land | place: USA: Utah...
AGCGGACTCTGTGAGCCAGGGTATTGGCCATGAGGGCGCGGGGAAGATGTGCCGCGGCGGCGTCGACCGGCTGGCGTGGCTGTCCCAGCACCGCATCCGGCCGCGGCAGGCCGCGCACGGCCGCCTTGAGCGCGGTACTGCTCTCCTCCAGCCGTCGCCAGAGGCCCTGTACCAGCCGGCGGCCGCACTGGGTAACGCGCAGGACGAGGTCGGAACGTACCGGTACCGCAAGCTCGGCCGCAGCGGTCGGCGTCGGTGCACGCAAGTCGGCCGCGTGATCGATCAGGGTCCAGTCGGTTTCGTGGCCGACGGCCGAAATCAGCGGAATGGCACTTTCCGCGGCGGCTCGAACCACGATCTCCTCATTGAACCCCCACAGATCTTCGATGCTGCCGCCACCCCGGGCCACGATGATGACGTCCGGCCGCGGCACTGCATCCTCGCGCGAGAGCTGGTTGAAACCACGGATGGCAGCGGCAACCTCCGCCGCGCAGGTTTCACCCTGGACGCGTACGGGCCAAAGTATGAGCCGGCAGGGACACCGTTCGGCGAGACGGTGCATGATGTCACGGATGACCGCGCCGGTCGGTGACGTGATCACTCCGATAACCGCGGGCATGAACGGCAGGGGCCGCTTGCGCGCCGCATCGAACAGGCCCTCCGCCGCAAGCGCCTTCCGCCGCTCCTCGAGCATGGCCATCAGCGCCCCCACTCCCGCCGGCTCGAGCGATTCGATCACGATCTGGTAAGTGGACCTGCCCGGGTACGTGGTGAGCCGGCCGGTCACGACCACCTCCATTCCCTCTTCCGGCTTGAAGCGCAATCGAGCCCAATTGGCGCGCCAGCACACCGCTTCGATTCGCGCACCGTCGTCCTTGAGGGCAAAGTAAGCGTGGCCCGACGAATGGCGGCCACGGAAGCCTGATACCTCGCCGCGCAACCTGACATAGCCGAAGGCATCTTCGACCGTGCGCTTCAACAGCTGCGACAGTTCGCCGACCGTGTATTCCGGAACATTGGGGGCGCTGGCGGTCGTCTGATCCGTGGCAGCAACGCCCAAGGGTAGCTCACCCGACATGGATCTTCGATGTGTCCTTCCGTTTTCGACATCAAATGCTACAACGTCCGGGCCCGCAAGCCCTGCCCTTGCGGCACTAGGTCCGCTTCGGTCAACAGAGCAACAGATAAGGCATGAATGTCCTTGTTGTCGGATCCGGTGGTCGCGAGCACGCGCTGTGCTGGGCGCTGTCACGGAGTCCGCTTCTGTCACGCCTGTTCTGCGCGCCGGGAAACGGCGGCATCTCCGATGTGGCGGAGTGCGTTGCACTCGACACGACCGATCACGCAGCGGTTATCGACTTCTGCCGTTCGCATCGGATTGGCCTTGTCGTCGTGGGACCGGAGGGGCCGCTCGTCGCCGGCATAGTCGATTCGCTTACCCGGGCCGGCATCAAGGCATTCGGTCCCGGCGCGCAGGCTGCCCGCCTCGAAGGGTCGAAGAGCTTTACCAAGCAACTGTGCGCGCGCTACGGAATTCCAACCGCGGCTCATGCAACATTTAGTGACGTGGATACCGCTGTCGCCCATATCCGCCAACGGGGCACACCGATCGTGGTCAAGGCGGACGGGCTCGCGGCGGGCAAGGGCGTTACCGTAGCCGACGACAAAGAAGCGGCAATCCATGCCGTAAGGGAAGCACTCGGTGGACGCTTCGGTGACGCCGGCAGGCTGGTGGTCGTCGAGGAGCTGCTGATCGGCGAGGAAGCAAGCTTCTTTGCGCTCGTCGATGGTCGAACCGCTCTTCCGCTTGCGACGGCGCAGGATCACAAGCGCGCCTGTGACGGCGATACCGGGCCGAATACTGGCGGAATGGGCGCCTACTCCCCGGCTCCCGTCATGACGGAGGAGACGTGCCAGCGAACGATGGAGGAGATCATCCTGCCCACGGTGCGCGGCATGGCCGAGATGGGGTTTCCCTATCGGGGCGTGCTCTATGCCGGCTTGATGATCACTGCCGAGGGTCCCAGACTGATCGAATACAATGTGCGGTTCGGCGACCCCGAGTGCCAGGTCCTGATGATGCGGCTCAAATCCGACCTGCTGCCCGCACTTCTGGCTACCGTCGACGGCGTGCTGTCGAGCTTCGATCTGCGCTGGAGCGAGGAGACGGCGCTGACCGTCGTCATGGCTGCCAAGGGTTATCCCGGCAGCTTTGAAAGGGGAACGGTGATCGGAGGTCTCGACGAGGCTGCCAGGGTCGAGGGAGTCGAAATGTTTCACGCCGGCACGATTCGCGATGACGGCGTCATACGGGCAAACGGCGGCCGGGTACTCAATGTGACCGCGGTGGGATCCAATATCGTCGAGGCGCGAGAGCGCGCCTACCGGGCTGTACGGTGTATCAGATGGCCGCAGGGATACTGGCGGTCAGACATCGGCTGGCGAGCGATCGAACGCGAGCAGGGAAGGCCGCTGAAATGAGCGAGCTGTTTCCCGGCTTCGAGGAACGGCGCATCCCTACCTTCGGTGCGGAGATATTCCTGCGGCTTGGCGGCAACGGTCCACCGCTCCTGCTCCTGCACGGATATCCGCAAACGCATGTCATGTGGTACCAGTTGGCGCCCGCCCTCGCGCGCCGTTTCACTGTCGTACTTCCGGATCTTCGGGGGTACGGAGCAAGTTCCTGCCCGCCCAATGATCCGGACAACTTCACCTATTCCAAGCGGGCGATGGCGCAGGACATGGTTCAGGTCATGGAGACCCTCGGGCACCAGGTGTTTGCGATCGCCGGCCATGACCGGGGCGGCCGCGTCGGCTACCGTCTCGCCCTCGACAGCCCCGAGCGCGTCGAGCGTCTGGCCGTTCTGGACATCGTGCCGACCTATGCCATGTGGCAAAATCTGACACCTGATCTGGCGATGCGGGCATACCATTGGCTGTTTCTTGCCCAGCCATCCCCGCTGCCAGAGATGCTGATCAGCCGGAGCCCGGACGAGTTTCTGGAGTACACGATCGCGAGCTGGACGCGAGACCACGACCTTTCATCGTTCCCGCAGCTGGTATTGTCCGCCTACAAGGCAGCGTTCAGACACCCCGAGCACATCAGGGCGACCTGTGACGACTACCGTGCGGGACAGACATACGACCTGTTCGCCGACGAAGCGGATTTCGACGCCGGCCGACGACTTGCCATGCCGGTTCTCGCCCTGTGGGGTGAAACAGGCTTCGCGGGCAGGACAAACGGACCGCTGGAAATCTGGCGGCGGTGGGCGAACGATGTCAGCGGCCACGCAATCGACAGCGGCCATTTCCTGGCCGAAGAGAACCCTGCTGCGACTCTCGAGGCACTGATGACGTTCCTTCTGGCAGACGGAGAGCCAGGATGAGCAACATGCCACCCATCGATCGACAGGCAGCATTCTCGGGCACCAGACCGGTTGCCCAAGCACACCGGTTCGAGGTTGTGCGCCTGGAACGTTGGCTATCCGATCATGTTGACGGCTTTCGGGGACCCGTCGACATCTCCCAGTTCCGAGGCGGACAGTCCAACCCGACCTACAAGGTCACGGCAGCGTCGGGCACCTACGTCATCCGGCGCAAGCCCCCGGGCAAGCTTCTGCCGTCGGCCCATGCCGTCGACCGTGAATTCCGCGTCATCTCCGCACTGCACGCTCAGGGATTCCCCGTGGCACGGCCGCTTGCGCTGTGCGAGGACGAAAGCGTCATCGGTACCATGTTCTACGTCATGGACTACATCGACGGCCGCATATTCTGGCTGCCGCACCTGCCCGACCTCGACAGGCAGGAGCGGAGTGCCATCTACGACTCGATGAACGAGACGATCGCGCAGCTGCACAGCATCGACTACGAGGCTGCGGGCCTCGCCGGATTCGGCAAACCCGACGGCTACGTGGCACGGCAGATCCGGAGGTGGTCGGAACAGTACCGGCTGTCGGAAACCGTCACGATCCCCGAGATGAACCGGTTGATGGACTGGTTGCCCGACGCGTGCCCGCCGCAGTCCCTGAACAGCCTGGTTCACGGCGATTTCCGGCTCGACAACCTCATCATTCATCCGCGGCAACCGAGGGTCGTCGCCGTCCTCGACTGGGAGCTGGCAACGCTCGGCGATCCGATCGGCGACTTCACCTATCACCTCATGCAGTGGCACATGCCGCCCTCGCCAACCGGCGCCGGTACCGGCAGCCTGTTGGGCTTTGATCTCCCGTCGCTCGGCATCCCCACACAGGACGACTACATTGCCCGGTATACCGAACGCACCGGATTCGTGATCGAGAACCTGGACTTCTATTTCGCCTACAACTTCTTCCGGCTTGCCGCCATCCTCCAGGGCATTGCGGGACGGGTGCGAGACGGTACCGCGACCAACCCCAACGCTGCTGCGATGGCCGACCAGGTGCTTCCGCTGGCCCGAACCGCGTGGGCCTATGCCGAACGGGCCGGGGCGGCGTGAGCGCAAGCCCGCCCCGGCGTAAAGCCCATTCGGCGGCCAACAAGGCGGTGCCGGCGAGCCCGTCCATCGGAGTAGCACTCGGCAGCGGCGGTGCTCGGGGGCTGGCGCATATCGCTGTCCTCGAAGCTTTCGACGAACTGGGGCTCAGACCACAGATCATCGCCGGCGCCAGCATGGGGGCATTGATCGGCGCTGCCTATGCCTCGGGACTTGATGCGGTTGATCTTCGCACGCATGTCGTCGCGCTTCTGGCGGATCGTCTCGCGATCGCCCGACGGCTGCTGGCGGAGCGGACAGGCGGAATCCTCAATCTGATTGATCGTATCCGTTCAGGATCCGATTTCGAGAGTCGCGGCGTCATCGATGCCGTGCTCCCCGAAACGGTGCCGCAGGAGTTTGCCGATCTGGCACTGCCGCTCCTCGTCATCGCCACGGACTACTACAAGAAGCGGGAACGGGTGCTTGACACCGGGCCGTTGCGTACTGCCATCGCTGCAAGCACTGCCCTTCCGGGGTTCATGCGTCCCCAGGTCATCGGGGGATCAGTCCTGATCGACGGCGGCGTCACCAATCCGCTGCCGTTCAATCACCTTCGCGACCGCGCCGATATCGTCGTCGCCGTCGATGTCATTGGCGGCCCCTCCGCAAACCGCGGCCGATCGATACCGTCGGGTCCGGAGCTCGTGTTCCGTTCCATACAGATCATGCAGCACATCATGGCGAGGGGAATGATTGCCCAGAGGCCGCCCGACATCCTGATACGACCGCCTGTCGAACGGTTTCGCCTCCTGGACTTCCTCAAGGGCTACCAGATCCTGGAAGCGGCACAACCCGCCAAGGAAGAACTCAAGCGATCGCTGGACCGGGTACTCAGTCGCGCAGATCTGCAAAGAAATCCCTGAGCAGGGCAGCGGCGCGCAACTCGTCGATACCACCATAGACTTCCGGCTTGTGGTGGCAGGTCGGGTGAGAGAAGATCCTGGGGCCGTGTTCCACGCCGCCGGACTTCTCGTCCGCCGCTCCGAAATACAGCCGTCGTATGCGGGCGAACGAGATCGCCGCAGCGCACATCGGGCAGGGTTCCAGCGTAACGTAGAGATCGCAGTCATCAAGGCGAGGTCGACCGACGGTAGCGCAGGCGGCACGAATGGCCAGAATCTCCGCATGTGCCGTAGGATCGTGAAGTTCGATCGGCCTGTTGCCGGCTTGAGCCATGATGCGACCTTCGGGTCCGACCACGACCGCCCCCACCGGCACTTCACCGCGCCGCCCGGCCGCCTCCGCCTCGGCGAGTGCCACGGACATGAACGTTCGTGAATCAACCGGCATCGCCGGAGCCTGACGCGGGCAGACCCGTTACGTCAAGGCGGCACTGGACACGACCGCGACACGTGCTACAGCAGCCATCTTTTCGCATCGTGAGGCATGCGCCAGCGTGACACGTTCGACCCTAGAGGCGGCCACCCCCGACGCACCGCTCACGCACCGGTCCGTCCTCGCCGTCGCCGTGCCGATCATGGCGTCCAACGTGTCGGAACCGTTGATCGGGATCGTCGACACCGCTGTGCTCGGACAGCTCGGCGCCGCGTACTACATCGGCGCCATTTCCGTCGGTGCCATGATCTTCTCGTTCCTGTTCTGGGCGTTCGGGTTCCTGCGCATGGGCACGTCGGGGCTGACGGCCCAGGCTGCCGGTGCGCGAGACAACGACGAGATCCGGGCCGCGCTCGGCCGTGCGCTTCTCATCGCCGGGCTGATGGGCACCGCCCTGATCGTGCTGGGCCCGTTGCTGTCGCTCGTCGCCTTCCACCTGATCGAAGCGTCGGCCGAGGTTGAGAACCACGCGCGCACCTACTTTGACATCCGTATCTGGAGCGCGCCGGCGGCCCTGGCAAACTACGCCTTCCTCGGCTGGTTCATCGGGATGGGAAAGGCACACCTCGCGTTCCTGCTGCAACTGGTCCTCAACGCGGCCAACGCAGCGCTGGACGCCCTGTTCGTGCTGGTGCTCGAGTTGGATGTCGTCGGCGTCGCCCTCGGCACGGTGCTCGCGCAAGTCGGTGCGGCGGCACTCGGATGCCTGCTTGTGGCGCGCGATCTGGAGGGTCGCGGAGGTCACTGGAACTGGCAGGCGATCCGCGCGCCCGAGCGGTTGAGGCGGACCATCGCCGTCAACTCGGACATCATGGTCCGCTCTCTGTGCCTGCTGTTCGCCTTCGCCTGGTTCACCGCCCAAGGGGCGCGGAGCGGCGACGTGGTGCTTGCAGCCAACGCCGTGCTCTACAGCATGCTGATGTTCAACGCCTACCTCCTCGACGGCTTCGCCTTTGCCGCCGAGACGCTCGTCGGCCAGTCCGTCGGGGCACGTGACGCCGACCGCTTCTCACGGGCCGTCAGGCTGTCGAGTGCGTGGGCCGCAGTCGTCGGGTTCGGTCTCGGTGCGGCAATCTGGCTTGGTGGCGGACTGGTCATCGACCTGCTCACGGTCAACGCAGCGGTGAGAGAAACCGCCCGTACCTATCTCGGCTGGGCGGCATTGACGCCGGCGGTCGGGTTCGTGTGCTTTCAGCTGGACGGCATCTTCATCGGGGCAACGCGTACCGCCGACATGCGGAACATGATGATCGTGAGCCTTGCGGTTTATCTCGCGATGTGGGCGCTGTTGGCTCCGATCTATGGCAACCATGGGCTTTGGATGGCGTTGGTCGTGTTCTTTGTCGTGCGCGGCGTAACCCTCGGGCTCCGCTATCCGGCGCTGGTCCGCGACAGTTTCGGCGCTGCCGGCCTGACGCGCGGCACCGCGGCCGGAGAGTGACCGGTCAGATGATGTCGAGGATCGCCTCCGGCGGCCGCCCGACAACCGCCCTGCCCTCGCGGATGACGATCGGCCGTTCGATCAGGATCGGGTTGGCGATCATCTGCTCGATCAGCTGCTCGTCGCTCAATGCCGGATCGGCGAGGCCAAGGTCGCGGTACACCGCTTCGCCCTTGCGGATGATGTCGCGCGGCCGCGCATTCATCATCGCAAGGACGCGTCTGAGCTCTTCCGCTGTCGGCGGCGCTTTCAGGTATTCGACGACCTCAGGCTCGATACCGCGTTCGCGCAGCAGTTCCATCGCCTGGCGCGACTTGGAACAGCGCGGATTGTGGTAGATCGTCACCGTCATCGGCTGACCCTCCTCACTGTGCGTAACGTTCGGCCTCGACCCCGGTGGCGTCGCCTATCGAGGTAATCCCGTCACGCTCCATGAACGCCACGAGATCGCGCTTGATGCGTGCGATGAGCGCCGGTCCCTGATACGTGAGCGCGGTGTAGAGCTGGACCAGGGAGGCACCGGCCTTGATCTTGGCATAGGCAGCCTCGCCCGACGTCACTCCCCCGACACCGACCAGGGGCAGACGTCCTTCCGTCAGTCGATGGAGCCGGGCAAGGACGCGCGTGGATAGGGCGAACAGCGGGGCGCCCGAAAGACCACCGGCCTCGCTGGCGTGCGCGCTGGCAAGACCGTCACGCGAAATCGTGGTGTTGGACACGATGACACCGTCCGCGCCATGTGCCAGGCACGCCTCGGCTATATCCTCGAGTTCCCGCTCGGTGACATCGGGGGCGATCTTTATCAGTACCGGCGTCCGTTTCCCCATGGCGTCCGTGAGCCTGTCACGGGCCTCGTTGAGCCTGGTCAGCAATGTCACCAGTTCGCCACGCGCCTGCAACCGGCGGAGGTCCGGTGTGTTCGGCGACGAGATGTTGACGGTGAAATAGTCCGCAAGCCCCCAGAATGCCTCGAGGCCGCGGGCATAATCGGCAATGCGATCCGCAGAATCCTTGTTCGCGCCGATGTTGACGCCGACAACGCCACCCCGCCTTGCAAGCGAGCGAAGCCGTTCGCGGACTGCCGCGTGACCGTCGCTGTTGAAGCCCAGTCTATTGATGAGGGCGGCATCCTGCGGCAACCGGAAGATTCTCGGGCGCGGATTGCCCTGTTGCGGGCGCGGGGTCACGGTTCCAATCTCGACAAATGCGAAGCCCAGCGCGAGCAGCGCCGAGGGAACCTCGCCGTTCTTGTCGAAGCCGGCGGCCATGCCCAACGGGTTGGAAAAGTCCAGTCCCCACACCCTCACCGCAAGCCGGGGGTCGTCGGCTGCGTCGGCACGAGGATAGATGCCGGCCTTGAGCGCGGCTATGGCGAGGCCATGGGCACGTTCCGGATCCATCGCCTGGAACAGCGGCCTTGCAAGGCTGAACAGCGCGCCCGTCAACATTCTCCCTTCCCGGGAGAGCCGAACCGCGTGGAAGGGGACAGGCGCTCGACGGACTTCACCGCATCAAGCGGAAGCGACCCATACAGGTGCGGGAAGAGCGCGCCACCGCGGGATCGCTCCCATCTCAACGCATCGCCGAGCCGGGCCGCATCAACGCCGATCAGGACGAGATCATCACGACCGGCAAAATGACGGCGAACCGTCTCCTCCAACTGGCTGGCGGTCGACAGATGAATGAAACCGTCGCGTTCGTCATCGGCAGACCCGTCGTAACGCCCTGCCGCTTCGGCGGACCGCCACTCTTCGGTGCCGCAGATCTTGTAGACCGTCTCCATGCATCTTCGCCCTTGTTTCCAGGGACCGTAGCGGCGCGCACCGGCTGTCTCAACCGGAATGATGGTTGATTACGACCCCGCTTGAGTATATTTTCCTACCACACGTGAAAGTAGTACCATGACCCCGTTGGGCCGGAACTCCGCCGTGATGTGATGTTCACGCATCTCCAGACCTGGCAGGCCATCGACACGCTTGCCGAGCGTCATCGCACTTCCCCTCCCGGCCTTGCACGGCTGGCGGGGCTCGATGCCACGACCTTCAACCGATCGAAGCGAACCGGCCCGGATGGCCGCGAGCGCTGGCCGAGCACCGAAAGCATCGCCAAGATACTCGCCGCGACACGGGTAAGCTTCGAGGAGTTTGTGGGGTATGTCGGCAACGTCGACGGAGCGGCGAATGCACCCCGGCTGGTTCCGTTGATCGGATTTGCCCAGGCAGGTGGGGGCGGGTTCTTCGATGACGCCGGCTTCCCTGTCGGTGGCGGCTGGGACCAGATTGCGTTTCCCGGCATCAGGGACGAGAATGCCTACGCGCTGGAGGTCACCGGCGACAGCATGGCTCCCGTCTACCGCGACGGTGACATCATCATCGTCGCGCCGAACGCCACCGTGCGTCGTGGCGACCGCGTGGTCGTCAAGACGCGCGACGGCGAGATCATGGCCAAGGGGCTCAAACGCCGTACCACACGGCAGGTGGAACTGGCGTCATTCAATCCGGAGCACGAAGACCGGATCGTCGGCGCGGATCAGGTGGAATGGATGGCGCGGATCGTGTGGGCCAGCCAGTAGCGCTCACGCCGCCGACTTTGCAAGCTCACCGTCGAGGGCGCGGGAGATGAGGGCGCGGGTCTCGTCAATCCCGTAGAGCGCGACAAAGGAGCCGAAGCGCGGTCCCTGGCTCTGGCCGAGCAGAACCTCGTAGAGGCCGCGGAACCAGTCTCGAAGATTATCGAAGGGGTGCCGCTTGCCTACTTCGTAGACGACGTTCTGAATGGTTTCCGCATCCGCATTCGCCGGCAGGCGCCCGAGCTCGCCATCCAGTTCCTGAAGGGCGGCACGCTCTGTATCGGTGGGTATGCGGTAGGCTTTTGTCGGCTGCACGAAATCATTGAAGTAGTTCATCGCGTAGCCGACAAGGCGGTCCAGGATGGGGTTCGTCTCCGGCGTCACGACCGGCGCGTAGCGTTGAATGAAGCCCCACAGGACGGACGGCTGGTCGGCGTGGCTGGCGCTGACCAGGTTGAGTAGCAGCGCGAAGGTCACCGGCACGCGCGTGGACGGCGGCGAACCCTGGTGAATGTGCCAGACGGGGTTCGTCAACTGATCCGCGACGTCCTGATCCTGGTACGCGTCAAGGAACGAGAGATAGTCGTCCACTGCCCTCGGGATGACATCGAAGTAGAGCCGCTTGGCCTTGCGAGGTCCCTGGTACATGTAGAGGGACAGGCTTTCAGGCGGACCGTAGCGCAGCCACTCCTCGATCGTGATGCCGTTGCCCTTGGACTTCGAGATCTTCTCGCCGTTCTCGTCGAGAAACAGTTCGTAGGTGAAACCTTCCGGCGGTTCGGCACCAAGCACCCGGGCGATCGCGCTTGACAACCGCACCGAGTCGATCAGGTCCTTCCCGGCCATTTCGTAGTCGACGCCGAGGGCCACCCAGCGCATCGCCCAATCCGCCTTCCATTGCAGCTTGCAGCGGCCCCCGGTGACCGAAGTCTCGATCAGATCGCCGGTTTCGGGGTCGCGATAGGTTACGGTTCCGGCTTCAGGATCGACGGCTTCGAGCGGCACCTGAAGTACCACTCCGGTGCGCGGGCAGATTGGCAGGAACGGACTGTATGTCGCCCGGCGCTCGGGTCCGAGCGTCGGCAGGATGATGTCGACCACCCGCTGGTAGTTGGCCAGCACCTTGAGCAGGGTCGCGTCAAATCGACCCGAGGTGTAACACTCGGTGGCACTGAGGAACTCGTACTCGAAGTCAAAGGCATCAAGGAACGACCTCAGTTTCGCATTGTTGTGCGCGCCAAAGCTGTCGTGCGTCCCGAACGGGTCGGGTACACGGGTCAACGGCTTGCCCAGGTGCTCTGCAAGCAGATCCGGATTGGGAACATTGTCCGGCACCCGGCGCAATCCATCCATGTCGTCGGAAAAGCACACGAGCCGGTTCGGCACCCGTCCTTCGGTGAGGACATGGAAGGCGTGGCGCACCATGGTCGTTCGCGCCACCTCGCCGAAGGTGCCGATGTGCGGCAAACCGCTCGGGCCGTAACCGGTTTCGAAGACGACGTCGCCAGCATCGTTGCGACGCTCGATGCGGCGAAGCAACTTGCGTGCTTCCTCGAACGGCCATGCCCGACATGTTGCGGCCGCCTCGACGATTGCCTTGTCGAAAGCCTGTTCCACCGGCAGTCCTTTCCGCCCCCGATTGCAGGGCAAACTAGGTATGGTGCCGGGGGCCGTC
>Ga0079224_100013085_pt1 | contig 11533 bp, 11 predicted proteins | sample Stecom2015_FD_80414 | JGI IMG/M metagenome (GOLD analysis project Ga0079224, IMG submission 80414) | Agricultural soil microbial communities from Utah to study Nitrogen management - Steer compost 2015 | ecosystem: Environmental > Terrestrial > Soil > Agricultural land | place: USA: Utah...
GGCCGTCCGTTAAGTTTCCGGCCGATAGCCTGGCGAATCAAGCCTGGACTCCGCCGGGCTCCACGAAGGAACGGAGCGGGATCAGGAAGATATGAGACCATCGGTCGTCGTGCTCGGATTCGTTTTGGGCACCGCCGTGTCCATCCTGTTCTCGCTGGTGGGCGTGGCGGTCATTTTCCTGATCCTCGGTCCGAGATACCCGAGAATCGAGGCCGAAGCGGACTCTTTGCTCGTGAGCCTCGCTTTCTTCGCCGCTTTGACTGCATTTGCGGCCCTGAGTTTCTACGGCGTGCTGAAAGAGCGCCGATGGCGGGCGGCCGCGATTGCGCCGATGCTCGTGACGCTCGCGCTGATAGGGTGGTACTACTGGCCGGAATGAGGGCAGCCCGGTCTCCCCGCGAGCCCCGGCTAGTAGTCGCGCTTGGCGATCCGCTCCCACGACGCGCTCCGATCGAAGGCGCCCGTGTTGTACGGATCGAATTCGACGCCGTCCGCCCCCGGCTTCGCTTGCGCGGGGACGGGCGTGGTCCGGCGGGAAAGGACGTCGCTCGTCGCGGCCGTCGGACGAAGCGGACGGGCCGTGCGCGGAGGACCGCCGGCTCTCACCAGTCTGCGCAAAAGCTTCAGCATCGTACGTTCGACCTCTCGTCGGGCGTGAGGCGCCGAGGGCGCCGGGAAGGCTCGCTCGCAAAAGGCTAACAGAAGCCGGAGCCGGGGCCGCGTCTGCCGCTTCGATACTGTGACACCCTTCACGAGCGCCGCAGCAGCTTGAACGCGATACGAAAGAGCTGGATCACGACGTAGGGGCTCAGCACGAGAATCCACGCGGCGAGACTGCCTCGGCCGAGATCGTCCCAGATCGCACCGAGCAGTCCGCCCATGCCGCCTTCGCTCTCATAGCCGCCGATCACGACTTGTCCGACCCAGTACACCGCCATCGGCAGCGCGAGCATGCCGAATGCGAGCAGCGTCATCGCGAGAATCAGCTCGAATTTCAGTGTCGATGCGGTCATTCCAAGAAGCGCGGTGGTTTTCCGGTGCGGGAGTATGCCATGGCGACGAGGCCGATACGCTGCGCCGCGCCTACGCCGACGCCGCCGTCTCGTCGAAGCGGAACTGCGTCTCGCCGATCGTGACGAGATCGCCGTGACGAAGCGGACCCCGCTCGACGCGCACCGCGTTGACGAAGACGCCGTTCTTGCTGCCGAGATCCTCGATCACGACCTGATCGCGCACGCGCACGATCCGCGCGTGCTCACGGCTGACGAAATGCGTCGATATGCGGATGTCGCAGTGCGGGCTGCGTCCGATCAGCAGCGCGCTCGCGCCGATGCCGTACTCGCGAGGCGGATCGCTGGTCAGGCACAGGAGGGCGGCGGGTGCGACGTCCAGGGGCTCCGGCGCGGCGGCGCCGTCCGGCGGCCGCTGCACACGCAGCGTCTTCGTCGGCGTCTCCTCCGGCTTCGCCCCCGGGGCGAGGGGACGGGTCGTCGGGGAGAGCGCGGGTGCAGACGATGCGGGCTCCGCGGCCGTCGAAGCCGGCTCGGGTGTGGCCGACGGCTCGGAACCCATCCAGCCCGACGCCGCGTCGGCGGGCGCGCCCGATCTCGTTCTCAACTGGGCGAGCTCCGTTCGGAGCGCTTCCGCGCGGCGGGCTTCGGCGTCCGCGCGCTCGGTCTCGCGGCGCTCGCGCTCGGCCCGCTGCTCGAGCTCCTGCTCGAGCTCCCGCAGCCGCTCGCGGTGCTCCTCGAGCTGCGCCTCGAGGGCAAGCCAGTGAGCGCGCCGGCAGTCGATATACGCGGCGAGCGCCGCCGCCTCCTCGCGGCTCCCGGCGAGCGCCGCCTCGAGCGCTGCTCCGTCCGCTCCCGCGCCTTCGGGCGCGTCCGGCGCTTCGGCGTGCAGAGCGCCGCGCGGCTCGTGCTCGCTCACGGGGCTCGCGGGATCCAGGGTATCGGCCGACGCCTCGGCCGACTCGGCGAGGGCTCGCTCCCGCTCGACGACGCGTGCTTCCCGCGCGATCAGCTCCGCCTCGAGCTCGGCAAATACGGCATCACGCTGCTCGACGCTCTGCTCGAGCGTGCGGAGTCGGCTCGTCAAGTCGGCGACCCTGTCGGCGTACTGCGCCGCGAGCGCGTCGGCCTCGGCGGGCCGCGCCTCGAGCTGCTCCCTGGCTTCGACGGCCTCTGCGAGCTCGATACGCAGAAGCCGCTCGGTCTCGTCGCGCCGCTCGACGGCCTCGCGCGTCGCTCTGAGCCGCTCCGCCAGCGACGCGTTCTCGGCTTCCTTGTCGTCGAGCGTCGCCTCGAGCAACAGGACCTTGCGCCTCAGGAATGCGAGCTCTTCGTCGGATTCCGGGAAAGGCTCGACGTCGGGCAGATCGTCGGGCAGGGGGAAGCGGCCGGTTCCGGCCGTCAAGTCCTCGTCCGTGCCGGCGGGCAGGACCAGCTCGTCGTCCTGCGGAGCCGGCATGATCGCGCTGGCGTCGAGCTCGACGACGTCGATCTCGGTGAGCACGGGCAGCTCGTCGGTAGGGCTCTCGTCTAGCGGCTCGTCCGTATTTTCCATCAAATAGATACGCTTATTTCCTAATGTAGACTATATAACATTTCGCGCGTCAATCTGCCGGCACGGTCCTGTCGCGTGCCCACGCGCGCAGCGCGTCGATGCGCTCGGCCATCAGCACCGACAATGGGCGGGTCTTCTGCAGCTCGGCGAGCACGTGCGCCGAACCCGGCTCCTGGCGAAGCGCGTGGGCGGCATACAGCGCCGCAACCACCGCCTGCTCGATTTCCGCGCCGGAGAACCCGTCCGTGGCCGCGACGAGCCGCGCGAGGTCGAACCGAGGCGGCTCGAGTCCGCGCTTCCGGAGATGGATCGCGAGGATGTCCGCGCGCTGCGCCGGCGTCGGCAGATCGACGAAGAAGATCTCGTCGAATCGCCCCTTGCGCACGAGCTCCGGCGGCAGCTCTTCGATCTCGTTGGCCGTTGCGACGAGCAGCACGTCGGCCCGACGCTCGGCCATCCACGTAAGGAGACTGCCGAGCACGCGCCTCGACGTCCCGCTCTCGTCGTAACCCGTCGCGATGCCCTTCTCGATCTCGTCGAACCAGAGGACGCACGGGCTCATAGTCTCCGCAGTGCGCAGCGACTCGCGCAAGTTGCGCTCGGTTTCGCCGTGATACTTGTCGTAGAGCGCGCCGAAGTCGAGCCGCAGCAGCGGCGCCTGGAGCGCGGCCGCGGCCGCCTTCGCGGCAAGGCTCTTGCCGCAGCCCTGTACGCCGATCAGCAGGATCCCCTTCGGCGGGTCGAGTCCGCGAGGACGCTCGGCTCCGAAAAGCGCTCGGCGCTGCTGCAGCCAGACTTTCACGTTGCGGAAGCCGGCGATCTCGTCGAATGCGGCCGTATCGTACTCGTAGCTCAGCACGCCGCCCGTGTTCAGCAGGCTGTACTTCGCGGACATGACGGCCGAGACGTCCTCCGCCGTGATCGCGCCGTCGTGGACGATCGCATTGCGGGCCAAGCGCTCCGTGTCGGCGTGCGAGAGGCCGCTTAGATTGCGTATAAGCAAATCAAGAGCATGTTGATCTATCTTAATGTTGTGCGTCACATGTTGCTTGCGATAGTCCGCAATCACGCGCTCGATGATCGCCCGTCGCTCCGCCGCGTCGGGCAGCCGCATCTCGAAGCGCGCGGCCGCCCTCTGCAGCTCGGGCGGGATGTCTATCGCGTGACTGACCAGGACGAGCGTGACGCCGGTGCGCGGCGCATCGAGGGCAATGTCCTTGATGAGCCTGACGTTGACCGGATCGCCGAGGAACGGGTGAAGATCGAGCAGGGCGTAGATGCCGGGCTTCCCCACCGCGCGGATATGCCGCAGCACGTCCGTCGGGGCCGAGTTATGGCGCTGCGGCTCGAGGGCGACGTCCAATCGCTTCAGCCCGTCGGTGATCGACCAGCGATACAGCGGACGGCCCCGGGACGCGCCGCCGCCCGCGACGCCGTTGAGCATCTCGAGCGCGCGGTCCTCGTCGGCCGTCTCGATGACGATGACGGGCACGCCGGAATCGAGGACCAGCTTGAGATCGTGACGGTCGTTCATCATCGGCGCTCGAGGGGTGCGCCGAAGTGTAAGTGCCCGGCGAGCGAGCGCAACGACGCGGTCGTCAGCTTGTGCTCGACCGTGCGCGACGTGGACGACGGATCAGCGGAACTCGGGATCCGGCCCGGCGCCGTAGCCTTCCGGCGTCGTCAGGAACGTGCGGATCTGCTCCGTCAGCCCGCGGCACGCCTTCGCCTGAGGCCGCGCGATGAACGGCAGCGGAATCACGATGGCCGGCATCACGGAGCGGCCCTTGACGTCGGCGTGGATCGTGCCGGCGGATGTAAGCTCCTTGATGTCCCACACGGTGGCGTCGTACCGCGCATCATCCTCCCACCACGCGAGGCCCATGCAGCCGGCGCCGCCCATGCCGGCGGCGCACGTGATGCCGCCGCCGCTTGCGACCCGGTCCGTCGAGCCGTCGAGCCAGATGAGAAAGCGCACGCCCGTCGAGCGTACCTGGTCCATGACGCCGGGCTTCTCGAGCAGTGCGGTGAGATCCTCCGTGCTGAGCGGCGCCATCGACGGCTCGAACCACGGATACATCTTGTCCTCGAACGCCGTGGAGGCATGCACGCTGAGCCCGTCGCTGCCTCTCGACAGGGAGTTGCTGAGGCAGTCGATAAAATCCTGCTCCGCCTCGCGGTTCGCATGATGCTTGCGGGCGAGGAACACGACCTGCTCGCCATCGGCGATGACGGCGTCCGTCTGCTTGTACGGCTCCATGCGGGAAGTGACGCCGCACGCTGCGAGCAGCGGCACGGCCAACAGCGGCAGCAACGCGCGCCGATACGGCGCGGACGGCTCAGCCGCCGAGCTCGGCGGACAACGCAGCTTCATTCTGTCTCTCCTGCAGCCAGTAACTGACATCCGGCTGCTCCGCGAACTTCGTCGAGATCGTCGCGCCGACCTCTCGCATCGCTACGATCGCGGCGCGACGCACCGAATCCTCCTTGCGCCGGGTCAGCTCGGCCTTGCCGTAGCCGCTGACGGGCCATTCGACGACGACCGAGCCGTCCGGCTCATAGAGCGTCAGCAGATACTGCATCCACACCTCGACGAACTCGTCGCGCTCGCCGATCGGAACGTCGAACTCGAACTTCTCGAGCCGCGGCCTCAGTATCCCGTCGAGGTCCGCGGCGGAGCCGGCCACGGGGACCGCATCGACCTCCCGCGTCTCGACGAACATCGTCTCGAACAACGGCGACAGCAGCTGAAGGTTCGCGTCGCCGAGGTCGATCGTCCAAGCCGATTGCTGCGGAAGATCCTCGACGTGAACGAAGTTCATGAGATCTTCGTCGAAGATGATGCCCATCGAGACCGGCAGCGCTTCGACGAGCGGCGTCGGGAAATCCGCTTCGACGACGACCGAAGAGACGCAACCCGACGTCATCGCGCCCGCCGCAATGAGCAGCGCCGAGCGAGGAAGGGTGCTGAAAGCCATTCGCATAAGGCTCATGGTGCTGGCCCGGTCGTGGCGGGCCTCCACTGTTCGATTAGAACACTATCACCGAAAGCGGCGAGCAGAAAGACTGGCGCCCGGGGGGGATGCCCGCCCAGTGCCGGCCTCCGACCGCGTTCTTCTGTGACGGTTCTCGCTTGTCGGGGTTCCGTAATGCCCGAAACTAGGACCCGAGGCAACGAAGGAGAAACGAATGATTCGCAATTACGCGGCCCTCCGTCAGGCGCGGCTGCTCCCGTGCGCCGCGCTTGCAGCGGCGGCCCTGAGCGCCGCGGCCGCGTCGGCCGAGGAGCACGCGGTCGCCGCGAAGGCCGGCTCGCTCGGCCTCGGCGTCGAGTACGCGCATTCGGTCGGCGACCGCTGGGCGTTGCGGCTCGGGTGGAACGGATCGAGGCTCGGCTTCGACGCGGAAGAGTCCGACATCGACTACGACTTCGATCTGGTCTGGGATTCGCTCGTCGTCGGCGGCGACTTCTATCCGACCGGCGGTCCGCTGCGCATCTTCGCGGGGCTGCTGCGGAACGACAACCGGCTGGAGGCGGAAGGGCGCCTCGGCGACGAGATTACGATCGGCGATACGACATACGACGCCGACGCGGTCGGCGCGCTCGCCGGCCGAGTCGAGTTCGACGACACGGCGCCCTTTGTCGGTATCGGCTGGGACTGGTCGCGGCGCCGCGCGCGGGGGGTGGGCGTCTCGTTCGACGTCGGCGTCGTGAGGCAGGGCAGGCCGAGGGTTTCGTTGAGGGCGGCCGGCCCGATCGCGGCCCTGCCGGAGTTTGCCGACGATATCGCGACCGAGGAGGCCGAGCTCGCCAACGAGATCGAGGACTTCGACCTGCTGCCGTTCGCGACGCTCGGCGTCGTGTTTCGCTTCTGATCCGTCTTTTGCCTGCGCCGTCAGGCGCAGGCGCTGCGCGGTCTCGGATCAGCGATGCTCCCGCATCGTGATTTGCGGCGTCAGGCTGCGCTCGTTCAACATGCCTCGAATCATCAAAACATGGGCGGCTCTCGGGCTCAGCGCGGCGGCCGCCGCGTTGTCGCGCGCCGCCTCCTCGAGCATTCCCTTGAGCAGATAGGCATGCGAGCGATTGCTGTATGCGCGCCAGTTGCCGTCATAGAGCTCGATCGATTCGTTGCAGAACGGGATCGCCTTGTCGGGCTCCTCTTTCGCGACGTGCGCCGCGCAAAGGTTCGCGAGTCCCGCGGCGCGATCGCGCAGCGTGCGCGCCTGGCGCTGCAGCCCGAGCGTCGTCAGACGAATGCCTTCGTCGAAGTCACCTGCCCGAATCGCATCCGCACCGGCCGAAAGATACACGCTTGCACCGATGACGACCCCGTGCGTCGGGCCCGGCTCGCGATCGCATAAAGCGGTTCCGCTCGCGAGCAGCGCCGCGGCGGCGAGTGCCGTGTGTAGGGATTGCTTCATGGCGCCCACCTCGTAGTCGCCGGACGACTTCTGAGATGCCCCGTCGCGGTCGAGCGATGCCTTCTTGCGACGCGCGAACGGACACTTCCGAGCGTAGCACCGGCCGTCGGCCGGGAGAAGAAAGCCGCGCTTTACGACCCCACGGAAACGTGGTACAGACGAGCGTGGTATAAGAAGTACAAGAACAAGATAGAACGGGATATCGGAGGGCTGCTTGTTGCTCCGTTGCGACTGCACTCAGGGGATCCATTCACTCGGGGGAGGACACCATGGCATCGCTAAACGCCGTTCGGCATTTCGCCGCAGTGCGTCCGGGCTCACGTTCGCCCGGCTCGGATAACGCTCTCCGCGCGGTCGCTCTTTCGGCCGTCGCGCTTTCCGTATCGCTCGCGCTGTCGGGGCGGGCCGGCGCGCAGCAATCGGTCGTAGAGGAAGTGACGGTGACGGGCTCGCGCATCGAGCGCGCGGTGGGCTTCACGACGCCCGTGCCGGTGACCGCAGTGACGACGGAAGAGCTGACGATGCTCGATCCGAACACGACCCTCGTCGACCAGCTCGACGCGCTGCCCCAGTTCTTTCAGACGCAGAGTGCGCAGCGCGGCGGGGGTGTGCTGTTCGGCAGTGCCGGCGGCAGCTACCTGAACATGCGCGGCATGGGCGATCAGCGCACTTTGATCCTGATCGACGGCGCGCGCACGGTGCCGGCCGATCGCAACAGCCGCGTGAACATCGACAACATCCCGAGCGCGTTGCTGCAGCGGGTGGAGGTCGTGACCGGCGGCGCGTCCGCTGCGTACGGCGCCGACGCGCTCGCGGGCGTCACGAACTTCATCCTGGACCGGCAATTCGAAGGTCTCGACGTCGACCTGCGTACCGGCGTCACGTCCGAGGGCGACGGCGAGAACTACTCGATCGATATCGCGGGCGGCACGCGCCTCACTGAGCGCCTGCATCTGATCGGCGCGCTCGGCACGCAGGAGATCAAGCAGATCGATCGCAACCGGAACCCCGAGGACGTCGGCGACTGGTTCCAGCGGTGGGGCTTCGTGCAGAACCCGGCGTGGTCGCCGGGCGCTCCGCCCGGGGTGCCGCAGCGCCTCAAGGTGCCGTTCGTGCACTCGTCGATGCACTCGCCCGGTGGAATCATCAACGACGCGTTCGACGCTGCCGGCAATCTCGTGCCGTTCACGCTCGATCGCTACACCTTTCTGCCGGACGGCCGGTCGGTCCGGCCGTTCGTGATGGGCGATGCGGGCTGCCACGGCTCGCCGGCGGACGGATGCACGATCCAGTCGACGCAAGGGGGACCGGAGTTCTCGAATGCGAACATCGCGTTCACCGGCGGCCCGTACGGCGCCGAGGTCGAGCGCTGGAACGCATTCGTCGGCCTGCAGTACGACGTGAGCGACCGCACGAGGCTGTTCGGACATCTGCTCGCGGGCGAGACCGAGTCGAACCAGCATGATCGCCCGGGCAATCCTCACCTGATGGGGATCTGGCACGCGACGGTGTACCGCGAGAACGCGTTCCTGCCAGCCGTCGTGCGCGAGCGGATGTTCGCCGAGGGCGTCGAGCGGATCCGCATCGACAAGCTGGGCCAGATCTTCGGGCCCGGTAACAGCAACTTCGCCGACGCGCAGGACGATCGCAACTCGTTCGAGACGTGGTCGGCGGCTTTCGGCCTCGATCACGATCTCTTCGGCGGTGACAACTGGAGAATGCAATTGCGGCTGCAGCGCGGCGAGACGGACAAGTACACCGCGAGCCCGAACATCCTGCGCGTCGACCGCATGTTCCTCGCCATCGACGCCGTGGCCGTCGATCCGATCACGGGCGAGGTGCTCGGCGACGATCCGGGCGAGGATCCGTCGCAGGGCGTCGTGATGTGCAACGTGCAGCGCTTCAACCCGACCCCCGAGCAGCTCGCGGAATCCGTCGCCGGCGTGCTCGTGCCGGCGCCGCAGGGCGACGACTCTCTCGGCGGTCCCGAAGATCGAGTGCCGATACCGGGACCCGTCGGGCCGGACAACTCGATCGAGAACTGCGTCCCGCTGAATATTTTCGGCCATGGGAACGTCTCCGAGGAGGCGCGCCGCTACGTGACTTCGCCGAAGTGGGGCCGCTCCGCGGTCACGCAGACGTTTGCCGAAGTTCTCTTCCAGGGCGACATCTGGGAGGGCATCGGCGCCGGGCCGTTCTCGATGGCCGCGGGTCTGACGTATCGCGAGGAGTCCTTCTGGCAGCGCGGCTTTCCGGTCGAGCTGATGAAGTACGGACCGCCGAGGAACGCGCCGCAAATCGGCATCCGCGGCATCCCGCCGGGCTTCACCGGCGGCAGCGCGAACCTGCACGAGTTCTCGACCGTCCCCGCGATCCGCGGCGACTTCGACGTCTCGGAGGTCTTCAGCGAGTTCATCTTGCCGCTGTACGCGAACGGGGATCGGCGGCTCGAGCTGAACCTCGCCGGCCGCCGGTCCGACTACTCGCTCGGCGGAGAAATTACGGCGTACAAGACGGGTCTCGATTTCGCCGTCAACGACGTGCTGAGACTGCGCACGACGCTGTCGCGCGACGTGCGCGAGGCGACGTTCTCCGAGCGCTTCGACCTGCAAGGGGGCGGCGGCAGCGTGGACGATCCGGCCTTCAACGACGCGCAGTTCCAGATCACGGTTACGACGGGCGGCAACCCCGATCTCGCGCCCGAGGAGGCCGACACGCTGACCGCGGGCTTCGTCTATCAGCCGAATCGCGTGCCGGGGCTCCAATTCTCCGCCGACTGGTACCGGATCGAGCTCTCCGATGCGATCGGCACGCTCGGGCAGCAGCGCATCGTCGACGAGTGCTTCGACAACGGCGTGCTCTGCGATCTCATTCAGCGCGACGCGAACGGGATCATCACGAACGTCAGGAACGTGTTTCTGAACGTCGACGAGGCGCTGGTCCGGGGCATCGACTACGAGCTGCTCTACAGCACCGAGCCGGACTTCTTCGGGGATCTGGCCGAGTCGCTGAGCTTCCGCCTGCTCGCCGGCGTCATGCTGGACAACAAGGACCAGCCGGCCGGAGGCGCGTCGGTCGAGCGCGCCGGCGGCTATCAGTGGCCGGAGCTGAAGACCACCGCATTCCTCAACTACCAGCTCGGGGATTACAGCATCGGGCTCCAGCACCGGTACTTCGACTCGGGCCTCCTGAACGTGAACTGGGTCGAAGGGGTGCACGTCGACGACAACACGGTCGAGTCGCAGTCGGTCGTCAACCTGATTCTCGGCTACAACCGGGACTTCGGCGACGGGCGGCAGATGCGGCTGTCGCTCACCGTGACGAATCTGCTCAACACCGATCCGCCGGTGATCGCGGCGTACGGGGATCGCGGCGGCGCTCAGCTCGTCAGCAACAGCTACGACGTGTTCGGCCGCCGCTATTCGCTCGGGTTGAACTACAGCTTCTAAGGGGAGGGCGGGCGCCGGCTCGGGACACGGATCGTCCCGAGCCGCGCGACTTCGCGTGCCGCTAAGGCTCGGCGGTGGTGCCGTGATGCTCGCGGTTCGTGATCAGCACGATGTCGATGCGGCGATTGGCGGCCCGATGCTCGGGCGTGTCGTTCGGCATGCGGGGCTGGGTGTCCGCGTGGCCGCTGACCATGATCCGGCTCGGCGCGATCCCCGCATCGAGCAACTCGTGGGCGACCGAGGCCGCGCGGGCCGCCGAGAGATCCCAGTTCGAGCGATAGCGGCTCGTCGCGATCGGAACGTTGTCGGTATGGCCGGAAACCGTGATCGCGCCGCGAATCGGCTCGAGCGCGGCGCCGACCCGCGCGAGCGTCGGCACGAAGGCGGGGTCGATCTCCGAGCGTCCCGACCCGAACGAGTCCCGCTCGAGGATCTGAATCACGACCTGGAGGCCTTCCCGCCGCACGACGAGCCGACCCTCCCTGATCTCCTCGGCGAGCGCCTCGCGCAGCCGTCGCGCTTCCCGCTCGGCGTTCGCCTCGAGGTCGAGAGCCTGGCGGCGGGTCTCGAGCGAGTTCAGATTGGCGCTGACCGTGAACTGTCGGATGCTGTTCATCGGCGTGGGCTCGGGATCGGCGGGGCTGAACTCCCTCGCGATGATGCTGGTGCCCGCCGGTATCACCCGCGCGTCGATCTCGGCCTGGACCCCGAACGCGTTGCGCATGGAGCCCGAGAGCTGCTTGAACTTCGCGACGTCCATCTCCGAAAAGGAGAGCAGCAACACGTAAAAGCACATCAGCAGGGTCATGAGATCCGCGAAGGTCATGACCCATGGCGGCAGGCCTTTCTCCTCCTTGCGAACGTCGGACATCGCCGTTACGCCGCCTCGCGCTCCTCGCTACGACGCGAGCTCGGCAGATAGTTGTGCAGCATGTCCTGGATGATGCGCGGATTGCGGCCTTCCTGAATGCCCATTACCGCGTCGATGATCAGCGACTTCGCGAACCGCTCCTCGCTGCTGCGCAGCGCGAGCTTGTCCGCGATCGGCAGTGCGATCAGGTTCGCGATCACGGCGCCGTAGAGCGTCGTCAGGA